>Ga0209828_1004363_pt1 | contig 10181 bp, 6 predicted proteins | sample MaitaG_FD_187429 | JGI IMG/M metagenome (GOLD analysis project Ga0209828, IMG submission 187429) | Marine algal microbial communities from Maine, USA - Maine_Asex2 metaG (SPAdes) (version 2) | ecosystem: Host-associated > Algae > Red algae > Unclassified | place: Maine, USA | collected 2015-01-05
AGGTTAAAAAATGACGTTTTCGATGGCGGTGTCATTTTATAAATTACTGCCAATCATATAAGTATGTGTTAAAAATGCAAGGGGAGACATCTCTGTCAAGGGTATATCATCTCTTGCATTTTAAGTGAGACTAGAGGGATTCGAACCCACGACCTATGCCCTGTCAAGGCATCGCTCTAAACCAACTGAGCTATAGTCTCTCTCTATGGTGTCAGAAAAGGTGTCAGACTACCGATCACCAAATTCTCACTGCAAAGAAAATGATATTTATGGGGATTTATAACTAAATGCTTAACTAAATTCGTTTAATACTAGACTAATAGAAATGCAGCTAAAATTTGGTTGTTTTATTAGATATTGATACCCAAGAATTGAAGAATTCTTCCTCCCATATTCTTTCTGGCTTATCTATATGATTAACCAATATGTAATTGAAGATGCTCTTATATTTTAGCTTATATCTCATCTGTTCAACAAACTTGATCATAACTGATTCATATCTGAACAATACAGTCAGGAAATATGGTTCCTTCGCTAATCCGAAGCTATTATGCGTATCCCCATTAATAAATGATTCTAGATGAGGATCCATTTGTCGCATAATAAAAGATAAGTCTGAGCCATTGTATAATTCGAAAAGGTGAAATTGCTGATGTCCATTCTTGCATTCTATATAATAAGCTGCATCAGGAGTGAAAGAAGTACCATCTTTAGACTCTATTTTCAATCTCGATCTAAGAGATGTATCATCTATCTTCTTTGAACTCGTATCATAATATGATATGAAATCTCGAACTTCCTTAGAAGACCGAGCTGCCCATTCATTTAGTTGAATATGATATTCCACCGTTATCAATCTATGACTGTATTGAGTTATTGATTGGTGCTTTCCCGTTTTAAACTTTATCTTATTGGAATCTAATCCAAATTCATTTTCCAATACCTTTTTACCATAAGGGTTTAAAAAGTAGATACTATGGACTCTACCTTTTCTTGGATTAGGAGTATTATAACTATTGCATCCTACAAGAGGTTTCTGTCTATCCCTCAAGCTTGTAACTTGTCTCCATAGGTAAGTGTATTGAGTTGTACCAATATCTGAAAATCGGAGAAGCTGCTCAAGTGTCAGAAATTTATATTGGGCTAATTTCCGTAATACATTTTCTTGAATAGCCGTTATCTGATTTTCCCAACGAACCTTATTCTTCTTAGCCATAATATCAAGATTGCTCCCAAAAAGGGACTTTAGCTATTTCTTCTTTAGGTACTTCTTTTTTAAACGTCGGCCTTTTTTCTAGTTTTCGATAATAACCACTGTCATAAACAAGCCACTTAAAATATTTTTTCAACTGGTCATGATTCATATAAGATTCTGAATTCAAGTCAACTAAGTTTTCTGATGCTTTTATTATTGTTGCTCCTAATTTCTTCTCTTCTTCAATAAAACTAAAAAACTCATATTTCCCTAAACTTTCAAAATCTGATGATGAAAGACCTCCCATAGAACTAGAAATCCCTTCTTTACTTTTTTGATCCAATTTACCCGCCATGTTAACTTTCACATTCGCTAAAAAATCTCTTTCCAAGGAAGAGCTCATGCCTTGCCCAAGTCTTTGAGAAGCAAAAATTCCATATAATCCATATTTTCTAGATTTGGTTAAAATCTTGGTTATACTAGAATTGACAAAATCCTGCATTTCATCAATGAAAAGATATGTTGGTAAGGGTTCAATACCTTTTCTTTGCCTAAGAAGATCTCTTTTTTCTGCATAGCCTAGAATTAAACCAATCAGTAGTTTACCAAAAGCCTTTATTGAATCTGCATGCATCGATGTAAAATTGAATATAATTACTTTGCCAGAATTCATTTCTTTTTCTAAATCAACTGTGCTTTTTCCGATCAGACAATTGGATAAAAACTCATCGTCAATAATATTATGCACACGATTATAAATGCCATTGTTACTAGTGTCTATTCTTGAAGAAGAAAATTTGTCATTGAGGTATTCTTTACGAGCTTGGTTTCTTATAGAATCAAGTTTATCTAAATACTTCTTATCTGTTTTAGGGTTATTAATATCCCTTAAGTCTTTAAAATGAGTATCCTCTATTTCTAACAGCAAGTTTATACAAGCTCTTATAACTGCCATCATCTGTCCCTCCTTATCTTCCTCTCCAACAAGTCTAAATACAGCTGAAGACAATTCCCTCGTCATATAGTTGACATTCCGTTCTGACTTATCCTCCAATTGAAAAGGATTGATAACGAAAACATAGTCTTCCCCTAAATAATCTTCACCTAAACATGAATGAACCGTAGTCCGTATATCTGTGTCCAACAGAATAGTTCTTTCTTTTTCTTTATCATTCATTGCAAAAGCAAAAAGTTCAGAGCTAAGTTTACCTGATGGCTCTATACATACCAAACTAGCTTTATCGGGATAGGTGTCTTCTTGGATATTGTGCCATAGATTTTTAAGCAATTCAGATTTTCCACTTCCAGTACCACCAAGAATCATAGCATGAGTAAAAAATGAAGAAGTCGGAATATGATATTCAAGATTACAAAAATTAAAAAAATGGTGCAAAAGAGGATTCTCTCTCTCCCAAGAATACAGCATGATTTTCTTGTATTCATTTATTAAATCCTCATCAACTTTGTATTGACTTTTGAAATAATCATGATCTCTTGCATCTAACAGGAATAAATATTGAAAGCACCTTTCTTCGTTATATAAAACATCATCAGATTTTGATGATAACACATACTTGAATTCTGACAAGGTAATCCCACGGGTTCCTAATTTATCAGCAAAGGCATCCGAATGGGCTGGAAGGTCATCCAACCTACCATCTACACCATCTACCCACCAATCCATAAATTCTATAAAAAAAGCATTATCGCTCTTAGGAAGAGTATATCCAATCAAAGTTTTAGGTATATCACTTTTACGATTGATATACCTTTTATGGAACCTGATTAAAAGTTCAATTTCTTTCTGATTAACTCTTTTATCCATTGTATCGTACTCTACAATTAGGTCTACAATTTACTCTAATATACTATTTACATATTTAATTCCATAACTACCTGACTATCAACAGTATAATCTGCATCATCTTTACAAGTTTATTGATTACTTACTACTAATTATAATCATCAAAATATTGACTTATCACTCTTTCTTCATTCCTTTACATTGGTGCTTTCCTTTTACAATGTAAACTCACTCATCATTCGTTCTAATTCAATGTCTTTATATTCTCTATCACTTCGCCTTATCTTAAATCAATAAACAAAAACAGAATAGTATCTATTCACTTTGATACCACTTAACATCTCTTTTACATTTACTAATAATGCAAAAGAGAGAAAACTAAGATCCCATTTCAAGATCTTCAATTCTGTTTTCTAAGTAACGAACTCTGTCATCAATAGGATTGCTGAGCTTGTATCCGTGTTCATTATAAGCTTGAATCGCAGGTAAATTGTAAGACCCAGAAAGATTTTTTTCAAGCATACTTATTAAAGCTTTTCGTTGATCTAACTCTTTAATACTAAGCTGAACTTCTTTCTTATCCAAACTTAGCTCTCTACCATCTATTCTATTTGATTTACTGACCAATTGAACTTGGCTCAACGTATCCTTGTTGCTATTATACATTGCAGTAACTGCATTCTTCTCTTCCTTAATATTTGCCTTCCCTTCTCTTTCTTTTAAAGTGAGCTCCTTCATCTTTAAATCATAATCCTTTCGCATAGCAGTCTCAACTGCTTTAACCTCACGTCTGTATATATCAAGTTCTTTCTTTGCGACACCAACATGAAAACTCTTTTCTCTAACATTCATATTGTAATCTCTTTTGTCAAGTGAAATTTCTCTTTTAAATAAGCGCAGACCATTTATTTTGGATTGAACCAACTGTAGTTTTTTGTCTATTTCAAATGCCACCTCCTTCTGTTCATTGTAAACAGTTTGTCGATCAACTGAAAGTTGCTGAAAGGAAAGACCAAGCTTTTGTTGAGCTATCTCTACTTGTTTTTGTTTTTCCTCTTGTTCTTTCTGTTTTCTAAGTAAAGAATTTTGTGTACGTCGCCCCAGCTGATGTGGAGTAGGTCGTGATTCTAATTCTGCTATGTAGTCTTTAAGGTTCTGTATTTCTTGATTCGCCTGGCGATCAAGTTCTCGTAATTGACTTTGAGCTAATTTGGTGTACATCCATTTTGAAAATGACAACAACTTTTGGATTGTCCAAGATTTTGAACTGTGATATGCCTTAGAAATAAAATCGGAGGACTTACTGAAAAATGTCTTAATACTGTTTTCGAAATTTTTACTCATGGTGTAAGTTTTAAGGTTCAGAACTATAGATACTCTTCTTTAAGTTTATTCTATATTTTGTTTACATGCAATAGTTTGGCTTTATAGACAGTGTTAATTAGTGTTAAATGAACAGATGGGATATATTTTAAAACGTTAGGGATAGCGAATTGTTTGCAAACTGAACAGATGGGATATTGTATCTATCATTACTACTTCCATTGAATTAATGTTTAAAAACATTAGGCTGACACCATGAAAGGAAGAAAAATGAATAAGGCAGACCCCTTCCAAATCAAAAAGCATTCGTCTCTCATTCAGATTCAATCTGGGCTTTCGCTAAATCAAAGAAAGATGATCAATGGTCTCATTTTTCTAATTAAACAAAGACTAAACGTTGACTCATCTCAAAGACAATTTGAAGTCGAGCTTTGAATTCTTAAAAAAATAAGTGGAATTAAAAAAAGCGATAACACTGATCTAAAACAATCGTTGCAGGCTCTCGCTTCAATTACAATTGAATACAACATCTTAGGAAAGGATAAAACCAAATGGTGAATCTTTAGCCTATTCTCTCATGTTGAGATATTAGTAGAAGAAAAAGGTAAAAGATGTCTAATCAGAATTGAATGCCCAACAATAGTATTAGACTCAATTAAACATCCACAGATGTATAGCTTACTGAACATGGGTATAATTAAGAAGTTCAGAAGCAAACATTCTCTAATTCTCTACGAAGTACTATTTGACTACAAGTGAATCAAGTCCATATATATTGATATAGAAAACTTAAAAAGGCTATTCGGAATAAAAGAGGATCAGTATGCCAATTGATATTCAATGTTTCAGAAGAGAGTCCTTGAAATTGCGATTAGTGAAATCAATGAAGTATCAGATCTCTTGGTAAGCATTTCAACACTACACAAAATATGAAGAAAAGTAATGTGATACACTTTCGACATAAAACAACTTACTGCTAAATTTAAGGACAAGCAGACAAAGGAACTAGCCTATAGATTAAGAAAACACTGAATATCCTCTAAAGAAGTTGCAAGGCTATTAAGTCAATACTCCAAGGAGACAATTTTCAACAACCTAAACTATGTACAATGACAAGTTTCAAAATGAATTAAAATCAAGAGCTTGTCCTGACTTTCAGTTTATGCAATTGCCAATGATATTGCTAAATCAGACAATAGTGAAGTCAAAGAAAGTTTATCAACTCCAAACCAAGACGTACCTCAGGACGCATTTGAAGAAAAGTTTCAAAACCACTGCCAACAAATTCTGACTAAAAGAATGTCAAGTTTAAATGAAATAGAATATGAGAATCTTTTTAATTCATATATCGATTGACTCCCACAAAATCATTTTGCATATAAGTATGTTCAACGTAATGAAGCCAATCACCCATTAGTACTCACTTGTTTCAATAAATATCTCTTAGACAAATTTTTATCACCAGAAGAACTGGATTTTGAGAGGTTTAAAATGAACTCCAAAGGACAGAACAAAGAATAAAAGGACAGAATAATTATAAAAATATATTCTCCAAAACTCAATCTCCATTTAGCCAAGTCGCAAAGAAGTCTGGATACTCAATTTTATTAAAGTCATTTAGAAGAAAGTACTTCTTTACATTTTCTAATCTTGAGTCATATTGTAGTCTTTGGTATACCGATTCCATAATCGCAGGATTAGTGAATAGCATTAGAACTTTATACTCATGATCAATTTTATATCCGTACTTGTTATTGAGTTTCTTGCTCATCATAAACTTAACATGCTTATGTATTTGATCTAGTATCCTTTTTGAATCATTGTGATTACACATTTCAAATGCAAATAAGTATTCTTTACCTGCTCGATTTGAAACACTGAAAATTCAATCAGGAATGATCCTGTTCTCTCAATCCGATAAGCTAGTCTTTGCCGTAAGGTTCTTATTGCTTCTTGCGTTTCATGTCCGATCAAAGTAAGTATCGAAAAACACTATATCAAGACTATTAGCTTTCAAATGTCTATCAAGCACAATTTGAAAATCTATTTGTCTTTTACGATGATAGTAATCACGAAATGCGACTCATTTTCAAACCTGCATTCTAATTAATCACTCATCAAATCTAAATTCTTGCATAAGAACATCTTTTCCAGCTTGAGTCAGGAAGTACATACTTTCAACTTTTCCCATTCTGGGCTGTGGGATACTAAAAGAATTACATCCGACAAGCGGAATACTTCTATCCCTCAGTCAAACAGCTTGCTTCCATAAATATTGATATTGTGTAGTCCCAATATCCATTTTGAGCATCTGGGAAAAGGTGAGATACTTGAACTTAGCAAGTGCTTTCAACAGCTTAATTTGTATGGAAGTTAGGACATCTTGTTTTTTTAGTCTGCTCATAAAAATATTTAGCTATTAAAAGGGTCTCAATATGTTGAAGTGATTGGCCTTACTGTCTTTGGAGTTATCTTCTGATAGTAACCACTTTCATGAACAGTCCACAAAAAGAATTCTCTTAGCTGAATCTTGTCCATAAAATAAGGAGAACTTTTAGTATTCAAATATTTCTTAGTTGACTTAAATGGCCTAGTCGTTGGGTTTTCCGAATTTCAATCATTTATAAAAAAGCGATATTTTTTTAAAGTGTCAAAGTCTTTCACTTTAATATTCATCTGTTTGGCCATTACACTTTGACTCTTAGGATCATTCTTAGATGCGAGTTTTAAGGATGTATTGGCCATTATTCCGTTTAATATTTTCAAATTACTTAACTGTCCAACATTCTGATGAGACAACAACAAGTGAAGTCCTTTTTGCCTTTCTTTCGCAAGAATATTGGTCACCTTGTCAGTAATGAAATCTTGAGCTTCATCAACAAATACAAAAGCAGGCTTATGATTCTTTCCTAATTCCCTTTTCTTAATTTCTGTTTGTATGATTGCAAGTATCAGCTTCCCAATTATCTTAGAAGACTCTTCGCTCAACAACCCCTGTCTTAGATTGCATATTAGCACTCTGCCCTTTTTGAGGGCTTTTGAAATATCAACAGAACTATCTCCTGTCAAAAGCTTTAAAGTATTATGCGAGCTGATAGTTTTCGCAATCCTAGTGCGAATACTTTTCTGTGTAGTTTTATAATACTTCAATTCTAATTCTTCAATAGTCTGGACATGGATGGGATTGCTTAACTGCTTTGCCTTATGGATGTAACTTTCATTTCTATTCTCACTTAGAAAATTTAAAAGATCTAGAACATCACAACCTCAAAAATGCAAGAGAGAATTAATACAAGCAGTCAATAGTAACTCCATTTGATCACTACTGTCAGATTTTACGAGGCTAAAAAACACAGAGGTTAACTGATCTGACAAATACTCAATGTTAGCTTCTGAATCATCGTTAATATCAAAAGGGTTTAGCCTAAATATATAGTCTTCATCAAACAGATCCTCTCATAAGACCTGTTTAGCTGTTTGCCTAATATGGGTATCCAAATAAACGACTCTTTCCTTTTTCTCAGAATTCAAATAAAACTTGAGTAATTCTATTGATAGCTTTCACTGGGGTTCAATACTTATCAATGAACAACTTTGTCTTTTATTGCTATTTGACTGAAGATTAAATCGGATGTTCTTTAGGATCTCAGACTTTCAACTTCATGTCTTTCATAGAATATACGAATGTCTCTTAAGGCTGGAGAGTTTGAATATTCTTGATACTTTTCAATATTTGGCGGAAGATCGGGTATCGTAATATACATCTAAGACTAATCTGTACATTTTCAACCAATAGACTTTCAGCATATTTTTCATGATATTAAGAAGATGATAAATGACACTAAATAGTAGATGAAATAGTCTACTAGTCAATTATTTGCCAAATCCATGTTAATCATTATACTTTCGAAGTCAATACCTATTCGAATTATATAGCAATAGCTATATAATTACAAATCGGAAAGCACAAGCTGTTCTAACCAAACTTAAGAAACAATGTCTTTAGTATTGACAAAAAAACATTCATCATTATTAATAGACTTTATATTATACAGTCCCATGACTAACGAATCATTCCCATACTCAATAAATCAAATACCAGAAATAGAAATATCCTATAAACCTTTTTATAATCCTTTAGAAAGACGAACTATAACGGATAGTTTCAAATCCTACACCCTCTTCAAGATTATCCGGGATAGAAAACAACTCCCCTATAAAGAACACTGTGTTGTAGCCTATATGAATAATGCGAGAGAGGTCATCGGGATATGTAGACATTCTATTGGGTCTGATATAGCTTGCACTTTGAGCATTAAGCAGATATTGGCCGCTTGACTTAAAGCAAATGCTAAGTACTTAATATTGGCTCATAACCATACTGGTGGGAATACTCAGCCTAGTAATGCTGATATTCAATTGACATGAAACTTGAAGTATGCATGTCAGGTTGTATGAATAAAACTGATTGATCATATAATTCTATGTGAATCTGAAAATTATTTTTCTATGAGTGATGAAGGATACGTTGAAAAGAGTTATTCTTAATTTGGGGACATTAATATTTTAAGAATCAAGAACTTAATGCAACTTTATTGGGTTAATAAGACAAAACGCGAAACTAATTATCGCAACATTGAAACATAATCAGTAAACATTCGGAATTACAGTCACTTTGAAAATGAAATATGGAAAACATTGCAAAACTACCCCAGGGCTTAGGATATTACAATAGAACTAGCGAAATAAATCTTGATATAGATGAAGCATATTTAGGTGAGAAACAAAAGAACGAACTTCTTGAAATTGAGAACAATTCTCTCAAGGATAAGTACTCTCGTCTAAATGAACTTCTTACTAAGAAACAAGCTTCTGAGAAGAACCTTATAATTAAATTAAAAAAATTGGAGATAAAATATAATGATCTCTTGTCAATAAGCGAAGAATTTGCTGACTGTATTACTTATGACGGTGATAAGATTGAATTTTTAGAAGAAACTTTAACAATGTATATGAAAAATTACGAGATTGTTTCTGCTGAAAACAAAAAGGTGAATTCTCTCTATATCAAATTACTTGAGTTGAAAAATCATTTTACAGAATTGTCAAACTATTTAAACTACAAAAGAAATAACCTATTGGAAATCTCAAAAAATTATATGAATGCTCCATATCCTGATAAAGAGAAATCCGCAGAGATGATTTCAGATGCGTCTAAGCTAGAAAAAATGGAAGAAGAAGCGAAAGCAAAACTCGTAATTGGAGGAAGCAAAACTAATGCAAGTAATTAGTTATTTCATTCTATAAAAATAATTTTAATCGAGGGTACTAATAAATATCCCAACAACCTTAAAATCCAGAAGTTGATCTTCCTCCAACACAATGTCAGAGTATCCACTATCCAAAGACTTTGGTCTCAGAGTAATCATTTCGTGTCTCCATGAACCTTCTTCAGCTCTCTTTTCGCTGTAATACTCTTTTACAGTAAGTCCTGTACCAAAATCTTTGTCTTGAATATTCATTTGTTTTGCAAGTACAATCTTACCATTTCTTGACCCACCAGAATATTTCTTAAATAAGCAAAGAGATCCATTAGGAATAACTTTGTTCATGGATTCACCTCTGATTTCACAAACAAAGTAATCCTTGGAAGCTTTAAACGGATGAGGCAATTCTATCCAAGAATCAAACTCTGAATACATTTCATTTTCAGATCCTTGCAATTCGCTAAATGTTAAATGGCGGCAAGCTGACCCCCCGAATGGCGCTCTATGTGACCCCCTAAATGGCGCAAGCTGACCCCCCTTGTAATAAATTAGGGAATTTGTATCCGAGGAGTGGATAAAACCACATGTTTTG
>Ga0209828_1004367_pt1 | contig 10173 bp, 5 predicted proteins | sample MaitaG_FD_187429 | JGI IMG/M metagenome (GOLD analysis project Ga0209828, IMG submission 187429) | Marine algal microbial communities from Maine, USA - Maine_Asex2 metaG (SPAdes) (version 2) | ecosystem: Host-associated > Algae > Red algae > Unclassified | place: Maine, USA | collected 2015-01-05
TATACAGCAATAATTCCTCTACTGGTAGAATCTATTAAAATCCAACAACAACAAATTGCAGATCAACAAAAGCAAATAGATGCATTAAAAGCTCTTATTAAAGAATAATTCAATTGATATAATTATTAATAGATCATAATTAAAAAATAAAATCATGAGAATTATAAATATAATTTTAGGAATTGCTTGTTTGAGCATGCCCTTTGCGATGTCTGCTCAAAACATCTTTGACAAAATAAATACAAGCGAGTTATCACAACTCCAAGAAAAATTAATGCAAGACTATTGCAAAGAAAATATCAGTACGGTAGAAGTTTATCGCATTCAAGAACAAGCATTTGACAACACGAGACTCTCTTTTTCCTATGAAAATACCCTCTTTAAATTTGAAGGGTCAAAAAGACAAATAGAAAATCAAGAGGCATTCTACTGGGAAGGAATTGACGTTGTAAACAATGCAAAAATATCTCTATTTAATTACAATGGGAAAGTTACAGGAGCATTTACACATCTTGAAATTTCACATGAAATTCAAGATTTAGAAAATGCGGTAATAATTTACAGAACACCAGAATTTCAGATAGAATTAAATGATCAACTTATTCCTGAAGAGGGAGCTGCATCTGAATCTACAACCCATAGCTTGCTAGCAGGTGAAGCAGAATGCAAGGTAAGAGTCCTGGTTGCATACAGCAACCAAGCAAATATACCAGGCAGAGATTTTCACTTTTATGCAGAAGCACGTATGAATGATCTGAACACGCAATTTAACAACAGCGCCATTGGACATCAAGCAGAGCTAGCTTGTGTAGCTCATTTAAATTATAATGAACCTACAGTAATAGACTATCCTGGTTGCACGTCTGTCCAATGTGAAGCAGTCTACGAATTACAAGCGAATGCTAACTTGATTGCCCTGAGAAATCTCTATGATGCAGACATCGTGATGGTTGTTCTAAATCAAGGGTCAGGTATTGCTTTTCGTGAACCAAGTTCTGAGTGGGCATTTGGTGCAATAAGCTGGGATAACTTTACTATAGCAAGTGCTAAAACCTTCAGTCATGAACTAGGCCATACGTATGGTTGCTACCATAATACTGAAGAAAGTCCCATAGTTGGTAATAGCAAACATGGATACAATGCTGACTTAGACGGTGCTGCTAATTGGAGGACTATTTTATCGTACCAAAGTGGCTGCGGTTGTAGCCGAATAGATCATTTCTCTAACCCGAACGAATACGTAGGTGGTGTGCCTACTGGATCTAATCCTAACGTACATAATTGTGCGGGAAAAATTAATGACCGAGCTTCAGATGTTGCGGATTTTAGACTGAGTCAAGACAACAAAATAATTACAGCTGATAATCTAAATAACACGGATGATTACGTGTATGTTTATGGACATGAGACGATTAATACTTCCGGGAACTACACAGTGGGTAATGGCGCAGTCGCTCGCTTCCGAGCAACGGATTGCGTTGGTTTAAGTAATGGGTTTAAAGTTTCGAATGGAGGTCAATTTCAGATATACAACGGTAGCTGCGGAAATAATATACCTGGAATAATTGCAGAAACAGAAGAGCGTACTATTCCTACAAATACTGGAGAAGAAATGGCGCAAACTGATCTAAAGATTAGTCCCAACCCGCTTTCATCACATGCAAACATCGAATTCTATAATACAAAAGCAAGAAACGTAAGCTTGTTTATATCTGATGTGGAAGGCAAGCTGATACGTTCAATACTAGATAATGAATGGCAAGACAAAGGCATGATTAATTTCACGCTTACTAATGACATCGGATTAAAAGGCATGTATTTTTGCACAATAGTTTACGAGGATCAATATATTCAGAAGAAATTTATTGTCTTAAAATAAAAATATCCATGATTATAAAACGGCAGCTACTGAAAAAGTAGCTGCCGTTTTCTTTTATTACTTATTCGTTTAGTTAGAATTGGGATTTACTATTTCCAACAATAGAGCACTATTGTATGAGAATCACTTAATTAATCAAATCCTGACGTTCATGAAAACAATACAATCCGTCTTTATACTTGTAACACTACTCAGTTTTATCGCTTGTAGTCCTGAAAACAAAACGAGTGAATCTTCCACAATCAAAAGCAACGAAACAACTGGTGGAAAAAGCAATACTTCGGTTTTTCAAGACCTAAGTGACCGTGTAGAAAAGATAGACAGCGAAAAAGGACTCAATGGCCTGTTTAAGCAATTAAAAAAAGAAGACGGTAGCAATGTGTATGATGACATCTTAAAAGAAATAGCAATAGAAGATGCAGAATCTAATGGACAAGTAAGCAAAACCATTGAAGCGATAATAAAAGGTGCTGAAAGCCAAATGGGAGATCAAGACATTGCTGAAATGATTGGGGATGCAATTGAGCAGGCTAATGATTATTCTGTAGAATTAGAAGAAGAATGGGCTGATCTTGCAAAGCAGGCTGAAGAAAATGGAATCGCAGAGGATTTCCCTAAACTGCTAGAAGGTTTAAATGATTTCATAAAAACAGGAGGAGAGAATGGTGGATTAGAAAATTTACTTGAAGTGGTCATTAAAAATCATAACAAAGAAAACCCAAATGACACAAACAACCCTTACATAGAAAAACTCAAAGAGATCGTAAATAATGACGAAAAGAGTGCTGAAAAAGAAACATTGAAAATCTTGGAAGAGATGATCCAACAGATTCCTGAGAATATAAGCGAAGCTGATTTGGAGCGCCTAAAAAGCCAACGCTCTGCACAGTAACTATTCATATGGTAATAGCAATTACAGAATTATCTTTACAGGATAATATACACGCATATATATAAACAAAAACGGCACCCTACTTAATGTAAGGTGCCGTTTTTTACTTCTTTATTTTGTCTTAGAAATGGAAACCTACTGCAAATTTAAACTGCTGATTTCTATTTTTAAACTTCGCCTTTTCCCCACTTAAGTAGATACCTTCTGCTTCCCCACCAAAGTTCTTATAAAAAGAAACATCAGTAAATATTGGTCCAAAATCGTATCCTACACTCAGGTTATATCCAGTTGAAAACTTTCTTGATCTATCTACAAGATTTCCCAATACTGCTAATTCATCTTCTTTATTCAGAGTATATTGGAACTGTGGTCCTACTGCAATGTTAAAGTTCTTTGCAGCTAATCCAATTTTTACAGGTATATCCAATTGTGTATGGCTTTGATTATATGCTCCACCGATTCCACCATCTAGTCCGAAATCCTGAACATCAAAGCTCTTAGTAAACTTTGTCATTAAAACATCTGTGCTCAAGTGGATGAAACTTACAGTATGCTTAGCACTTAATCCTATTGAATATGCGTTACTTCTTTGTCCAGTCTCTAGACCATAAAAGATTTCGTCTGTTTCACCAGTTGCATATGCAGTTTCTATGGAAGACGCTTGGCTAATACCAACCTCTGTTTTGATTCCAAATTTTGTTTGCGCATTTACTGTACCTACTATAAGTACCAACATCGCGACTATTGTGTTTATTCGTTTCATTTCTCTATTATTTATAAAATCCAGTTGCATGGTTTCTCCTCTTGAGCTTGCATGTGTAATAACACTTCTAAGACGCGAGATATTATACAAAGTCCCATGTTTTATTCGCTAAGGTTTTCTTAAATATTCAAATGAATAGTTAACGACATAAGTGTCATTCTAACAATAACACTATAGAACTTACACTCCGCAATTGATTCTATCTTGTTCAATCAAAATGCTTATATTTTATATTGTCAAATGGGGTTTCTAGGCTACAAACAACGGAGCGCTTTTGAGGGTGTTGGGACGCTTATTTTTGTAATATTTTTTTGAGACTGGAGTCAATTTTTGCTTTTACGGACGCTTCTAAACCCAGAGCTATGAGAAATAGGTCAAAATATAAGGTTTAAATAAAAAGAAGCCCATTGACTAATTCTGTACTTTTGTTTTATGTCTAATGACAACTTGACTAAAGTACTTATTGTAACTTACTATTGGCCACCAAGTAGTGGATCAGGTGTACAACGTTGGATGTACTTTGCCAAGTACCTGAGTGCATATGGCATAACACCTATTATCCTCACAGTAGATCCTGACAAGGCTTCTTATCGCAAGACCGATCAAAGTTTCAATGATTTCATCCAAGAAGTACAGGTATATAGGACCAAAACTTTGGAACCCTTAAAGCTCTATTCACTACTAACCACCGGTAGCACCCGTAAAGGAATTCCGCAGGGAACAGTTGGTGCAGATAAAAAAGGCCTATTTAGTAAGGTGTCTAGATATATAAGAGGGAATGTATTTATTCCTGATGCACGGATAGGATGGAAAAAATACGCAGTCAAGGAAGCCAAAAAAATAATAAAGGCACATAATATTGAGTTAGTAATCACAACTGGTCCTCCACACTCTACACATCTTATAGGTCGTGTTCTTCATAGATTGCATGGCGTAAAATGGATTGCCGATCTACGTGACCCATGGACCGAAATATACTACAAGGATGATCTCTTGCAATCAGAAAAATCGCAACTAAAAGATAGAAAGCTAGAACAAAGTGTCTTGGAAGAAGCAACGAGCATAATCACCATTGGACCATCCATGGCAGAACTCCTTTCCAATAAAATTCCGAGCCAAAAGGAAAAAGTGCGGTACATATACAACGGATATGATGCGCATAAAACGAATATGATCCAAGCAGTAAAAAGCAAAGACAACTTGGTTATTAGTTTTGTAGGCCTATTGACTGATGCTATGCCGCATACGAGTTTTTCTCAAGCGCTTAGACTGTTTAAGCAGCAAAATAAGAACAGCAAGATCAAGCTTCGCTTAGTCGGTGATATCTGTGATAGCTTTCTAGATGTCTTAAAATCCATACTGCAACCAGACCAACTTGAGATCGTTGGGTATGTAGCGCATAAAGCAGCGCTGCAATTCATGCATGATGCAGATATTCTTTTTACCTGTTTACCAACTCAAGAGCACAGTAAGATTATGATTAGCGGTAAGATACTTGAGTATATGGCTACAGGCAACTCCATATTATGCATTGGTGATAAAGAGAGTGACGCTGCTCATATCTTGGCGAAAAGTGATAACAGCACTACCCTAGCTCCTGAAGAAATCGACACAATTAAGCAATTTATAGAGAATAAGTACAACTTGTGGGAAGTTGGTAAATTATCACCTACTGTTACGCCAGCGATTAAAAATCTAAGTAGACAGAATACGACAGCGGAATTAGCACAGCTTATAAAATCTATCCTATAAGAGAGCGGTTGTTTTAAGATTTTCCCGCTTTGACTTCCAATTTCCCTAATTATACTTTTCAAATAAGTAAATACACAAATCGATGTAATCTTTACAAACAAATTGTAAGAAATAAAATATGTTACTATCAGAATTCCAAATCAATTTTCTATATTCATCTTGAACCAATAAAATGTAAGACCTTGCTCTTAGTCCGCAAAGAAAAACTTCACCTCCTGGACGATAAGTCTGATAAAGTCTATGAAGTAAATCTATTTCATATCCAAGAGAACGAGTACATAGTCAACTTTCGGTATGGCAGAAGAGGGCGCAGGTTGACAGAAGGTACTAAAACTGTATTTCCTGTATCAAAAGAGCAAGCCGAGAAAGTCTTTGAAGAACTCGTAGCTAGCAAGACAAAAAAAGGCTATAAAATAGTAAGTAACTATAGTGAATCAACTCCTACCCCAACTGCTGCTATCCTCAAAGTGCAAGAAAGTGGTGCTAAGCCTGTTGTTCTCTCTTACCTCAAACAAAGAGCGAATGGAGAAACACTGAGTACCAACTGGAAACTCTCAAGAATAATTTGGAGGGCTGGGGAATTGAACATTGAAGAGGCCATACCTTATATAAAGACCTTACTTCCTTCCCTAAAAGGCCAGGAGCTCTATTCCGCAGTATGGACACTTGGACGTATAGCGACACCCGAATCTAAGGATATCCTTGGAAATTTACTTGTTAAGCATACAGAATTACATTACAATATATTTTTGGGTGGTCTTGTACATTGCAAAGACAAAAGTATTGAGTCCACAATCGTAGAGGTGTTACCTGCACAGCTTGCTGCCAGCTATACCGCAAAAGACTACAATGCGTACGGCAACATACTTAAAGACTACCTATTTGTGCTCAAATCAAATGATGCAAATTTCCTACTGCACAGCTATTATCTGACTATCAACGATAAAAGACTTAAAGAAGTCTTTCTCCCTATTCTAAAAGAGGTACCCCTCATTCCAGGAAACTGGAAATACATACGCTATATTTTCAAGATCGCTGAAATGATTGAGGACGGCGAAACTTTTGGCATAATTGCAAGAAGTGTAAATCTTCAAAAAGCATATTACAGTAAACCGCTCTATGGGAATCAAGTGCATCACAATGGCCAGAGGCTCCAATACCCAGCGGAACTTAGTTCAGCAGAATCAAAAATTGCATTCTCTAACAGAACAAAAGATTATCTAACAAAACGTGTACTTAAACGCTTAAGTAGAGCGGGATACGATCGACAGGAATCTTACTGTAAGTTTGCCGCTGGAGTACTTAGTGCTTATTCAACTACAGATGAAAGAATACACAACTCTGAAAGCAGTTACACTTGGGACTCGGAAGCAAGACGTTCTATTGTAACAAATAAAGATTATCTATCAGTAGCGCATATTCCCTACTTCTATTATATACTCTTTGGCCGAGGAGATAGACTAAATATAAATGACAAGCTCTCTCGTTTCTTTTTTAAGGATGGAGCTAGCGCGATGCAGCAACGAGAAGATAGTTTTCCTATGCTTTGGGATAGCTATCCACAGTATGTCGTAGATATTCTAGTGAAGGCACGACAGGAATTTCCAGTCAAGTTTGCACTGATGTTTTTATCCGCAAGGTCAGATGTTGATAGTTTATTATCATTAGATACCTTAATAAAACTTGTTGATCATCCCTTTGATGAGGTCTTGGAGTTTTCGCTTGGCTTTATAGAAAAAAGGTATGATGCTCATAAACCGAACGAGAACCTTATCATTAAGCTCATAGAAACAAATAATGCAAAAGCAGTTGACTTAGCCATTACGCTCATAAATAAAAACAAAGATCCTTTTGTAAAAAACCTTGTATTTGTAAAGACTGCGCTTCTGTCAAAAAGTGAAGACCTACATATTTGGTTACGTGAAAATATCAAGGAAGAAAGCTTTACAGAGGAAGAACAAGTAGACACGGTGGAGCATTGTCTCAGTAGCTATTTAGAATTTAATGAAGACACGTTCAATACAGATTCAGCTGATTCACTCATACATATTTTTAAAACACAGTTAAGCAAAATAGAGCCTGATCGCATTCTGGAAATGCTGGGTCACCCAAGATTACAAATCCAAATACTGGGTGCTAAGTTGATAAATGTCAATGAACGCGACGTGGATGAATGGCCAGCAGAAATAATGATGCGCCTGTTGAGTTCTTCCCATAATGAAATACGGGATGAAGGTATGCGTATGCTGGGCAAGCTCACAGACGAGCAACTAGCAGAGAAAACGGTTCTTATTGCTGGTTTAGCAAGTAGCCCTCATCAGGATTTACGACTAAACGCACGTGAAATCATCGGTAGGATTGCTCCAAACACTAAAGAATTTGGCGCTGGTGTATTTACAGAATTATACCATGTTCTTTTAGAAGATCATGACGATCCAGAACTCCCTGCGGATGTATTTACAACATTGGAAACGCATCTTTTAGAACATACCCCTTCGCTAATAGATGACTTAGATACTATTCTAGGTAGCAGCAATAGAGAAATCCATTTGCTAACACACCAATATGTGAAATCACATGCAGACCTACAAGAATGGCCCATAAGAACGATTGCTAGATTAGGCACTCATGATATGAAATCGCTTAGAGAACTTGGGCATGCATTTTACACAGAAAACGTAGATAAAATAAAATATTATAAGCATGACGCCTTGTATATATTAGATACAGACTTACAAGACACACGTGCTTTTGCTCAAGCATATTTTGAGAAAAATTTTGGAGAAAAAGAATGGGATCCTGAATTAATCATTGCGCTTTGCGATAATGTAAGACCAGAAACACAAGAGTTTGGAACGAAAATTCTTGGACAGCAATTTAAAGAAGAACATGGTGCTCAATACCTAAAGGCGTTAAGCGAGCATCCAGATCCAGTTATTCAATTGTATACTACTAATTATTTGGATCGGTATGCCATGAATAACATGGATATACTTGCACATATTCAGCCCTACTTCATACGTATTCTTTCTGCTATTAATACAAAGCGTGTGGCTAAATTAAGAGTAATCCATTTTTTAGAAAAACAAGCGGCAGAAGGCAAAGAGCAAGCAAAATACGTAACAGAGGTCTTAAACGAACTACTAGGCACCATAGCTGTAAGGGAAAATGAAACATATGTGTCCTTGTTAAGAAAAATCGAACTTGAGCACAGCGATATAGATACGAATCTTGAAATTGTTCCATTAGAAATACGATAACAAATGGAATTTAAATATAAATATAAAGGGGCATCACACATTAATAATAGCAGCCACGCTACGGGTATTTCCTTTGCTCCTGATACCTACAGAGAACCTACTTTTTTCAAAGGACTTCTTAATATGAAGATTCCCTTTAGAGAAGCTATCTCCGCTTTACACCACATTGTAGTATCGGATTTTAGATACCAGCCAAAAGATAGAACTGCGTATCTAGAATGGGCTAAAAGCCAAGAAGATATATGGCTAGCTGAGGCTGCAATAAAAGAACAAGATAACAAGTTCATTCTCGATGAAAAAATCGCTGAACTAAAGGTTTTAAACACGGAGGCACAGAAGGTCATGCGCCCCTATTTTGATGCACGCATGAAATACTTCAGTCATCTGCGCGATAGAGATCGTGCCTCATGGATGGTACTGGACCCCGTTATCACAGTACATCCAGATAGTTTATTTTTTGAATGTTTCAGTAAGGATGAATCATCGTACGGAAAATTAAGCTGCAATTACAATGTATTCAAAGAAGTGAATGCTTTCAAATGTGGCACTACAAACATTGATTACTCTGTCCCACTCTACAATGAATTTCAAAAAGTTAGGAACTATAGAGACACCTCCTTTGTAATTGATCCTTCAGGTTTCGAAGTACAAACAGCCACTGACGATAGTTTCAAAGAAGTAAAAATAGATCTCCCAGAATCTTGGGTACGCGGATTTTTACAAGTTAGCTCCGCAATGACTCTGAATACTTATCAATTTGACATTGACCCTGTAGACATGCGTAACATCTTGTTTTTCATGGCTAGACATAAGGAAGATAAAGGACCACGATCAATACGTTGGATACTCAAGAAAGGCGAATCCGTGAAGCTCCTTATGGAACCATGGAATGAAACAATAGTGTGTGGAAAAACCATTTATAATGGCAATGCAGAAGGAGAAGTGCGTATGTGGGGAAGACGCCGTCTAAAATTACTAGAACGGATGCTACCGGTGGCACGGAAAATACGTGTTTCCTTGCTAGGAACTGGATTGCCTTCCTTTTTTGAAGCAGATCTGTATGACATGACGTTTACATTGGGTCTTTCAGGTTGGACGACGAATGATTGGAGTAGAGCGAGCAACTTTGATCTTATGACTCCGAGACATGAAACGGATGGGCAAACGCAACAAACAATTTATTTAGCTCTTAAAAAGGTATGGTTTGCATCGGCAGATACCCTTGCAAATGACCTAGGCTTAAACAAAACGGTAATTGAGTCTGTTATGACAAATTTTATCCAAGAAGGCAAGGTTGTATATGATCTAACAGAAGGCGTTTATCGCATTCGGGAGCTTACTAAAGATCCATTACCGATGGATAAGTTGCGCTACCGGAACGAACGGGAAAATGAGGCTGCACAGATATTAGACAGTAAGAAGCTGACTTACGGTGCGTATGAAATAAAACAAAATTCTATTGTGCACAGAGGACAGGTGAGTGAACAGAGGCCTATACATGTACAAATAGAAATTTCTGACGATGAACGATTAGTAGCAGGCAAATGTAGTTGCAGATTTTATCAAAAAAATCAACTGTTTCAAGGACCGTGTGCGCATATGATGGCACTCCGAAAAACCGGGACGT
>Ga0209828_1004372_pt1 | contig 10165 bp, 8 predicted proteins | sample MaitaG_FD_187429 | JGI IMG/M metagenome (GOLD analysis project Ga0209828, IMG submission 187429) | Marine algal microbial communities from Maine, USA - Maine_Asex2 metaG (SPAdes) (version 2) | ecosystem: Host-associated > Algae > Red algae > Unclassified | place: Maine, USA | collected 2015-01-05
TCCTCCACCTAATCCTTCTACCGAATATCCCATGCCAGCTCTGTTAGAGATGCAGCGCATCAGCAAACAGTTTCCCGGTGTCAAAGCGTTGGATGATGTCAGTCTGACAGTCAACGAGGGTGAAATTCACGCGTTGGTCGGTGAGAATGGAGCCGGTAAATCCACGTTGATGAAAGTGCTCTCGGGTATCTACCCGGCAGGTGCCTATGAGGGTGCCATACAGTTTAACGGTACTACCGCTCGGTTTCGCGACATCTCGGACAGCGAAAGCAGTGGCATTATCATCATTCATCAGGAACTGGCACTGGTGCCACTACTCTCGATTGCTGAAAATCTTTTTCTCGGCAACGAAGTAGCAAAGCATGGCATCGTCAACTGGCAGGAAATGTACCGGCGTACCGAAGTACTGCTTAAGAAGGTGGGGCTGGACGAAAGCCCGGCAACGCTGGTTGGCAAGATAGGAGTAGGTAAACAGCAGCTGGTAGAGATAGCCAAGGCACTATCCAAGGATGTCCGTTTACTCATCCTTGATGAGCCAACTGCGGCACTGCAGGAAAACGACAGCCAGAATTTGTTGTCCCTGCTATTACAGCTCAAGGCTCAGGGCATTACTTCGATACTGATTAGTCACAAGCTCAATGAGATCAGGCAGGTTGCTGACAGGATTACCGTACTACGAGATGGTGCTACGGTGTCGACGCATGATTGCAGTCTGGCGCCTATCAGTGAGGACAAGATCGTACAATTCATGGTGGGGCGTAATCTGTCTCAGCGCTACCCTGAGCGTGCTCGGAACCCGGGTGATGTATTGATGGAGGTACGCAACTGGAATGCGTGGCATCCTGATTTTGCTGATCGGCAAATTTTGAAAAATGTAAACTTCTCGGTAAGAAAGGGCGAGATAGTCGGTATAGCAGGACTGATGGGATCTGGCCGAACAGAGCTTGCCATGAGTCTGTTTGGCAAGAGTTATGGTCGAGGTGTAAGCGGGGAAGTGTACCTTGATGGCAAGCAGGTCAGAGTGGATCAAGTGGATCGGGCCATCGCTGCAGGGCTTGCGTATTGCACAGAGGATCGTAAAGAGCTTGGACTGATTCTGGATGAGTCCATTGTGCGTAACATCACGCTCGCCAATCTTGATGAAGTGTCCAGTCGGGGTGTACTCATTGATGCTGAAGAGCAGGAAGTGGCCGAGCGTTATCGTCTTACCATGAACATCCGCACACCTAATGTCTTTCAGCGAGTGTTGAATCTGTCTGGTGGAAACCAGCAAAAGGTTGTTCTGTCCAAATGGCTGTTTGCCAACCCGCAGGTTCTTATACTGGATGAGCCGACACGCGGTATTGATGTCGGGGCAAAGTATGAAATCTACAGCATCATGAATGAATTGGCTGGCGAGGGACGCGGTGTGGTCATGATCTCCTCCGAGATGCCGGAACTGCTTGGCCTTTGTGATCGGCTGTATGTAATGAATGAAGGTGAGCTGGTGGGCGAGCTGACGGCTGAAGAAGCCAGTCAGGAGCGCATCATGTCGATGATAGTGACGGATTAGCCCTGAGGCTGCGGAAAATAGACCATGTCTGAAAAAACCGAGGCAAAGGCTGTAGAGCTCACTGCTCGTCCGTTGGGTGAATACCTGTTGTCACACTTGCGTGAATACGGCTTGTTGTTTGCGCTGATTGCCATCATGGCGTTCTTTCAGGTCATGACTGACGGTACGCTACTGAAGTCAGTCAATATTACGAATCTGTTTTTACAGAACAGCTACATCATCATCATGGCGCTCGGCATGCTGATTGTGATTGTAGCCGGACATATTGACCTGTCAGTAGGCTCGGTCATGGGTTTTATCGGTGCGTTTGCAGCGGTGCTCGTCGTGCAGTGGGAACTACCCGTGGTGCTGGCCATACCCATCTGTCTGCTTCTGGGTGCTTTGATCGGGGCTGCTCAGGGGTACTGGGTGGCTTACTGGCAGATCCCTTCGTTTATTGTGACGTTAGCGGGTATGCTGGTATTCCGCGGTCTATCGCTCTGGTTGCTTGAAGGGCAATCGGTCGGGCCTTTTCCCAAGGAATTTCAGGCGCTGTCTACTGGTTTTATCGGTGACTTTTTGCCGGGCTCTGCCCGTGACATGCTCATGGCGATATTTGAGGTGCGTCGCATCAATGCCGGTGCCTTGTTCATCGGTATCATCGCCGCGTCAGTCATTGTCTGGCTTGATCTTCGCAGGCGCTTTCAAAATCAGTCCTATGGTATAGGCGACGAACCTTTCGCTTTTTTTATTGTGCGCAATATCATTATTGCAGGAGCGCTGCTTTTCGTTGTCTTCAAACTATCTACATTCCGGGGTTTACCGAATGTGCTGATTACCATGACTGTGCTGACGGTGATCTACGCCTTTGTCACCGAGAGAACCACCATTGGCAGGCGCATCTATGCAGTAGGGGGCAATGAAAAGGCAGCCAGGCTGTCTGGTATCAAGACAGAAAGACTAACATTCCTCGCCTTCACGAACATGGGGATGCTGGCTGCTCTGGCCGGATTGATATTCGCGGCCAGGTTAAACACCGCCACCCCGAAAGCCGGATTTGCGGTGGAGCTTGATGTCATTGCTGCGGTGTTTATCGGAGGTGCCTCCATGGCGGGCGGTGTCGGCACTATCGTGGGCGCTGTCATCGGTGCGTTCATCATGGGCGTGATGAATAACGGCATGTCCATCATGGGTATAGGGATCGATTATCAGCAAGTGATAAAAGGCCTGGTGCTGTTAGCTGCTGTCGTATTCGACGTGTACAACAAGCGTAAACAGGGTTAGGCGAGTTCACGGTGTCGAGTGGTCACCCCGCCTTGTAGACACGGGTTGCTTCAGGGTCGTCAAAGGATGGCTCAAGTTCGCTGAGTTCAGTGCATAGTGCTTCTGGAAACTTTCTGATTGTTCGGCATGTCGCCCAGGCCCGATGTCCCGAAGCACAGTGGTGGTATATTGATGCCTGTGTCGCTCACGCGGGATACGTTTTCAAGTCCTTCAACTGTATTTTTGTCAGGCATGAATCCGAAGCCTCTCTCGATTTCCTGTTGGATGTTCAATATAAGGGATCGATCTGCCCGCGTCACTACCAGCCTATAAAAGACAACAAAATCATGGGACAGCTAATAGACGGGAAGTGGCATACAGACTGGTATGACACAAAATCCACTGATGGTAAATTTGTCAGAACCGAATCGCTGTTCAGAAACTGGGTTACACCGGACGGCTCGGCGGGCGCTACTGGCGCAGGCGGATTCCATGCAGAGGCGGGACGATACCACCTCTATGTATCGCTGGCCTGTCCATGGGCTCACAGGACCCTGATATTCCGTGCCATTAAAAAGCTGGAAGAGATGATCTCTGTATCCGTGGTCAATTCGTTTATGGGGGACAATGGCTGGACGTTCGAACCCGGTGACGATGTTGTACCTGACACGGTAAACAACAAGACCTGCATGCATGAAATCTACACGCTGGCCAAGTCTGATTTTTCAGGCAGAGTTACCGTGCCTGTGTTGTGGGACAAACAACAAGACACCATCGTCAGCAACGAGTCAGCCGATATCATCCGTATGTTGAACAGCGCCTTTGATGGCTTGGGTGCAGAGACTGACGACTACTACCCTGTTTCGCTGCGCAGAGAAATTGATCAGATCAATGAGCTGGTTTACGACGGTATCAACAACGGCGTCTATCGTTCAGGCTTTGCCACGACTCAGCAGGCTTACGAAAATGCAGTAGAGGGTGTTTTTGACACACTAGATAAAATGGAAGTGATTCTTTCCGTTCAAAGATACCTTGCCGGGTCCAGAATTACCGAAGCTGATTGGCGAGCATTCACCACGTTAGTGCGCTTCGATGCAGTCTACGCAGGCCACTTCAAATGCAATCTAAAACGTATAGCAGACTACCCATCGCTTCAAAACTATCTACAAGAACTGTATCAATATCCAGAGATTGCCGACACGGTTAACATCGGCAACATCAAGGCGCATTACTACGGGTCACACGAGATGATCAACCCGACGCGTATTGTTCCCGTGGGTCCATTACTCGATTTTCTGATGCCACACGACCGTAACCGAAGGTTCCCGGCAACTGATTGATCGCCGTGGTGCGCAAGAGTCAGTTATCGTGTCTTGTTCAATCAGAATGCAAACCAAAAATCACGAGGTGCCTGGCACGCTGTACGTCATCTTGATGACACAAAGTTGGGTAGGCCACTACACTAGTGAGCCCGTTTCTGTAGTCTTGTCAGAAAATCATCATCTACCAGTAATGGGTGGTACGACAGATTTCCCTGCCGATGGTCAGTGTCATGTAGCTTTCCTTGACTGTATTCTGTGCAATGCAGGCCTGTAGGAAAACATGACTGTCGGCGAGGCACTGATAAGAGTAAGGCGTAGAGTTGTTTTCGGTAGAGAAGCTGGTTGCCAATGCGCACAGCCGTTGCCTTACGCTGAAAAACGGCTCCGACATGGCATTCTGGCTGGTTTTCCGATAGGGCCCCCTCCAGACGTTCGCACACCTCTGGTGAGATGCTGGACTGCTGGTCCAGACTGGTACGGAAGTTAATGCTCTCGATGAATTGTTTTTCCGGGGTCACAGCGTGGCGCGTCCCGATTTTGCGTCGGACACAGTGTGAACGTTTCCTGAAAGCGTAGTAGAAGCAACATCACGATTATGGCGTGATGTAGTTGGCAGCGTTGGGAAGCAATGTAGCGCACTAAGCTTGTCGATAACCTCAGCTGTACGCCGATAGAGCCAAAGGTGCCCATGATCCTTGAATGGTCGCCGCGTGCTTATATCCTGGATAGATAACTGTTAGATTTTCGTCAAGGATGGGTTTTGATAGCCGATTCTGGTCTTGTAGAAGGCAGCGCAGGACTGAATAGAACCCCGGTATGGAACTCAATATCGAGTACAAGCTGAAGGATCCGAAACGAATCCAGTGGCTGCTCACATCACTGAAAAACCAGCATCAACTGGTGACGCTGTCTCTGGCTGAGACTGAGCAGAAAGAAAGGACCATGATTGTCGATGTGTCTGGTAAATCGTCAAGTGTACTTCTGGATGGCGCGATTGATAGGCGCGTACACGACAGAATTTCCAGTGGATACAAATTTTCGCTTGCGACGACCTATGACGGGGTAGATGTACGCGCTGAGGCGGTAAACGCGATCGAGACTGTAGAAGACGATAAGGGAATCCTCTACAAAGTGCCATTTCCTGAACAACTGTTCTATATACAGAGAAGGGGTAACTTCAGGGTGTCACTGGCCGGCTTGTTCAAGGTACCAGTCACAGTAGAAAATCATGCGGCTGCAGCTTGTAATCCACTGATTAACGCTGACTGTCTGTTATCCGACATGTCGGTTAACGGGTGTCTGGTATCCATTTCAGATTCGGTGGGAGATGCGCTGGAAGGTGTTGATTGTCCTGTGTTACTCACCTTCAAATTGCCAGAATCAGACGTCAGTATTTCACTTCTCTCTCAGTTGCGACACAGCAGGTATTTGGAGCGCTCAGCCATCTGGCTGGCGGGATTCGAATTCTTGGATGTCAAGGCGGATGTCGCCAAGGTAGTAGAGCGGCTCATGGTAGTGCTTCAGACGGCTGCCAGAAAACGAAGCCGACTGGACTAGGCTCTCTGATCGTCTGGATCAGAATGTTCTGCTTTGGCCACGATCCCGAGCTTCGAGTGCAGCGTGAAGTAACCTGGCGTTGCGATCATTGGCCTTGAATACGAAATCAAAGGCATCGCCGAGTACGGGGACCATGCCAACTACAGTTTCGATGGCTGTGTTGAGAATCATCCGCGTAATGACAGATTTGGGAATGTCGAGACGGGAGGCTGCGTAGATGAAGTAGCCAGATAGTCCAGCGCCAAGTAAATCGCCGATGCCCGGGACCAGACCCACAATTCCGTCCAGACCAATACGGAAACCGCCTGGTAACCGGATGGCGCTGTCCAGCAAATGTGCGTAGGCCTTGAGTCTCTCTTCTTCGGCGTTGTATCGGTTTTCTTCTTGCAAGTGGCGATGCGGTTCAGCTTCACTGGGTGTAACGGTAGTAGCAGGTACAGTGGAATTGGCTGTATCCGGTAATTTTTGAGATATACCGGACTTGTCTGAGTCAGGGCCGGGTTCTTGTTGATGCATGTGGTTACGCGCTGATACGAGATTCTCCATACTACTTTATCGAAGTCTGGATCTGGCGTGTGTGAATTGAGGCGTCACTAGGGTTTACTTGCGATCAGTCGCCAGAGCGCCTAGGGTTAGCCATGGAAACGGGCTCGAGACAGGGTAATACCTCCTACCGCTTTGTCGTTCTTACTCTGATGGGGTGTGGACTTGGAACGGTTGTGTCGCTTGCAGCTTTGCTTTTCGTAGAGTGTGTACGCTGGCTGAACAGCGCGCTATTGATTGCACCTCGGGCGCGAGTCCAGTTTGCCGACCCCACTCTTCTGGCGATACTGACCGTGCTGGTTCCTACCGTGGGTGGCTTGCTGGTAGGCCATTTACTGCACCGGTTTTCTGCGGAGAAGCGTGTGCTGGGTCCGCCAGATGTCATCTTGTCAGCTCAACTGCGTAAGCCCTTACCGGGTATCCGGTCAGGACTGATGTCTACCATTGCTGCGATCCTGTCGCTTGGCTGTGGCGCATCCGTTGGTCAGTATGGTCCTCTGGTGTATCTGGGTGCGCTACTGGCCAGCACACTGGACCGGTTCAAGCTGCGCATCCCCAATGCCCGTTCCGTTGCTATAGCGTGTGGAGTGGCTGCAGCCATATCAACGGCGTTCAATGCACCTATTGCAGGATTGGTGTTTGCTCATGAAGTTATTTTGCGCCACTATTCTTTGCAGGCCTTCGCGCCCACCACGGTAGCCTCAGCCAGTGGCTTTGTGGTCGCTAACGTTTTGTTTGAACGTCCGCCCCTATTTCTCGTTGCGTTCGATGGGGTTGGTCACGCCTATGAGTTTGGCTTGTTTGCACTACTGGGAGTGCTGTGTGCGCTACTGGCAGTCGTGTTCATGAAATGCGTTATCGGCAGTGCAAGACTGGCTGCAAAAATGCCAGTCCATGCCTCGTTTCGGCCGGCAATTGCCGGTGTCGTGGTGGGGTTTGTGGCGTTGCAGATACCTGATGTTCTGGGGATCGGCTCTGAATTGCTGCGATTCGCAACCATTGAAGGTGCTTTCAGTAATCCGGAACTGGCAGTGTTGGTAGTGTCAAAGCTGTTACTCACCGCTCTGTGTCTCGGGTTTGGTTTTGCCGGTGGAATTTTCAGCCCTTCCTTGCTGGTTGGGATATTATTTGGCGCTTTGTGCTGGAACCTTCTGGGTACCGCAGGTATAGAAACATCCGGTATTGCCGTCTACGGGATAAGTAGTATGGTGGCGCTGGCTAGCGCGGTCATAGGGGCACCACTAACGGCCATATTGATCGTATTCGAGCTCACCCGTAACTACGAGCTCACCATAGCGGCGATGGTCTCGGTTGTTTTCGCTAACCTTATTGTTTTCCGACTAGCGGGGCGATCGCTGTTTGATATTCAACTGGCAGCTCGAGGCGTGGATTTGTCTGGCGGGCGAGATCAGGCGCAGATGCAGCACGCCAGGTTGATTGAGCTTGAGTTGTCGCAAGCGGTGACGGTTTTGCCAGAGGACACATCCGCTGCAGCGCATGCGAAGTTGCTTGGTGAAAAACGTGCGGAAGCTGTCGTGGTTGATTCATCTCGAAAATTCTCAGGCGTTTTACGACTGCAAGATCTGTCATCTGATTCTTCCGTGCTTGTAAAGAATCTACAGCAGTCCGAAGCTCTGTATCTGTTCGATGATCTATCTCTCTGGGATGCGATGAATGAGATGAAGGGATATGTCGGGGAATCTATCCCTGTGCTGTCGCGCACCGAACATCGCTTGTTGGGTGTAATCAGTGAGAGCGCCATTGTGGAGGCCTATCTGCAGATCGTTCATCAGTCGCGGCAGGAGGAGAACGATGCGTTATAAGCACGGGCATCTGCAACAGACTGCCCGACATCTGATGATTGCCTGTTCACTATCGTGCTGTATGACAAGCTCTGTCTCCTCTGCAGCAGAACCTGTGACATCTGACGTATCACTGATCATCGGTACTTGGGGCGGACCCTACGAAGCGGCTCAATACACCGCCTTGTTCCACCCATTTGAACAGCACACAGGAATGGCTGTTAGCACTGCTGACTATACCGGTGGATTAGCTGTGCTCAATGAGCCTTCACCGCCGGATATTCTGGACATGCTGCAGGACGAAGCGGAAGTTGCTTGTGAGGCAGGCTTGCTACTTGAGTTTGATCATGCCTCGTTAGTTGATGCCGACAGGGGTATTGCTTCAACCACACAGCGCGCCAGTGCCGGCGAAGACCTTGCCCGTGACAGCTTCGCTCGTCACGATTTTTATCGAGGAGTATTTTCGGACTGCAGCGTGGCCCACTTGTCGTTCTCGACGTTGATCGCTTATGACGAACGCGCTTTTACCAGCGAGAAGCCACAATACATCAAGGATCTGTTCGATCTGGAACGCTTCCCCGGAAAGCGCGCACTACAACGAAGTCCCGCAGCCTTGTTTGAGTGGGCAATGATGGCGGAGGGTGTTCCAGTCAGCCAGATTTATGATCTGTTGAGTACCGAAAGGGGTTTGCGTCTGGTTATGAACAGGCTGGAAAAATTGCGGGGCCACGTAATCTGGTGGGATAACCCGGCAGAAGCTGTGGCGATGCTTGAACAGGGTGATGCTGTCATGGCATCTGGTTACAACGGGCGTTTCTTTGAAGCATGGAGCCGTGGTGTTCCCATCAACATGATCTGGGATGGTCAGATCATAGACCGCAGTGTCTGGGCAATACCGGCATCATCGTCAGCAAGCATGGCGACTAAACTGGCCTTCCTGCGCTTCGCGCTACACCCGGAAAGACTGGCACACATGGCGCGGCAAATTCCTTATGGGCCATTACGAAAAAGTGCCTTCAAGTATATCGGGTTGCACCCGGACTCAGGTATTGTCATGCGCGATCATCTACCAACCGCTGAGCATCATCTTGCTAACGCCTTGCACCGGGATACACGCTGGTACGCCAGAACGCTGCGCTTGCGCGAGGATTATTTTTCTCGGTGGCTGGCTGAGGGTGAGTAGCGCATCTTCCTCGTTAACCCGGATAGTAGTAGACATGAATAATTCAGCTCCCTAGGAGCCTGCCTGGTGGTTCAGCGATAGTTTCGAAGGGATGAAACGGTTTCGAGAAATGACAACAGAGACAGCAGGTTTTTACAACACGGTCGGGTTCAACGATGATACGCGCGCTTTCTGTTCTATCCCTGCTCGTCATGATGTGGCGAGACGGGTGGACTGCGGATATCTGGCAACACTGGTTGCAACCGGCCGACTGGATGAAGATGAAGCTGGCCATCTGGCGTATGAATTGGCGTATGGTCTTGCCAAAAAGGCCTATCGACTCTGATGGGAAACAATACGCCAACCGGTATCGTGCATCTTGGCTTGGGTGCATTCTTTCGAGCGTTTGGATGTATCTATATCGCCGATGCCATGACCGCATCGGGTGGTGACTGGGGAGTGGTGGGTGTTTCATTGCGCAACCCCGATACTCGAGATGCATTGAAATCCAACGATTGGGCTTATACCGCAGTTTCTCTGGATCAGACTGGCGAGCAATATCGCACAATCGATGTATTGAACAATGTGTTGGTAGCGCCTGAAGATCCTGCTGCCGTACTGGATGCAATGACTGATCCGGCGGTACGAATCGTCTCGTTAACGGTTACTGAGAAAGGCTACTGTCATAATCCTGTAACGGGCGAATTGAATACCAGACATCCGGATATACAGCACGACTTGTCACATGATCTGCCAGTGTCCGCGCCAGGTTTTATTATTCGTGCGCTGCAACGGCGACGTCTGGCTGGAGTGCCGCCATTTACCGTACTGACTTGTGACAACCTGCCGGAGAATGGCTGGCTTGTGCGCGGTGTTGTCTTGCAAATGGCACGACTGGTTGATTCGGATCTTCTGCACTGGATTGTCGATCAGGGGCGTTTCCCGTCAACCATGGTGGATCGAATCACACCGGCAACTACGGCTG
>Ga0209828_1004375_pt1 | contig 10155 bp, 7 predicted proteins | sample MaitaG_FD_187429 | JGI IMG/M metagenome (GOLD analysis project Ga0209828, IMG submission 187429) | Marine algal microbial communities from Maine, USA - Maine_Asex2 metaG (SPAdes) (version 2) | ecosystem: Host-associated > Algae > Red algae > Unclassified | place: Maine, USA | collected 2015-01-05
CGCGTGAACCAGCCGAGTCCGTCGGCGGCCTTGGTGAGGAAGGTGATCTTGAACGGCATCTTCTTGCCGCCGGTCACCTTGTGTCCGGTGAAGGTCGATGGCTTGCCGGGTTCGCGGCGGTGTACTTCGACCCCGTCGAGTTCCATGATGTTGGTTTCGGACGCCTGGTAGCCGGGGCGGAACTCGTAGACGCCGGATGTTTTCAGTTCGATGAAGCCGCGCACGACTTGCGTGCCGCCGCCCGGGAACGGCGTCGGTTTTGTCCCGCCGTAGGTGTCGAGCTTCTTGATCGCGACGGGTTCGAGTTTGTCGTAGTCCTTGTTCGGGTCGAACGCGCCCTCATACACGGACACGGTCGCGTCGGTCACCCCGGACCAACGCGTGCCGCCGCCGCTGATTTGTCCGATGCCGACCATGTTCGATTGGCCGGACAGGATATACACCTTCACCGGCTTGTCTTTGGCCGGTGGTTTCTGGTCCGGCGCCGGCAGTTGGGCCGGTAGTTCTTTGGCGTCGAGGGGGACGTTGGAGGGGAGACAAAAGAGGAGGCTGAAGGAGAGGGCAAGTGTGAGCAAACGCATGCCTTAAACATCTCAAATTTTGGCGGAAGATGGAAGGTGGAAGGTGGAAGGTGGAGGTTGAAAGGTAGATGATGAGCCTTGTTTCAATCGGTTGAAAATCTACAGGCGACGAGGAGAAAATCACAACGATTGACGCACCCCGTTGGGGCACCTCATTGCAGTCGTTCTTTTCCGGGGTTTCGGTCGTACCGGACTTCACTCCAGGCTACAATATCTCGCCCCGCTGGGGTTGGGATCAGTTTGGCTTCGGGCAGAGCCTTGCCATAGCATGGCAGGAGTTTGCCACCTTATGGCAAGAGTCTGCCACGCTATGGCAAGATCTTGCCATAACGTTTTCGAACGCTACTCGGGGATCGAGAGGCGGAAAAAGGCGCGGTCGGTGGTGTTGGTGATGGCGTGCAGCACACCACTCTCCGAAGTCACGCCGAGATCATTAAACGGACGCCAAGCTTGATCGATTTCGTCGGCGGTTTCGATCTGGTATTCGCGGAACGGGGGGAGGGGAGAGGTGAGTTCGAGGTTCGGAATATAGCCGATCATCGCGCCCGAATTTGCGTCGTCGGGATCGCTGCCGACGAGGAACTCCTGCCAGTCGGTGAGGCCGTCGTTGTCGTGGTCGCCGTCGATCGAGAGGGTGTCGAGATCGCCGACGGTTTCGAGTTCCCACCAGTCGGGGAGGCCGTCGCCGTTGCCGATTACGCCGGCGGCGTCGGCGTCGCCGTCGACGATTCGGCGCAGGTTGAGACGGCGCCCGCCGTTCACGACTGATTCCAAGTTTGGCAGAACATCGGCGGCATTGAGGACCCGCTGCACCCGTTCGGCGGCGGTGTCGTTGGGAAAGTGGTCGGCGGCGAAGGAGATTGCCCCGGCGACCATCGGCGCGGCCATGGAGGTTCCCGAACTGTATTCGTAGCCGGCCTCGTTGTTAAACACATTACGCACCGTGACTACTTGGCCGGTCAGGTTGAGCAGTACGGCGCCGTCGTCTTGGGTGGCGGCGATGGCTGGAATGTTGAGGCCGCTGGGTTGGATGAGGCGGCCGTTGAACAATTGGTCGTCGTCGATATTGTTGAAGATCATGCAGGCAGTCGCGCCGGCGGCGGTGGCGTTTCCGACCTTCTCGCTGAAGAGAAGGTCGCCGCGCGAGATCAAGGCGATGTTGCCGGCGACGGCTGGCGGGAAGTTGGTGGCGTAGCCGAGTCCGCAGTCGACCAGGGTGCCGGTGACGCCGCTGGTGTCGGTGAGGCCGGCGAAAAACAGGCCGCGTCCGGAGATGGTGGAGGCGGTAGTTTCCACCGAGGCAAGCGATTCGAGGTGGGTGGGGCGGGTGGAGAAGATGCTGCTGCCGGGGGCGGCGATATCGACTTCGTTGGTGCCGAAGTTGGAGAAACTCGAACGCGCGTCGGCGGAGGTGGTCGAGGCCACGCTGATGATGTTCGGGAAGTCGTAACCGGCGGGGTAGGTCGGGATGAGGTCGTTGTTTTTGTTCTCGTTGCCGGCGGCGGCGGTGATGACAATGTCGGCATCGTTGGCGGCCGCAAAGGCGATTGTTTCGATGGAATTGAAGTCGGTGCCGCCGAACGACATGTTGATCACGACAATGGGCTCGCCGCGGTTTTTGAGTTGAATGGCGTAATCGATGCCATCGATCATGGCGGCGGTGGTGAAGGTGTTGCCATCGGGCGAGCCTTTCAGGGTGAGCAGGCGGGTGTTGAAGTTCACGCCGCTGACGCCGCGGTTGCCGGTGGGCGCGCCGGCGATGCCGGCGACGTGGGTGCCGTGGGCCAAGTCGAGTCCGGCGTCCATCGGGTCGCCGTCGGGAACGCCGTTGAAAGGCGGGGTCTCGTCGTCGCCCGAGGTATCGGCGCCGAACACATCGTCGACGAATCCATTGTTGTCGTCATCGATGCCGTTGCTGGGGATCTCGGCTGGGTTTTGCCATAGGTTGGGCAGCAGATCCGGGTGCCGGTAGTCGACGCCGCTGTCCATGATGGCGGTGATGTTTCGTTGCGGTAGTGCAGGGCGGGCCAGCCGCCAGGCCGAACGCCAGTCGATGTCAGCGGCGGTGATGATGGTGTTCTCGAGGCCCCACTGCAAGTTGAGGGAGGGGTCGGTGGGCACGATGATGTCGTTGCGTCGGCGGATGTGGTTGGGCGCGACGAGATCGATGGCGGGGTGTTGGGCGAGTTCGGCGAGCAGTTTGGCGGTGCTGGTTTTGTTGTTCGAACGCACCGTGAGGCACGCGGCCCCGGATTGCTTGCTGAGCGCCTGAAAGGAGCGCACGCGTTCGAGCTGGGCGAGAACGGTCGGTGTTTGTTCGACGTTATTGGCTTTGTCCGCGTTTTTTGTGGCCTCCCAACTGGTGCCAGGTTTCAGCTGTATCAAGACTTCTCCCTCGACCCAATCGCCGGAAAATACGCAAAGCGAACTGGAGAGGAAGAGAGCAATAATTGTAAATCCGCGCATGTTAGTAAGATAGACGGATGACCATGCCTTTGTTATGCGGAAACTCCTCTTTTAAATGAAACATTCGCTTTTTCCCCTTATTGCGCTGCTTTTAGCGGCGCATGGCGTCGCGCAACCGGCTGCTCAACCTGCCGCTCCGCCTCCGAACGCGTCCGCAGAACCGGCCCGAGCGCGTCCGGTGCCGCGTCCGTTGCCAACGTTTCGGCCACCTTCCCCGAGGGTGCAGGTGCAGCAGCAAGCACGGCCTCAAGCCTCGGCACCGTTCGTGGATGGTGGCTGGAGCGATCAACCCGCACCTCGCGCCCCGCATCCCGCAACCCGAACCCCGTATCCCGCACCTCGCGCCCCGCATCCCGCAACCCGAACCCCGTATCCCGCCCCGGTGATTGCACCCGACGGTACGCTCAGCCTTGAGGCATTTTTAGCGCGCCTGCTGGAGGTGCATCCGGCGTTCAAGGCCGAGGAGTTCGGGATTGCCGTGGCCGCGGCCGAACGCGATGCGGCGGCCGGCGGCGAGGATTGGGTGTTCCGCGCCAACCCGAGTTTGGGATTTGAGAAGCCGGTCTCGAATTCCTCGTTCAGTCCGTCCGATGCGCGCACCCTCGGCGTGGCCGCCAGCGTCGAACGCCCATACTGGCACAATGGCAGTCGGCTCGGGGTCGACTATAACTACAATTACATCGACCAAGACGTGGCCACGGTGCCGATCTTCGGGCCCAACGGCGAGTTGGAGGAGTTCGACACGGGCTTGCCCGAGTTTCATCAACACGCCTTGATGCTGCGTTACACCCTGCCGCTCAAACGCGGACGCGACGGCGCCGGGGTACGGCTGAATCTCGACCGAAACGAGTTCGCCTTGCGCGCGGCCAAGATGCGCGCGCTGGAAACCTACGAGGATCTGATTCTGCGCGCCGCCGGTCGTTATGTCGACTGGGTGCTGGCCGAGACGGAATGGGACATCGCCGAACGACGCGAGACGCTTGCGCGTTCGCAGGTGACCACGGTGACCCGCCGCTTCAAACAAAACCGGAGCGCTCGGGTGGACGTGCTGCGCGCCAATGCGAACGTGGCCGGGGCGCAGCAGCGTTCGTTGCAGGCCGAACTCCAGGCGACCCAGATCACTCAAGAACTATCGCGCATGGCCTATTGGACCGGCCGCGACATCCGTCCGGCCTTCGATCTGTTCGCGACCAACCGCGTTGCCGCGTTGCCCGATGGTGATCTCGGCGTCCGGGTGTTGCGTTTGTTCGATATCGAAGCCGAACGCATCGCCCGCGAGAGCGTATCCCTCGACGACGCGGTCAAGCCACAGCTTGATCTGGATCTGCGCGGCGGCTTGAGCGGCGGCGACGACACCTTCGGCGAAAGCGCCAAACTCGACCAGCCGGATTTCCGCGCCGGGGTGGTGTACCGCGTTCCGCTCGGCAATCGTTCGGCGAAGAAAAGCCAAGAGGCGAACCTACTGCGCGCCCAACAGACCCTGGCCCAGCGCGAGCAGCTCTCACTCGAACTGCGCACCGCCATCGACCGCTTTCAATTGCAGCAAACCATCCTCGCCCGGATGCTCGACCTCAATGACCTGCAGATTGGCGTGGCGCAAAAGCAGGAGACGGCGGAGAGGGAACAATGGCTTCAGGCCAAGGCGCCGCTCACCTTTGTGTTGCAAGCGCAGGACGCGGTCGCGGCGGCGGAAGTGCGCAAGGCGCAGACGGCGGCGTCGTATCAAAAAGTGGTGCTAGAGTTACGCGCCTTGTTGGATGCGTTGTTGCCGCCGAACGCCTTGCCGGTTCGGTGACACTACGAATCGGTCGCTACGGGATCACCCACGTGTAGCTATGATCGGTTCGGCGTTGTCCACCGGAACTGCTCCATCGCCAATGCCGGTCGCCCCTGGTAGCGCGTGCGGGACACCGCAAGTTTGAAAAGAGCCGCGTTAGCGGTGGCACAAAGTCAAACAAGACACGGCCGGACGGAGGAAAATTTGCGATGGTCCTGTGGGATATTCGGACGGCCCCCTTGACATGCGAAGTGGGGTATCACCGCTACCCGGTCCACGGCTGGTATGGGTCGGCGCTTCAATGGAGCATGGGCGTGTCGCCCGTGTTGGAACAGGCGGTCTCTGGCCGCCTGTTTCGTCTTTCCCTTCTTGGCTCTATGACTCTCTGGGGCGTGGGGGATGAGAAAATGATCGCAGTGAAAGGGGATTGAAGGGTGGCCGGAGACCACCCTTTCCAACACGGGTCAGAACCCCGTGCTACCACCACCCTTTCCAAAACGGGTCAGAGCCCCGTGCTCCCACCACCCGTTTCAACGCCTATTTACGGCCCGAACTTAATCGTCCGCCAACTGCACCCGCAACATGCCCGGCGGCACCTCGTTCAGGGCAAAGCGGGTTTCGGTCACGCTGCGGAAACTTTGGACCCGGCGAAGTTTTTCGACGAAGCCCTCGTCGGGATCGCTGCAAGCCCAGATCTCATACTGCTCACTGGGAAAGCTCGGCCAAGAGATGGTGAGCGTGTTGCCGGTTATGCTGGTGCTTACCTTGAACTCGGGCCCCGGATCTCGTGGCGTCGGTTGGATGCCTTGGCCGGGTTCGCCCGCGTTGATCTGCAGGGTCGGGTCGCCGATCAGTTGAAAGAATTGTAGGGCTTGGCTGCCGCTCGAGGATTTTGCCAGACGCCGCCGGCCTTGCCACAAGGCTTCGCCGATGGTCGGCATCGCTTCTTCGAACGCGCCACGAAACAGGCCGGTGCCAATATAGTTGGAGGTGAAGTTGGCGATCGGGCTGGTCGACGCGAGTACCGCCACCGCACCGTGCGGATTGCTGATGAGCGCTTCGGAGATCGATTGGTCTTCGTTTTGAAACGAACCGGTGGAGCACGCAAGGGCGGTGACGATGGGCGGCAAGGCCGCGCGGATGGTGGCCGCCTGCTCACGCGTGAACAGGTTGTCGTTGGCCCAGTTGTCGGAGAGGCCGTGGCCGTTGTAGAGGATCCAACCGGTACCGTTCTGGAACGCGTCGGTAATCCGCGTTTGCGCGGTCGCCTCGGAGACCTCTTCGAGAAAGGCCGTCTTGGTCACGAAGCCGGGGAAGTGGGCGGCTTGCAGGGCGAGCAGGGTTTCGCGGAACTCGCCGGCGTAATCTGGACGATCCGCCACCAGCAGGGACCGGCTCTTCCACTGGCTGTTGTGCGGCGACTGTTCCCAGCGTTGCACTTTGGCGAGGTAGGCGTCGAGTTCCGCGGGCTGGGTGAAGGGCAGGCGTCCCAGCGCCAGATCGGGAATGAGATCGTCGCCGTCGACACTGGCGAACCACTGGTCGCGCGTGGTCCACGAATACGAACCCGGTCCCATCTTCACCGGCACAATGTCCACGGCCTTCGGGTCGTTCGGCGTCTTTGTTCCGTCGCCGAGTAGCAAGGCGAAGGTCGGACGCGGTTCGGCCCAGTGGTGGAAGGCAAAGCCGATGAAGTTGCGGATCGCCGCCGGGTCAGTCCGGCCATGGCCGAACTCGCGGTAAATCTGGTGGACGTCGGCGACCACGGTGCTGATGCCGCGCTGCCGGCGTTGCTCGGCGTAGGCGAGCGCGTTGGGGAAACGGTCGAGATCGGTGATGATCAAAAAGTCGGCTTGGCGGCGCGTGTTGGACAAGGGCTCGCGCAGGAACGGCAGGGCTTCGATGGTAGGCTTGATCACCGATTCGCTTCGGACCGCGTAGAGCACCCGTTCGCCTTCGATGACGGGCGCGCTGCCGAGTAGGCGGACCGGGCGTTCGGGCTGGGTGACATCAAGGATCCAGTCGGAGATGCGAAAGCCGTCAAAGGTGTAGCGGTTGCGGCCGGGCAAGGTGCTGATGCAGAGATCCCCGGTGGCGCGGCGCGGCTTCAGGGGGCGTTCGTAGGTGAAGACGAGATCACGCAGCAGACCGGACGCGCCGCTGGGCAAGTGGAGGCTGGCGGTGTTGACGCCGTCGCGGAAGAGGGCGCCGGCCAGCGTTCTTGTTTCCGCTTCCAGTCCGCGTCCGCCGTAAGCGAGATGGGTGCCGCCACCGCCGATACTGAGCCGCGCGGTGCGTTGCTCGGTTTCCCAGATCCGTGCCTCGTAGTCGGCCATGCGCATGTCGACCGAAACCGGGCGGGTCGGTTCGGGCTGGTCGAGTTCGATAATGAACTCATAGGGGGCAAAGCCGTTCACGCGTTCGGTGAACCAGTGATCCATGTCGACGCTCGGCTGGAAATATTCCATCAGCCGGTGTTCCTCCCGGACCAATTCCTGAGTGGGCAGACGAACGACTTCGGCGATGCGTGGCGACGACGCGGCGTCCTCGGCGACCGGCAGTTGGTGTTCCATCCACAAGGCCTGTCCAGCTCGAGGCGCGAGCCAGTAGACTTCGTGGTCGTCGTGCGAGCCTTGGGTGTGTTCGGCGTAAAACCGAAGCACGTCCGAGTCCGCCATGGCATCCGTTTGGCCAGTGCTTGCCCAGACCGCCACCTGCTGGTTGCGGTTGTACACACATATGTTGTTGGCATGCAGCGGGGAGGGGAAGCCAGCCGCACGGAGTTTGGCTCCTGTCAGTTCGACAATGCCTTGACGATTCACCCGGATTTTCCAGCAGTTACCAAGAACTTCACGTTTACCACCGGTGAAGGGGGTACGCTCGGATGCGCCCTTATCGACAACGACTCTTTTCAGTCCATAACGACGTATTGAGGGTTCATCTAATAATGACTGGTAACAAAGTCCAACGGTGCTCAATATGACGTAAAAAGAAATAATGCAGTATTTTACCATGAAAAAACCCTCTGCTTATAGAGGGTTTATGTAACGAATGTAACATAGGTCAACAAATTTCATGACGAAAGTGACCGATCACTGCTTTTATCCGAGTTGCATGGCCGCCCGTTCGGAGCGACAATCAGTCGTTCGATCTAGAATACGCAGCCGCCGAGCCCACAAAATCGTCTTGAGCCGCCTCTTCGGATCACAGATCTGTGCCTCCAGCCGGGTTCATTTGGTGGATTCGTAATAAAAACGGTCGATTCGTACAGGAACGTCGTGCTTTATGTGCGAAATCACAAAATTGGCACATGATGTGCTCTATTGTGCCACTATGAAGGTTCTCACTACCCTGCCCATTATTCTCTTCATGGTGTTCTTTCTGACGGCATGTGGTTCCGCCAACAAACCGTCATCGACCAGCCAGGTTTCCGATCCCCCGGAAACCCCAAGTTCGGTGAAAACGCCCAGCACTTCCGAGCCCGTCAAGGTCGTCGCCGCAGACTTGCTCGTGTTGAGTGACGAGGCCTTGGATGTCGACGCGGAGACTGCGGCTCTCGCCGAACTCGCCGCCGAGGGCAATCTGCCACTCAGTGACGACGCGCTCGATCTGGAGATGGAAGCCGCCGCCCTTGCCGAACTCGCCGCCGAGGGAGGGGTGCCGCCGCTGAGCGATGCCGCTCTTGATTCGGATGCCGAAGCGACCGCCATGGCCGAACTCATCGCGGAAGGCGTCATCTCGCTGAGTGATGAAAATTTGGACGCGGATGCCGAAAGGGAAGCGTTGCGCGAGCTCCACAAGGAAGTCTACGGTCCACAAAACTAAACTCGGCGATCGCTCTCAATTCTCCTAACCTTGCTCACATGGAAACCCCTGATGATTCGAATTTTCTCTCTCCTGCTCCTCAGTTCCGGCGCGTTGTTTGGCCACAGCGGCCCGCACCATGATCTCGTTTCGGAGGCGGTCAGTTCGGGAGTCCTCCACTTCCTCCTCGATCCTTCTCATGGCGGAGGGATCCTCCTGCTTGGCCTGATCGGTCTTTCGATTGTTCTTTTGGCCAAACGGTTCAAGCCACGCAACTGGACCCTCAGGTAGCCATCAACATTTCAGCCGGGCCAAGCCAAGCCCAGCTCAAACCAGCCCCATCACTCCACTCTGATTTTGGACGAGAACGCCCCGAGCGAGCTGCGGTTGCGCCAGGTTCGTGGCGTCACCCGGGTGGTGACCTGCCGCAACGCCCAACCCCTCAAAATGCTGCAACCGCAGACCGGTCGCGGTACCGCGCGGGTCGTGCTCAGTTCTTACGGGGGCGGCATGGTGCAAGGCGATCGCGTGCGCCTGAACGTGCACGGCGAAACCGACACCCGTCTGCATCTGGCCACGCAAGCCAACAGCCGCGTCTATCGCAACACCAGCGGCGCCCGAACCACCCAGATGATTGATGGCCACCTCGAACGCGGCGCCCGCGCCGTGATGCACGCCGACCCGCTGGTGCCGCACCGCGACAGCGAACTCGAATCGGAGCAGGAGTGGCGACTCGACGAGGACGCCGAGTTGATTCTGATGGATTGGCTGATGAGCGGACGCAGCGACAGTGGCGAGTCCTTTGCCTTCCGTTCCTATATCTCGCGCATGCGCGTCTGGCTGGGTGGCGAGCAGGTGCTGCACGACAACCTGATTATAAAACCGGACACCTTGAACCCGCGTTCCAGCGCGCGCTTCGGCTACAGCGCCGAGGGCTTCCTCACTATCTTTTTCATCGGCCACGCCAGCCAAGCCCTGGCCCGGGTGCTGGACCCGCTGACCGAACCCAACGAAGTCCACCGCATCGATCCACTGGACAAGTACCCGCACTACCACCGCGCCGCCAGCGCGCGCAGTCTCGCCCACATGGAGGACCGCCCCGTGTCCGTGCTGCGCAGCATCGGCCGAACCCGCGAGGACTTCGACGATCTGGTGGAGACCCTGTTCGGGGCGCTGGCGGCGGACGACTGGCTGGGTTTCAACCCGCTGGAGAATGTTCGCTAGAACGAAGAACGAGATTTTCGGACTCGCCGTTCGGCGCGATGTCAGGATGTTTTTTCTGACCGTCCCGCCGGGACTCTGTACCCAAAGCGAACGCGATGAATCCCGAACAAAGTCCAACAGAATCATGATCCTCCTCAATCGCTATCGGCTCGGGAGGCCCCTCGCCCTCCAGATTGCGAATTTGAAATATCCAGAAATATCAAACTGACGCGCCACAGCAGGCCGTTCATATTCGGACCTGCGAACATATCCTGCGTCCCGTATCCCGCACCCCGTAGAACTGTCGGGTTAAAACGCGCCGTG
>Ga0209828_1004377_pt1 | contig 10150 bp, 6 predicted proteins | sample MaitaG_FD_187429 | JGI IMG/M metagenome (GOLD analysis project Ga0209828, IMG submission 187429) | Marine algal microbial communities from Maine, USA - Maine_Asex2 metaG (SPAdes) (version 2) | ecosystem: Host-associated > Algae > Red algae > Unclassified | place: Maine, USA | collected 2015-01-05
GCGATAATCCTCGGGAAGGTCAGGGTCGAAATCGTCAAGAACATTGAGATCAGTGGCCAGGGTGTCTCTCCCATTCATGTCTTCGTGATACTTACCTGCCCAGAAAAACGATTTTCCATTTTCGACTGTCTCGATGCCTCTTGTATCAATGCCACGGTCTTTCATGGCAGCTAGCTCTTCTTCCGGCCAGTCCGCTCCGATGATCGATACCAACTTGATGTCCTGATGAAAACTAGAGGCTGCCCAACTGAAATATGTCCCGGATCCTCCGATCACACGCTCGGCTTTGCCAAACGGCGTCTCAATGGAATCAAACGCTACCGTACCTACAATTACTAAGCTCATATGCTATGACTTTATTTTTGCCTCGACGAAGATACCTTTCCACTTAAAATTCGCTAATATAAAGTCAGTAATTACCTAAGATTTAAACCGTAAAGAGTTGCGCCTACGAATCATATTGTGCCTTTTATATCTCCTAAGTTGGAGCTGCAATCCCTCAGAAAAAGGCAAAAAAGCTGGTACACCAAATATTGTCATTCTACTTGCTGACGATCTCGGCTACGGCGATCTGGCCTGCTATGGTGGAGATGCAGCAACACCTCACCTGGATCAATTGGCTCGAGAAGGCATCCGATTTACAGACTTCCATTCGGCTGCTCCAAACTGTTCGCCTTCGCGGGCAGGAATGCTGACGGGCAGGCTACCAGGTAAATTAGGCATCTATAATTATTTACCCATCGGCCACCCGATGCATTTACCCAGTGAAGAAATCACCATCGCAGAAATAGCACAACTACAAGGCTATGCCACTGCTCACTTTGGCAAATGGCACCTAAGTACATTGAATGCCGATCAAAATCTAGCTCAGCCGCAACCAGTTGATCAAGGATTCGAATACTCTCTCGGCACCTCCAACAATTCTATGCCTTCTCACCTTAACCCAACTAATTTTATTCGCAATGGATCTAAGGTCGGAGAAATGACTGGCTACTCTTGCCAAATTATTGTGGATGAGGCCAAAACCTGGCTGACATCGTTGCAACCCCAAGATCCGTTTCTCATGTATCTGGCCTTTCATGAACCGCATAAAAAGGTGGCTTCTCCTCCAGAGCTTGTAAATAAATATGATCACGTTTCAAAACCTGATGCCGAATATCTGGCAAATGTTGAAAACATGGATTTAGCGATCGGGCGATTATTAAAATATCTGGATGAACACAATCTCACGGAAAACACGCTCATCTTATTTGCCTCTGACAATGGATCGTATAGAAAGGGATCCAATGGAGATTTACTCGGGGGCAAGAGCTTTGTATACGAGGGTGGAATTCGGGTGCCGGGTATATTAAGGTGGCCAGAGGTCATCGCTCCAAATCAAATTAATCACTCACCCACTTCGCTGATTGATATCATGCCCACAATTTGCGATGCACTTCAATTGCCCTACCCAGGCAAAGAGGCAGTGGATGGTACGAGTTTATTCCCATTATTTAATGGAGAAGAAATAATCAGAGAAAAACCCTTGAGTTGGTTTTTCTATCGCACCTATCCACAACTGGCGCTGCGGCATAAAAATCATATTATTCTTGCTAGTGGCTTAGACACCTCACATCATACCCATCCTTTTGCACATGATGACATGTCTTACATCAAAAACTTAACCTTGGAAGAATATGAACTCTATGATCTAAATCAAGATGTTGAACAATCTCAAGACATCTTTACAGACTCCACTGCACCCACTGAATTGATGATGTCTTTCGCCCAAAATCGACTTTTGGAAATTCAAAAAATTGGACCCACCTGGAATGATTTGCCGGAGTCAGTCGGCAATAAAAAATTAAAGAGTGAGTGGCGACAGCTACGACCTAAGGGGTTTAGCAATTAAGGGGAGCTCCCCGCCGCAAGAGCGCAGCGAATCCCAAACCGTGTTTGTCACTTTTTTTTCAATGCCCTCTCACAACTGCTCGCGCAAAAAAATCGCCAAATACCTGGTTTAGTGTGCTTTGCACTTTTACGATTGGTCATTTCCCTCCGTGTCGCTGTGTCTTCGTGGTTATCCCCAAGACATGAGCGGAGCGAATATTCACTGAGCAATAACGCCAACAGTCATATCTTTTCTACTCCTATGCCCCTTCTGTATCCTTTTTCTCCTTCTGCTCGATTTTCACCTTCTTCTCCCTCTACATCTATTCCAACGGTGCTCCGTTCAGATCTGTGGTCAAAATATCACTCATGTAACCAAAAAAAGGCCCCATTCCCTTGAAGGTTTTTACCACTTCTTTGAGGAAATTATCACTATGCACCTCCGCATTTGTAAAACCTCGGTACACTAAAAATTGTTTCTTTCGAATGAGATCTATGTCAGGATGCTCTTTCGAAAACCCTTGAGGTGCCGTCTTCACTTCGTCGCCTTGCAGCGAACCAAATAATTTTTTGAAACTCGCAGAGCCAATAATTTTTCGAAGTGGTTTAGGATCAGCTGCAATTTGCTTTCTAATGTGCTTTATATCACTTGAATCTGGATTCCAAAACCCGCCCGCAATAATGGTATTGCCAGGCTCCAAATGATAATAATATCCGCCCCGTTTCCATTTCGTTGCGCGGCGCATCCTTCCTGAAAAATGATTTTTATACGGGCTTTTATCTTTTGAAAACCGGACATCGCGATAAATACGAAACAGACTTTTCTTGGGTGTCATCGGCTCAAGCTCATCAAGCTGATTCATTTCAGCAAGCAGCTTTTCGACAAAGGACAGTGTTTTTTCGTGCTCTGCTAAATATTTCTCCTTGTTCTCATTAAACCAGGGTCGATTATTATTTCTTTCCAGCGCGCGCAAAAATGTAAATGTCGACTTCTGTATTCCCTCTGAATTTTTCAATCTATTTATTTGTCTTCTATTTAACCCACCTTCACCCACTTGACCCATTTCACCCACTTGATCCACCTTCACCCATTTAGCCCATTTAGCCCATTTGCCCCTTCTTCACCCATTTTACCCTTTACTCCTTCACAAACGCCCGACTTGCAAAGCGATACAACAAATAGCAAATAAATCCGACCACCAATACACCTGGCCAACTTCCGATGGGATCATCCATAATCGCAAATACACTTGAGCTGCCTGTGATTGCAACCGGAATGGCCAAAATAATTCCAATCAGAGCCTCACCAGTGATCAGACCAGAAGCAAAGAGCAATCCCGTTTGCTCGCTGCGTTGAGTTGCCGACTCTACATCGCCAGCCGCTACGTTTCTCTTTTGATAGCGATGTACCAGCAATGCAATCACACCACCTACCCAGATCGCACTGTCCAACTCAAATGGTAAATACAAACCGACTGCAATGGCCAAAACAGGCAAACGGAAACTGCCTCGACGCTCTTGCATTTTGTCAAGTAATATAATCACGACCCCAATCGCCATCCCGATGTACACCATCGTCCATGGGAGATCACCGTCAAATACACCTGTCGCTACGCTCGCCATTAATGTCGCCTGCGGAGCCTGAAGTGAATCTGGGGTCGCCTCCGTAGCTGGTCCGAAACCGTAGCCGGTGAGCAAGAGTTGCAGCACCAATGGCATCACCAGCGCCGCTGAAAATACCCCCACCATCTGCATGATTTGTTGCTTTTGTGGCGTGGCTCCCAGAATGTGTCCCGCCTTGAGGTCTTGCATATTGTCGCCTGCGATGGCAGCTGCACAGCATACTACAGCCCCGATCAGGATCGCGGCAGCCGGACCGCGTTCGGCACCTGAGCCCAGCAGGGCCAATAAGATGAGCGACGAGGTCAAGATCGTCGCAATCGTTACTCCCGAAATCGGATTGTTTGAACTTCCAACAAGACCGGCCATGTAACCTGCCACTGCTGCAAAGAGAAATCCCGCTACAACCATCAAGAGGGCCATTAAAGCAGTGATGGGTATATTCTCAATTTCCCGCAGGTATATAATAAAGACCGGCACAATCATGATACCAATAGCCATGATGACCTTTCCCATCGGGGCATCACGCTCGGTGCGCAAGATGCCGGATTCATCTGCCGTATTTTTTATCGCTGCAATGCCACTGCGCACCGCCATCGCAATCGAACTGCGCAGGCTCACAAGCGCCCAAAGCCCACCGATGACCATTGCACCTACTCCCAAATAGCGGATTTGGGTGCTCCATATTTCGTAGCCCAGATCGACCGCATCAGCGCCTTCCGGGATTCCATTTACTTCCAGCCAAATCGGTATCGCAATCCACCAGCTGATCACCCCGCCGGCAAAAACCAAGCTGGCAATATGAAAGCCAACGATGTAGCCAACGGCAATCAGTGCTGGTGATAAGTTCATTCCGAGAAATCCATACACTTTGCCGCCGAACGTGGAGGCCGTGGCACCCACTCCTTCCCATACCTTAAATCCGGCCTCAAAAAATTTAACTCCTGCACCGATGAGTCCACCCCACAAAAGAAAAATAACGGATTTACCTCCCTGCTCTCCTGTCTTCAACACTTCGGCAGTTGCCACCCCTTCGGGAAACTTGAGGTCTTGCTCTACAATCAATGCCTTGCGCAAAGGCACCGTAAACAGCACTCCCAAGACCCCTCCGCAAAGGGCGATGAGCATGGTTTCCAAATAATTAAATTCGGTCCAGTACCCCATCAATACCAGCGCAGGAAATGTGAAAATCACACCCGCCGCCAATGATTCTCCGGCACTTGCTGCCGTTTGGACAATGTTGTTTTCGAGGATGTTGTGCTTCTTGAATAGCTTGAGAATGGCCATCGAAAGGACGGCTGCGGGAATACTCGCAGAGACAGTCATCCCTGCAAACAGGCCGAGATATGCATTGGCTGCAGAGAGCACGACCGAAAGTATCGCCCCTAAAATAAATGCTTTGATGGTGGTTTCAGGAAGAGTGGTGGAAGCACTGATGTAGGGCTTGTGTTCTTTGGCCATGATATGCAGTAATATTTGATGAGTAAAATAAGGTATTCCAACTGAACTAGATTTAAATACCTCCAAAGGCCACTCATGTATCAGTTTTCAACTAATTTGTTCCCTTGGGCTAATCTACCAGTGACCCAGCCCTTTACTTGTAAAACAATCATATCATGAAAGCAATAGGATTTAAGCAATCACTCCCGATCGCTGATGCAGATAGCTTTATCGAATTTAACGCAGATATGCCCACACCGACAGGTCACGATCTGCTTGTAAGAATTTCGGCAATCTCAGTGAATCCAGTCGACTTTAAAATCAGGCAAAATGCAGCTAAAGATAGCGTACTGGATACACCAAAAATCATTGGGTGGGATGCAGCTGGAACCATCGAGGCAGTCGGTGAGACAGCATCTTTATTTAACGTCGGTGATGAAGTCTACTATGCCGGAGATATTACCCGCAGCGGTAGCAATGCCGAGTACCAACTAGTAGACGAACGCATAGTCGGTCACAAACCAAAAAACTTGAGCATGGCCGAGGCTGCCGCTATGCCCCTAACAATCTTGACAGCCTACGAGACTCTCTTTGATCGGATTAAAATAGACTCAGTTAAAGATGCAGGGAAATCTGTCTTGATTCTTGCCGGAGCAGGCGGCGTCGGCTCGATTGCTATTCAACTCGCCAAAACGCTGAGCAAACTTACGGTGATCGCTACTGCCTCCAGACCCGAATCGAGCGCTTGGTGCAAGGATCTTGGTGCTGACTTTGTGGTCAATCACCACGATCTCAAAGCCGAACTGGCTGCCATTGGACATAGCCAAATCGACTATATTTTAGATTTTGTCGATCTGAAGGGCTATTGGGAGCTCGCTGCCGAAATCATAAAGCCCCAGGGGCACATCGTTTCGATCACCGGCAGCAGCGAACCACTCAATCTAAATCTCCTCAAAACCAAGAGCGTTAGTTTTTCATGGGAGTTCATGTACACCCGCTCTATGTTTTCCACAGAAGATATGCAACGACAACATGAAATACTAAATGACACGTCAGAGCTACTGGATAGTGGAATAATTAAATCGACATTGACGACCACCATACAAGGATTGTCTGCAGAAAATTTAAAAAAAGCCCATGCGCTTCAGGAGTCGGGAAAATCGATTGGCAAGACTGTCATTCAGTTTTAGATTATTTATTTGGTATGCGAGGAAGGCAAAATATTAACCAAGAGAAATTAATTATATGAAGGATCGACTTATTGCGCTCGACTTTTTTCGAGGAGCCACTATTGCAGGGATGATTGTCGTAAATGATCCTGGTTCGTGGAAGCATGTGTATGCGCCGCTTCGTCATGCGGAGTGGCATGGGGTCACTGCCACCGATCTGGTTTTTCCTTTTTTCCTTTTTATCGTAGGTGTTTCGATTGCATTGTCTTACTCAAAACAGCTTTCCGCCGGACGGAATAAATCGATCATGGTGCGCAAGGTGATCAAACGATCTTTGATCATTTTCCTGCTCGGTATGTTTCTCACATTGTTTCCAAAATTTGAATTTGATCGCCTCCGGGTGGTTGGAGTATTGCCCAGAATTGCCTTGGTATATCTGGCCTGCTCGCTTTTATTCATTCATCTCAAACCAAAAAAAATATATTGGATCGGGACAGGTCTACTCATTTTCTATTGGCTCATTCTGATGTACATACCTCTGCCGGGAGTGGGAGAGGTGATGCTGGAACCTGGCCAAAATATGGCTGCTTGGATAGACCAATTTATAACTCCCGGGCGAATGTATCGCGACACTTGGGATCCAGAAGGCCTCTTCAGCACATTGCCAGCAATCGCCTCAGGAATCAGTGGCATCGCCGTGGGCATGCTGTGGTTGCAAAAACACATTCCTTTGGCAAAACGGATCATGTGGGTTTTTACCCTGGGATTTATCTATTTCGTGGTTGGAAATGTTTGGGGTTGGTTCTTTCCCATGAACAAGCACATCTGGACAAGCTCCTATGTCTTACACACTTCGGGACTGGCGACCATGGGCCTCGCTGCTTCAATCGTAATTATTGATGTCTTGGGAATCACACGTGGCACAAAAATGTTTGTGGTATTCGGCCTTAATGCCATCGCGGCGTATGTCTTGCACGGACTGCTGGTACGCATAGCAGGTATTTTCATAAAAGAGCCTTCGATTGGGATGCGCTTTACGGATGTCCTAATTTACTCTGGCTTTGAGCCAAAATTTGCTTCTCTATGTTGGGCTCTATTGTATTTAGGTATTTGCTTTATCCCAATTTATGCACTGTACCGGAAGAAGATTTTTATCAAGGTGTAAGCGCTAGTTCGAACTTTGATGCAAGTACTCTTTTAAAAGTCTAATGCGATCTGCAGCAAATGCTAGCTCGTCGGTGCGCAATGATTTATACTTGATACACTTTCTATATTCAGCCAAGGCAATAGACTTATCCTTATAATACTGCTCACTAAGCTGTGCTTTTTGAAAGAGATGGCTTGGATTTCCAACATAATCCCATGCTTCACCATAAGCTATTATTGCATCCTTGAGCTTATTTTCCCTTTTGAATTGTCGAGCTAAACCAGCATAATATTTCCCAATATTTCCGCTGATGCCTTTTTCAATTGCTTTTTCGTAGTGGTGGATAGATCGCTCACTATTGCTTTTCTTTTGGTAGGCAAGTGCTAAATAAAAATGAGTGTGTTCTGATTCTTCCTGATAAAGAAGATTTTCGAGCACGTGAATAGATTCGTCAAGGGAATCTATTTGCAAGAGCCCATATCCAAGCATTTTTTGATAATAGGGATTGAGATCTATCCACCCCTTGGCCTTCTTCAGAAAATGCACCGACTCGAGGTAATTTTTTACTGTATACTTACAGCGTGCTTTTGCCAAGATCAATTGAAAATTTGACGAATCCAATTGCATCCCCAAGTTTGTGAGGCTATCTGCCAAAAGCCAATTTTTATCACGAAATGCCAAATCCGTCAGGCTTAGCAAAATGGAAATATCCTGCGGATTCAACATCCTGGCTTGCCAAAATAATTCATCTGCCAGTCGCAATAAATTGGCTTTGACGTGAGCCTGCGCAAGGTTTTTTAGAAACGTGGGATTTTGATCATCGCTTTTGACCAGACGACGATAGTGTTTTATTGCTTTTGGCATGTTAAACTCCTGATCATAGATAGATGCAAGTGCAATATTTCCTCCCGTATGAAACGTGTCTTGTTTCAAATACCCCTCAATCGTCACTTTAGCCTGACGCCATTGACCCAATCTATGGTAGCATTTTCCCATTACCACCTGTTGATTGAATGAGGAGTCTTGCTCCTTCAATAGCGTTAGTGCAGACTGATAGTCTTGTCTCTGCATTAGCATGTCGACCACTTGATCATCCTGAGCCTGCATCAATGCGATTTGGAAAATCAGGATGAAAAAGCACAGTGCTTGTCGCAAAGATTGTCTCTTTCTCATATTTAAGATAGATGACCGCTACGGACAAAAAGGTGTATAAGAAAAGGGCTGATCAATGATCAGCCCTTTGTTTTACCAAATCTAAATTTAGGGTTAGAAGCACATAGCTTACTAGAATTCAAATCGAATTTAATTTACCATTGTCATCTTTCTAGTAGCGGTAAAGTCCTTGGTATCAAGTTGATAATAGAGGATACTCTGGTTTGCCAATTGATCCAGCTGCACCTCAAGGGAATTGTAACCCTTGTCAAATACCTGTTCGAAGTTCTTCAGCATTCTGCCCGTACCATCATAAATGGTGAGTGTAGCTCGCTGACTCTCGGGCAGTGTAAAGCTGACCCGGGTTTGTCCGCGGAATGGATTCGGTCGGTTCTGATGCAATTCGAACCCTTGGGCCAACGCACCTTCTTCGGAAAAGGTCAAAGCCACATCCATGGTTTCACCATTCGAACGATACGCCTCAGACCTGGTGATTGCATTGCCAACGGAAAGTACATCACTGAGATGTCCATCCTGCTTGGCCTCAAAAATCACACTAAACATCACTGCTCCCCGATCCAATGGCATCACACTTCCTTCTAGATGATTCCAACTGACACTAACCAGGCCGTCGGATAGCTGCATATCACCAAAATGCTCCGAACCAATCGGCAACTCTCCCTTGGCATCGATCTCAAGCAGCTCGACCATCTCTGAATCAAACTGCAAAGTAGATTGATATCCCGCGAGATCAACAATATTTACTGCGTTGGCAAAGCTAATGCGATAGCGCAGTCCGGCTTCCAGTTCTTGTTCTGATACCTCGAGACGGTACGTCTTATCCGCTGTTCGAGCTGCTGAACTTGCACTGTAATCCAAATTCACATCGCCAATTTTCACTCCTACCCAATCGATCACCATATCTTCCTTCAGCGCATCGATGCGATAGACTTCTTCATCGTTTTCGCTGCTGTAAAATCTCCAACTGTCACTGTACTGAAACTCTTTGTCAATACCCAGTACGAGTCGTCGCAAAAGGACCAAATCCAGTGGACTGACTCGACCATCATTGTTCGCATCGGCAGCCTTCAACAGATGTTTGCTACTGATTTCTTTCTTACCTAACAGATGCTTCTGAATCTTAATCAGATCGGCGGTACTTACCCCACGGGCATCATCACCGTCCTTTTTTACCGTCACATCCAGGGTTTGATTTGGCCGGCCTTCCAGGAAGTACGCTCCTGTCAGACTAGACAAAATTTGATCCATCAAACCACTATTGTGGATCAGCTCGACTTCTGCACCAATGATTGATTCATCTAGCTGATTTACGACATTTCCGCTGACGTATGCTCGGCGACTGCCGTCACTGCATGATCCGGTATTGTCTTGTACATTCATTAGCACATCGCAGTAGTCCGCTGAGCCACTTTCGCTTACAACCCAGAGGCGTGCCATCTGCGTACCGAAACGGTCACAACCAATGGCCAGACTGTCTGCCACCCGATCACGTTCAAATACGTCGCTGGCCTGATCGACCCACTCGATGTAAAACTGCAACGAGTCATAGTCTTCACCACATGGGGGGATACTGCTTGATTCGAATTCTCGAGCCCAGACCACCGAGGCGGCCGTGTCAATCGTACCATCTTGATCGATATCCCATGGTTGCAATTCAGCTGTTAGGCTGGTTACACATACTGGACCTGGTTTCTTGCCCGCATCGACATTTAGATAGTACTCGCAGTAAGCT
>Ga0209828_1004378_pt1 | contig 10148 bp, 11 predicted proteins | sample MaitaG_FD_187429 | JGI IMG/M metagenome (GOLD analysis project Ga0209828, IMG submission 187429) | Marine algal microbial communities from Maine, USA - Maine_Asex2 metaG (SPAdes) (version 2) | ecosystem: Host-associated > Algae > Red algae > Unclassified | place: Maine, USA | collected 2015-01-05
ACACTGATACCCCCGGGTTTCACGTGCGACGGGTCGTGCACACGCTTCGCTCGACCCACTACGCGACCGAGCTGCAATTTGTTGACATGCACGTTTCAGCATCGAACATTCTTGGCGAAGTCAATCACGGTTTCGCTATCGCCAATGACCGGCTGAGCCGCCAACGCATCCCGTATGCGGCTGGCTGTCTTGGCGCGGCAATCAAGGCCCAGCAGATGGCGATTGAGTGGGCCAAGAGCCGCACGACGTTTGGCAGCCTGCTGGCCGAGAAGCAGACGATTCAGAACATGGTCGTCGAGAACGAGATCGACATCCGCCACGCCCGTTTCACCATCCTCGAAGCCGCTCAGCGGGCCGATCGCGGCGAGCGGTTCCGCACCGAAGCGGCGATGGCCAAACTGGTCGCGAGCGAGGCATCGAGCCGAGTCGTCGACCGAGCCATCCAGATTCATGGGGGAGTTGGGGTCACCAAAGACCTGCCGCTTGAACGGTGGTACCGCGAGCTGCGCATCCGCCGCATTGGCGAGGGACCCAGCGAAGTCCAGCGAATGATCATTGGCCGCGAACTCCTCGGTATCTCGGCCTTCTGAAGTTTCTTTCGGTTTGATGTAGCGCGATCGGGGGTCGCGCACGTTTCATTAGTGTGAGATCTGTGTTGCATCGGGATCCGCTCGAGACACGTCTCGAGAGCGTTTTGGTAGGCGCCCGGCCGCGCCTAGTCCGTGCGCTGCTGGCGGTTCGCGGCGTTGACGGAGCTGAGGATGCGGCCGCCGAAGCGATCGCCTGGGGTTGGGAACACGGCGCTCGCATCATCGATCTCGAGAACCCAGTGGGATACCTCTACCGGGTGGCGTTAACGCGGTCGTCGGAACGGATGCAGCCAGTTCTGCCGCCGGTAGAGCCAGCAACGATGCCCGATATCGAGCCTGCGTTGGTGCCAGCGCTACTCGCGTTGCCCGAACGACAGCGCGCCGCAGTGTGGTTAGTTCACGCGTGCGACTGGACCTATAGCGAGGTGGCTGACGCTCTTGACATTGGGCGCTCAACAGTGGGCACCCACGTGACTCAGGCACTGGAGTCGCTGCGCAAGTCTCTCGACGCAGAAGCAACTGACTCGGTAGCTATTGATTCTGCGGAGACGGCCTCAACCGCCACTAACTCGGCAACAGGAGCATCATGAATCCAAGACCGACGATCGAAGAGCAGCTTCGAGGTTACGCGGACGCGATCGATCCAGGAACCGCTGACGCTGTGGCGTCTCGACCGGCCAGCGACCATCGACGTGTGAGCTTGCGAAGCACGTGGCTAGCTGCGGCCGCAGCGGTGCTCGTGCTGTTCGCAGGTGCCGCCTTGGTGCCGCGCAACAACGCTCAACAGGTGCAAACGGTCCCGGTGCTGCAAGAACCACAGCAGCCATCGGGCCCCGATGCACCTGAGCCGGTGCGACCGGTGATCTTCGATGCCGGCGGTGAGCAGATTTACTGGCCCGGCGGCTCGACCAATCCCGTCGAGACGGTCGAGCTGTTTCTCGATCTCTACGTGCCCGAATGGCGTGATCTTGACCTTGTGATCGCTGCGACGGTCCCACCTGTCGCCCAAGATCCAACGGCGGGCGACACGATTGTCATAGAAGTACGTCGCCTAGAGGGGCCGCTATTTGCGGCGGTGCCGATGCGCTTCGCTGACGGGCGCTGGTTTCTCGACGAGATCACGAGCCCGCTGGTTCGCCTCGACCTCTCCCGGCACCTTCTTCCGACTGAACAGGTAACCGGCGAAGCGGTGGCCGGGATTGCTGGAGAACTCACGATCGACGTCGTGTACTCGCCAGATCGCCCGAATCAACGCGTCGTCGAGACCGACTCGTCGATCGTCATTGCGCCCGACCAGGTCGGAGCTGCCATTGCGATAACGCTAGCGACGGGCCATCGCGAAGTTCATGCACGATTGGTGTCGACCAGTGGTGAGCTGGTGGCGTTTGTCGCGTTTACAGCGCCAACGATCGTGCCACCGGAAATGGCCGCTGGTGGGCCACTGATGCTGGCCGACGGGGTGCCGATTACCGGCGATTGGCGCACGCGTGAGGAGTCGCTGACGGTGATGATGGCCGAGTTCGAGCTGCTCCGCGAGTGCTCGACAGCCATGAGCTACACGATGCCGACCGAACGCGAATGGGTCGAGTTGCACGGCTCGTGGCGACCGCACGGCATTCTCGGCATCGGCGCCACCGGTGCCGCCCAACTGATCGGCTATCGAGACGCCGGTTGGGGCGGCGCTGGCTCGCCGACCCAGTCCGCAGCGTTCCAGGCGATGCCGGCTTCGCAGCGAGAGGTTTTCGGAGAGCAGATTGCGGATTGCTGGCTCGACGTCGGCCGTAGATTGGGTGACCACCGGAACAGGGCTGTGGAGTTTGATCGACTCTTGCAGCTCGGCAGCGACGAGACCCAGGGCGAGCGATATCGCTCTGAGCCGTTGCTGGCCCAAGCGATCGAGTCCTGGCAACGTTGCGTGAGAGACGCTACAGGCGTCGGGGCTGACACGCCCAACACCCTGGCCCGCCAGTTCGTGTTCGAGGGTGGCGCCGCCTCAGAACGTGAGCGCGAAATCGCTGTCGCCGACGTGGGGTGTCAACGAGCTGCGAATCTCGAAGAGTCATTCGCCATTGCTCGTACCGCCCGGTTGCGAGACGAACTCGGTGACGACGTCGAAGTGTTCGATGATTATGTGCGCTTTCGAATCGAGACCGTGTCGCTTGCCACCCAGGTGCTCGACGAGCGCGGCATAGTGCTGCCCGACCTCGATGCCGACCCCGACAGCGTCGAGACGGCTGGCGCAACATCTGGTGCTGCGAGCGAGGCCAGTGCCAGCGAACTCAGGCTGCTGCCTGATCCTAAACGCTGGGTGGTCATCGAAGACTGGAGCGCCCGCGAAGGCGCAGCGCCAAGCGATGGCGAACTTGATCGGCTACAGCTCGACGTTGCGCCGCTCGATGCCGATGGGGTGCCACAACTCAGTCGACGCATTTCGGTTACCTACACCCGTGGCGATTTCGAAGAGTTGGAGCGCCTGTGGGGTGACGCATCGTCGCTTGGCGAGCCAGTCGAGTTCGCAGTTGGCGATGGGCTAGCTCGAACCGTGCACAGTGACGAGTTCGGATTCTCGATTGCCGTGGTCTGGGTAGACGGTGTCTTTGTCTACATGCAGAACCAAAACCGTGACCCTGACTACGACATCACCGAGATCGCACGATCTCTTGTCGAAGTCGATGAGGCGACGTGGGTCGCCGAGCGGGCAGCGGCACCAGATCGGCGGTTAGCTGCAGTCGAAGCAGCCATTGAGAACGTTGGGCCGCTAGCGGCGCCTGCTGATCCGTTGCCGCATTGGGTGCTTCCCGAGCCTTGGCAACTCAAATGGGTCACCGACATGACGATCTGGACACCCGAACAGCACGCGCAACGGGTCGCGCTTAGCGAAGCAAACCGGCCGCCGACGGCTGCGGCTCCACCAGCTGACAGTCGGGTTTGGCACTACGGGTTCGCTGAGACCGCAGCCGGTGCTGAGCGCCAGTTCGTGCCGCAGCTGACGGTCTCGTTGTCGGTGTTGAGCGAGATCACTGACCCGCAACACGCCAGCAACTACGACACGATCTCGGCGCTCGGACTCGATGGCGTGATTTCGCCGCTGGACTCGTCGGGCACGATTGTCGAACTCGGCACCGACGAGGTTCGGGTGTGGGTGCAGGCACGACGGCTAAGCGAAGCGACCGTTCGAGAGTTCCTCGAGGGCGCAGAGTTTGCCATTGACGACCCGCTCGATGGTTTGGTGGTCAACGACACGCGGTTTGAGCCAATCGAGCTTGGTGAGTGGGATATCAACCCGCCGAGTTGGCATGCGGCATGGACTCAGCCCGACGGCCCGGACGCCACCGTGTCGGTGTGGCGGCTCACGGTTCCAGAACTGCGGGCCTGGCTGATCAACTTTGGCGATGGCTTGGCGATTCCTGCCGACGTCTGGGAGACGGTGGCTGACCGTGGGGTCGTGCGACTTGGCGGTGGATCCACCTATGACGTGGCGACCGGGCTACTCATGACCGTGAACGGCGTCGACGAAGCCTTACTGATGCCGATCGAGCTCGACGACTGGATCACGCTGGTCGAACCAGTGAATGCCGATCCGCTCAATCCCCGCTGAGCCGCTAAACGCAGCCTGGTCCGCCAAGCATTTGCCGCTTAGTTGCCGGTGTTCGGCGCAATCAACGGCACTGTTGGGAAGTACGTGCGAAAGACTGTCATCGCGAGTCAGAATCGTTGCTGTCGATCAGCGTTGCAGGCGGCATCTCAGTTGCCTCGGGTGAGTGCCATGATTTCGTCGGTGGTCATCGCGACGTCGCCGCGGCCCCGCAGGCGTTCGACGAGTTCGCGGCCTCGAGTCTGCGTTCGGCTCTTGCGAACAACAATGGTGTCTTCGTTGCGCTCAAACTCGACCTCGCTGCCAGCCCCGATCCCGAGCGCGTCCCGTAGCTCTTTGGGAATGGTGACCTGGCCTTTTTCGGTGACTCGCATGGTAAGAATCTTACAAGTACGACTCTTGCCGAGGCGCTCAAGCGCGGCAGCTAACGAACCAGATGTCGAAGCAATCCGATTTCTCGGCGATACTCAGACGCTTTGGCCGGCACCTTCGGGCGGACCAGACACGGCGAGTTCATGGGCCATGGTCCGGATGCGGGCCATCGAGTCGGCGTCAGGGGCTTGCTGGTGTTGCAGCAGCGATGAACGGATGCGCTCATAGGTTTCGGCTTCAAGCCCGCAGTCTTTGCACTTCTCAAGATGGGCGAGGACTTTGGGAACTTCTCGGGGTTCGAGCTCGCTGTCGAGGTACTGCTGAAGAACAGCCTCAACCTGGCTACACGTCAGGCCTCTCGCGAAGCCAAAGAGTTGCAAGAGTTTCTTCATGTTGCACTCGTCTCCACATTTTCGTCTTTGCTCAACTGGTTGCGAATCAGCTTGCGGCCGCGGTGCAGGCGGCTCATGATCGTGCCAACGGGAATGTCGAGGACAGAAGCGGCCTCGTTGTAGGACAGACCTTGAATGTCGACCAAGTGAATGGCTACGCGGAAATTGTCAGGAAGTGAACGCAGCGATGCCTCAACAACAGCGTCAAAGGTCGGATCAATCACAAGAGACTCGGGCGTTTGGCCGTCGGTCTCGTTGTTGGCAACGACCGCAAGAGTGACATCGGGGTCACGCATGAGTGATGGCCGTTTGCGGCGCACTCGGTTGATTTGGGCGTTGCGCATGATGGTCAACAACCAGGCTCGAGGGTAGCGACCATCGAAGCTGCCCTTGTCGATTGCCTTGTAGGCCCGAAGCAAGGTGTCCTGAACGAGGTCATCGGCATCAGTCGGGTTGCCGGTGATTGACCGGGCAACTCGCATAAGAACCTCAAGTTCGGGAACGACATACTTCGTAAACCCGTGTTCAGAGCGTTTCGATTCCCGTGCTGGGCGAGATGTCACCCAATAAAAGCTACCTGATGGCCGCCAACGAGCATGGTCGCACGACGTCGGCGGCGATGATCGAGCCAGTTTCTGGCGCCGCTGCTCGAATCTGGGCCAAAGTCAAATATGGCACAAAACGTTGGAAATGCTTGACTTGGCTACCTGTATCGACTCTTCTCATGTTGCTGTCCATGCCCCCCTGGCATGCACTGAAGGAGTAACAATGAACAAGTCCGAGTTTATCGATGCCATCGCTAGCCATACCGGCCAGGCCAAGGGCGACGTCGACACTGCCATAACTGGCATGTTCGAAGTCATCGCCGCTCACGTAGCAAAGTCTGACGACAAGATCTCGATTCCCGGCTACATCTCATTCGAGCGCACCATGCGTGCTGCCCGCAAGGGTCGCAATCCACGCACCGGCGAAGCACTCGATATTCCAGCAAGCCACGCCATCAAGGTGTCGGCTGGCTCAAAGCTTAAGAACGCCGCCAAAGGCAAGTGATCTGAACTAATCGGATTGTTCTATCCAGCAGCGGGTTGAGGCAGAGAGCCTCGGCCCGCTGCTGGCTGTTTTGGCGCCAGTTGCTGGCGTCGTTCATGATGGATTCTCGAAGGGGCCTGTTGCCATGGCTGATCTACCACCCACGCTGCCACCGCCAATCGACGTCATTCCGCACCGCGATCCGTTCTTGTTCCTGAGCGAGGTGTTGACGCTCGAGCCGGGCGTTTCAGCAACCGGCTATTGGGTCCCTGATCCTGAGTCGCCGTTCTTTGCGGGCCACTTTCCCGGCCGTCCGACCCTGCCGGGCGTGCTCATGGCCGAATCAATCGCCCAGCTGGGCGCCTATGCGGTGCTGCATGGCCAGTCGTTCGTCAACAAGCTGCCGCTGTTCGGCGGTCTCGACGGAGCCCGCTTCCGCCGCCAGGTCACGCCCGGTGATCGGCTCGATCTCTCGCTCGAAGTGACTCGCATTTCTGCGCGGGCTGGCAAAGCGTCGGGCACGGCGTCGGTCGGTGGCGAAGTCGCGTGTTCGTGCGAGCTGATGTTTGTGGCTGTCGATATTTAGGTAGGCGGCGGGCCGAACACCAAGGTGGCGTTGTGGCCGCCAAAGCCGAACGAGTTCGACAACGCCGGGCCCGGTGTCCACTCGGCAGCCTCACCCACGACGAGGTCGATTTGGGGAAGCTCAGGGTCAACGGCGGTCGTGTTGGCGGTGGGCGGAATCAGGCCACGTTGCATTGATTCGATGACCGATATGGCCTCGAGTGCACCGGCAGCACCCAGAGAGTGCCCGGTAACGCCCTTGATTGAGGTCACCTTGGGCCCCGGCGACCCAAAGAGGGTGTCGATGGCAATGGCCTCTGCGGCATCGTTGAGCGGCGTAGAGGTGCCGTGTGCGTTTACGTAGGTGATGTCGCCCGGGCTGAGACCGGCGTCTTCGATCGCCAGCGTCATGCAGTGGATGGCGCCGCGGCCACCGGGTGACGGGGCGGTGATGTGGTGCGCGTCGGCCGACGTGGCATACCCGAGGATCTCGGCCAAAATGTTGGCACCCCTGGCCTTTGCGCCCTCGAGTTCTTCGAGCACCAGCACACCTGCTGCTTCGGCCTGAATGAAGCCGTCTCGTTGGGCGTCGAACGGCCTGCTGATGCCCTCGTTCGATAGTGCAGTCATATTCGCGAAGCCAGCCATGCCGGTCTTGGTCAGCGCACTCTCAGCGCCGCCGGTAACCATTGCGTCGCAGCGATTCCAGCGAATCATGTTGAGCGCGTTGCCGATGCTCTGGTTGCTGGCTGCGCACGCGGTGACGGTGGTCTCGCAGGGCCCTTCGAAGCCATTACGCATCGAGACCTGAGCCGAGACGCCGTTGGCCATCATCATGGGGATGAGGAACGGGCTCACTCGGCGCTCTCCCTTTTCGTTGGCGACCAGAACCTGTTCTTCGAACGTGCGCATGCCGCCGACACCGGTGCCAACGAGGGTGCCGATGCGGGTCGGGTCATAGCCAAGCTCGCCAGCACTCGCAATTGCCTCGATGGCAGCGGTCAACGCCAGATGCGCGTGACGATCGAGACGCCGGGCCTCTTTGCGGTCGAAGTAGGGGCTGAGGTCGTACTCGGGTACTTCGCGAGGGCGCTCGGTAGGAGCGTCTGCGAGGAGACCATCAAAGAACGCGTGCCGGTTCAAGCCGACACACGACACGACCTCGGCGCCGGTGACGACGACGCGGCGTGGCGACATCAGAGCTTGGCGACGATCAGGTCATAGGCCTTGCCGACAGTGTCGATGCCTTCGAGTTCTTCTTCGTCAACTGCGACGTCGAACTCTTCTTCGAGTGCCATGACGAGTTCGACGAGGTCGAGGCTGTCAGCATCGAGATCGTCGGCGAAGCTGGCTTCTTTGGTGATCTTGTCATCTTCGACAGCCAGCACCTCTACGGCGCACTTCTTGAATCGTACAAAGTTGTCTTCGCTCATGTTGTGGGATTCCCCTCTTGTCAGCCCATGCTCAATCCGCCGTCGACAGGTAGGACGGTGCCGGTGATATATCCGGCTTCCTCAGAAGAGAGGAATGTCACTGCTGCTGCGACTTCGTCGGGAGCCCCGACTCGTTGCAACGGCACCATGTCAACGATCAGCTTGTGTTGGTCTTCGGTCAGCGCAGCGAGCATATCGGTGTCGATAGGGCCCGGTGCCACGATGTTTACGGTCACATTGCGTGATGCGAACTCTTTGGCCAAGGAACGGCCAAGGCCAATCAGGCCAGCTTTTGATGCGGCGTAGTTTGCCTGGCCGGCCTGGCCGCCTAGGCCAACGATCGACGAGATCAACACGATGCGGCCCCAACGGCCTCGCATCATGTTGCGGATCGCGCGCTTGCAGGCTCGGTAGGTGCCCGTCAGGTTGGTCTCGATGACGCTGGTGAAGTCGTCGTCGCTCATGCGCAGCACGAGGCTGTCGCGAGTGATGCCAGCGTTGGCGACCAGGATTTCGACCGGGCCGAGCTGCTCTTCGACCGCGCTAAACGCGGCATCGAGTGCGTCGGGGCTGGTTACGTCGGCTTGCACCGCAAGCAGGCCCAGTTCTTCGGCTGCTGCTGGAGGCGTCGAGTTGTACGTCACTGCGACTCGGTGGCCGGCGGCTGCGAGACTCTGGGCGATGGCGAGACCAATGCCGCGGGAACCACCGGTGACTAGAGCAACCCGAGATGTGGGCGAGTGCGCGTCGGTCATGGATTCCAGCGGATGACGGCTGACGCTGAGCTCATACCCGCACCGAAGCCGGTCATGAGCATGAGATCACCGGGCTGAATGCGGCCAGCGGCTTCAGCTTCGGTGAAGGCCAACGGAATAGAAGCCGACGAAGTGTTGCCCATGTGTTGCAGGTTCACGGCGACCTTGTCCATCGGAGCGCCGAGGCGCTTGCTGGCGGCCTCAATGATGCGAATGTTGGCTTGGTGGGGCACGACCAACGCAATGTCGTCGATCGTGACGTCGGCCTTTTCGAGAGCGTCTCGGCTCGTTTTGACCATGTAGGTCACCGCTGCTCGAAACACCTCTTTGCCGATCATCGTGAGCTTGCCGCCATGGTGGTCGGCATAGAGCAAGCGTTCGAGCGATCCGTCGGATCCCAACGCATACGAGAGCAGGTCGCTGGGCCCCTCGGTGGCCGAAACAACCATCGAGCCGCTTCCGTCTGCGAACAAGATCGCAGTGCCACGGTCGGTCGGGTCGGTGATGTTGCTCAGCGTGTCGGTGCCGATGACAAGAATGTTCTGCGCGCCGCCGTTTGCGATCATGCCGTCGGCGACCGCTAGCCCGTAGACGAAGCCTGAGCAGGCCGCGTTGACATCGAACGCACCACCGGTGATGCCGAGTGTGTTCTGAACACTCGACGCAGTGGCCGGGACTTGGCGGTCAGGTGTGGTGGTGGCGAGCACGACGAGGTCAATGTCGTCAGAGGTCAGCCCGGCGCGGGCGATCGCGCCCTTGCCAGATTCGACCGAAAGGTCGTGGGTGCTGGCGGTGCCCCAATTGCGTTGGTGGATACCGGTGCGATCAACGATCCAGTCATGGGTGGTGTCCATCGTCTTTGCGAGGTCATGGTTCGTAACAACCCCGTCGGGGATTGCGCTGTCCCAGCCGGTCACGCGCGAGCCGATGCGGGTCATGCTCATCGTGACCTCAGCCATGCAATGGGTTGTGCCAGTTGCACTCGCTCGCCCGGAAGCGCCAAGAACTCGATGAGCTGACCGGCAAACGCCGACCGCACGTCGTTGTCGCCAACGGTGCCGATGAGTGCACCGGTATCGATCACGGTGCCGTTGGTGACTTCGGTTTGAGGCACGAACACACCAGCCGATGGGCTGACGATGAGGCGTTCGGTGACGTAGAGGTGTTCACCTTCGGCAGGTTCGCTGATGTCGCGCCCGCCGAGGTTCTCGAGCAGCACGTCGAGGTCTTCGGGGGTCGTGACATTGAGTCGGCTCGACGAGCGGGCAACACGCTTGACCATGCCGGCCAGCGCGGTGCCGGGGCCGATTTCGACGAAGGTCGAATAGCCGGTATCGATCATCGATGCGAGGGTGGCGCTCCAGCGGACTGCGCCGGTGAGCTGATCGTGGAGCAGCCCGGGCCATGGCGTGGCGTTG
>Ga0209828_1004381_pt1 | contig 10147 bp, 9 predicted proteins | sample MaitaG_FD_187429 | JGI IMG/M metagenome (GOLD analysis project Ga0209828, IMG submission 187429) | Marine algal microbial communities from Maine, USA - Maine_Asex2 metaG (SPAdes) (version 2) | ecosystem: Host-associated > Algae > Red algae > Unclassified | place: Maine, USA | collected 2015-01-05
AAGGCCACAGGCGTGGCTGAAGCTGCACAGACGCGCGAGTCTAATGAAGCATCGAAGCGCGAACAATTTGCCTCAGGCGTATTGGGTCTGGATTTGTACAACATGCGAGAGCCGCTGGAAAAAGCGGGTTTCCGATACATTGATTAATGACTATTTGATTAACGACTTTTCGATTAACGACTATGAGCAAGGGTAATGACTATGAAAATTAGAATACTGGCTGGCCTGACAAGCATGATTCTGTCGGCCAGTGTGCAGGCTGCCGACGTCAAGCTGCGCATCATGGAGACCACTGACCTGCACATGCATGCCATGAATTTTGATTACTACCGCAATTCAGAGGTAGATGATGTTGGTCTGGCCAGAACAGCCACACTGATTCGTGATGCACGTAGCGAAGCACGCAACAGCCTGTTATTCGACAACGGTGACTTGTTGCAAGGTAATCCCATGGGCGACTATATGGCGCGTTCACGCGGACTCAGTTATGGCGAAGTGCACCCTATGTACAAAGCTATGAATCTGCTGGGTTATGACGCCGCCAACATCGGTAATCACGAGTTCAACTATGGCCTGGACTTCTTGCTCAAGTCACTGAGTGGCGCAAATTTCCCGTATGTCTTGTCCAACGTGTATGCCGTGGACGGTGATGACGACGCCAGTAACGATAAGCACTACATACAGCCCTATGTCATTCTCGATCGGCGCATGATGGATGAAGCCGGGGAGTGGCACGATCTCAAAGTGGGTGTTATCGGATTTACGCCGCCACAAATCATGAGCTGGGACAAAGGGCATCTGGACGGTCACGTCACTGTACGCGGCATCGTAGAAACAGCAGAAGCGCTGGTGCCTGAAATGCGCGAAGCCGGTGCTGATATTGTTATTGCCATTCCGCACAGTGGCATCGCAGAATCGCATCCTGATGGCCTGAAAGAAAACGCTACAGCCGAACTTGCTCAGGTACCTGGTATAGACGCCATTCTGTTCGGTCACGCGCATACGGTATTCCCGTCTGAGGCCTACACAGACTTCCCGGGTGCTGATCTTGAGAAAGGTACTTTGCACGGTGTGCCATCGGTCATGCCCGGATTCTGGGGTAGTCACCTTGGCGTTATTGACTTGACGCTGACGCAAGAAGGTGAGGGTTGGTCAGTGTCAGACAGTGCCGTTGAAAACCGATCCATTTTCCGCCGCGAAGGCCGAGACGCCATCGCTGTTGTGGGTTCGCAGCAAGACATCGTCGATGCGGTGCAAACAGAGCACGAGAACACCATCGCCTGGGTAGGGCAGGCGGTAGGTACGATCACATCACCGATCAACAGTTTCTTCGCACTCGTGCAGGACGATCCGTCAATCCAGATCGTCAATAATGCTCAGACCTGGTACGGCGAGAAAGTGATTGAGGGTACGGAATTCGAAGGCATGCCGGTACTCTCTGCGGGTGCACCGTTCAAAGCTGGCGGTCGCGGTGGTCCCGATTATTTCACTGATCTGGCAGCAGGCGAAATCGCCATCCGCAACGTGGCCGACTTGTACATCTATCCCAACACGGCGCGTCTGGTCAAACTCAATGGCGCACAGGTGAAGGAATGGCTCGAGCGATCAGCAGCACAATTCAATACCATTGATGCAGCGTCTACGGATATGCAGCCACTCATCAGCGAAACGCATCCTTCCTACAACTTCGATGTCATTGACGGCGTTGACTACCACATCGACGTCACTCAGGCACCACGCTACGGCGACAAAGGTGAGTTACTGGACGAGGCAACCAACCGCATTGTCAACCTGACCTATAACGATGAACCCATCGACCCCGAACAAGAGTTTGTGGTTGTCACCAACAACTACCGCGCCGGTGGCGGTGGCACTTTCCCTGCGCTTGATGGCAGTACCATCATTGTCGAAGCGCCGCAAACCAACCGTCAAGTGCTGGTGGACTTCATTCTCGAATCGGGTGAGCTGGATCCGCAAGCGGATTCGAACTGGCGCTTCGCACCCATTAACGACAGCGTACAGGTGGTGTTCGATACATCGCCAGCTGCCACTGAGGCCAGCAACGGCGAAAGCTTTGAATTCATCGAACAGCTAGACAGTGGTTTCGCGCGTTACCGCATACCGATGAACTAGGCGCGGAATTGCACGACTAGCCCAGCTCAAACGTCGTCACACCGAACAGTCGCCGGAGATCGTAGTCCGGCGGCGTGCCTCGGTACATTCTCGCTGTTTCAAACACGGGCTTGAGCCCCACTGATTGCGCCAGCTCAAGCGCCGCGTCATTTGGTTCTGGGACATCCAGAATGATCTGACAAGCATCACACTGCGCCACCAGACACGACAATAAGGCTTTGGCTGCCGACGCAGTCTGAGCAATCAGCGGCCCGATCTTGTGACCTTGCTGACACGCCCTGATCGTACCGAAGCCTGTGATCTCATCACCCTGCAGACTCACCATGGAATGTCGATGCGCGGTATCCGTCACCCACGATTCAATAAATCCACGCCGGTCAACCCCATGCACCTGTAAGTCCAGCGCAGCGATCGGGTCAAGATCAATAGCCTGCACCGCACGATGTCCTGAGCGCATTCCCGACAGCCCCTTAGGCATCCCTTGGAAACGAATATTGCGATAGGCCAGATCGAAGCCGGATTTACGATAATTTCCCTGCTGCTCGACAACACCATCCAGCCCGATAGTCATGCCTTCCAGATAGCGCATGCCCGCCTGCCACGTGGACCATCCAACACCCTGCCCACGAAACTCAGGCTTGCAGATATACAAGCCCAGAAAACCGTGGGAGTTGTCTTGCTTCACCACTGAAATTCCCGCTGCCGGCACCTTATCCTTTAGTGCCATGAAAAATCCTTCAGGGTCTGCTGCACGGAAAGCTTCTGCATCATCAAGGCCTGGGTTCCAGCCTTCATCTGCAGCCCAGCCCAACACTGTTTTCAGATCTTCCAGTGTCATTTTTTTGATCATGCTGTTCAACCTTTTGCGTGGCCTGTATAGCGTTGGTACAAAGCTTGTCACAGCATACCCACACCACGCGTGAAACCCAATGGAATGGTCAATAACCATTGATTCATGCACCGTCATAGAGCAAACTGGATTCTTTACGCACCAAAGTGAGCAAAATCTTGGAGCCAAACTCGTTACGCGGTGAACTCGTGTTGTCGAACGTCTCGAAAAGTTTCGGCGATACCATCGCGGTAGATAATTTTTCCGAACACTTCGAGCCCGGCAAATATATCTGTCTGCTCGGGCCTTCCGGTTGTGGTAAATCCACGACGCTGAGAATGATAGCCGGCCACGAATCAGTGACGTCCGGTGACATCACTCTGGAAGGCAAAAGCATTGCGAAATTGCGACCCGCTCAACGCGGAACCGCCATGATGTTTCAGAGCTACGCATTGTTCCCGCATCTGAACGTTCTGGACAATGTCGCCTTTAGTCTGAAGATGAAAGGCGTTGATTTAGCCGCACGCAACAACAAGGCTCATGAGCTTCTCGAGCTGGTACACATGGATGAGTTTGCCAATCGCTTGCCCGATCAACTCTCAGGCGGTCAGCAGCAGCGCGTAGCACTGGCGCGTTCACTGATCACCGAACCCTCCTTGCTGCTTCTCGATGAGCCGCTGTCTGCATTGGACCCCTTCCTGCGCATCCGCATGCGCGCTGAACTCTCACGACTGCAACGCGAGTTGGGTATCACGTTTATTCACGTGACACACAGTCAGGACGAGGCCATGGCACTGTCAGACAAAATTGTGCTGATGAACAATGCCGTGATAGAGCAGGCCGGCACACCGATGGATGTGTTCAACAAACCCAAGACAGAATTTGTCGCCAGATTCATGGGCGGGCATAACGTGATCAACACCGGTGGCGAAGTGTTCGCCATAAGAACCGACCGTACCCGTGTAGACAAAGGCAAGCGCGGTATCCCAGGGCTTGTATCAAACATAGAATTCCTAGGCCGCACTGTCGATGTCTCGATGGACTGCAGCGGTATTGAAGTAGTCGCGTCCATGAGTGATGACAGTTTTTACGATAGTACGTTCGAAGAAGGTGAGACCGTCAACGTGCATTGGTCACCCAATGATTTGCACGCGTTGACGTCACAGTAGTGAGCAACAACCAACAATAATGTCAAAAAGGAGAAAACTTGTATGGGAATCACTAAAAACATCAAGGGTCTGACAGCGCACGAGCGTCAGCGTCGAAACCTGCTCAAGGGTGCGGCTGCGGCAACGGCTGCCTCGACGGTATTCGGTTCACCCATGATCTGGGCACAGAACATCAAAGACGTGACGCTGCGTCAGTTTGGTACGGGTGTTTCGAACCTCAATGACGTGGCAACCAAGGTTAAAGAGGATCTTGGCTTCACTCTGGAAATGACTGCTCTGGATTCAGACTCTGTGGCACAGCGCGCGGCTACTCAACCCAAGTCATTCGACATTGCCGACATCGAGTACTGGATCTGCAAGAAAGTCTGGCCTGCGGGAAATCTGCAGCCCATGGATACCAGCAAGATCGACAACTACGACAAGATTGTGGGTATTTTCCGGGACGGCAAGCTCACACCAGAGAGTGAGATAGCACAAGGCACAGCACCTCACAGCGTCGGCTTTGTCGATGGCCCTGATGGCAAGGCCTTCGTGAATGAAGAATCTGGCTGGATGACCTTGATCCCGACTATCTACAACGCCGATACGCTTGGCATACGCCCCGATCTGATCGATGAAGACATTACCAGTTGGGCGCAGTTGCTTGATCCCAAGTACAAGGGCAAGGCTTCCATTCTCGATATTGCGTCTATCGGCATTATGGACGCTGCGATGGTGTGCGAAGCGATGGGTGAAGTCACCTATGGCGACAAAGGCAATATGACGAAGGATGAGATTGACAAGACCATGGCTGTTTTTACCGAAGCCAAGCAAAACGGTCAGTTCCGCGCATTCTGGAAGTCATTCGATGAGAGCGTTAACCTGATGGCATCGGGTGAAGTTGTTATCCAGTCTATGTGGTCACCGGCCATCACCGCTGTACGAGCTAAAGGTATCCCGTGTGTATACCAGCCACTGCAGGAAGGCTATCGTTCATGGGGCGGCGGTATTGGTTTGTCCAAAAACCTCAGTGGTCTGGAGCTGGACGCAGCCTACGAGTACATTAACTGGTACTTGTCCGGTTGGGTCGGTGGCTACCTGATGCGTCAGGGTTATTATTCAGCAGTACCGGAAACATCAAAAGACTTCATGTCTGCAGACGAGTGGGGCTTCTGGTTTGAAGGCAAGCCATCTGAAGGTGAAATCGTGAATCCACAAGGCGTTGCACTTGAAGGTCCCGGCGCTACTCGCGATGGTGGATCGTTCTATGACAGAATGGGTGCCGTTGCTTGCTGGAACTCTGTCATGGACGAGAATCAGCACATGCTGCGCAAGTGGAACGAATTCATTGCGTCCTGATTATTTCCTGACTACTAAAGTCTGACTACTAAAGCCTGACTACTAATTAATACCGGAGTTTATTCTGTTGAAGTCTGACGGCTGGCGAGCCACGCTCATGAGTTGGCTGCAGTTATCGCCCATCATATCCATATTGGGATTTTTCCTGATACTGCCCATCATTGCGATCGTGGTCGTCAGTTTCTGGGCTTCAACAGAATACAGTTACAACCCGGCGTTTATTTTCGAGAACTACGGCTATCTGCTCAGTTCCAAGGTCACCTATTCGGTGTACCTGAAGACGCTTACTTTCACCGCCATTACCTGGTTCTTCACACTGATAATCGGTTTTACCGTGGCCTACTTTCTGGCCTTCCACGTGCGCAGCCTGCACATGCAGATTACCTTGTTCCTGCTGTGCACCATCCCTTTCTGGACATCCAATATCATTCGCATGATCTCCTGGATTCCCTTTCTCGGGCGGAACGGCATAGCCAACGACACACTGCTCAGTCTCGGCTGGATCGACCAGCCACTGGAATGGCTTCTGTTCTCAGACTTTGCGGTCATCCTGGCGTTCGTTCATCTATTCACGCTGTTTATGATCGTGCCCATATTCAATACCATGATGCGCATCGATCACAGTCTTATCGAAGCGGCAAGAGACGCTGGCGCCAGTGGTTTCCAGATTCTGACCAACGTCATTATCCCGCTCAGTAAACCCGGCATCATGATTGGTTCCATTTTTGTGGTGACGCTGGTCATGGGTGATTTCATCACTGTGCGTTTCATGAGTGGCGGGCAGAGCGCCTCCGTTGGCAGAATCATTTCCAATGAAATCGGCCTGCTTCAGTATCCTGCGGCTTCTGCAAGCGCTGTGGTACTGCTACTCACTGTACTGATCATGATCGGCATCATGATGCGCTTTGTCGATATCCGAAAGGAGCTTTAAGCATGCACGGCCGACGCCCATTAAGCTTCTACATACTGGCGCTGTTCTTCGCCATCTTCGTGCTGTTCCTGTATGGCCCCACCATCACGATAGCCATCTTATCTTTCCAGGGCCCATCAGGCGGCCTGACGTTTCCCATGAACGGCACCTCTCTGCACTGGTTCCGCAACCTGTTTGAACAACAGGCTGTAGGAGATATCTGGGGCTCGTTTCGTCGATCATTCGCACTGGGCCTTATCGTCATGATTGTCACAGTGGTGGTCTCATTCATGGGCGGCATGGCTTTTCGCAGACGCTTTCGCGGTTCGGCGTTTGTGTTCTACCTGGTCATCACCAGCCTGATCATTCCGTCCATTCTGATATCACTGGGCGTGGGCATTCTATTTAACGTTCTAGATTGGGATGTGCACTGGGCGACATCGGGCCTGGGTTCTCAACTGACCTGGACTTTACCGTTTGGCCTGCTCATCATGTTTGCCGTCTTCAATCGCTTCGATGCGCGTTTTGAAGAAGCTGCACGCGACCTGGGTGCGAGCAATTGGCAAGTGATCCGCTACGTCGTGTTACCTGTCATCGCACCGAGCCTGATTGGTGTTGCGTTGTTCGGGTTCACCTTGTCCTACGATGAATTCGCCCGAACACTGCTCACCGCTGGCACTTACAACACATTGCCACTGGAAATCTACGGCATGACCACCAGTGTGACCACGCCGGTACTGTATGCGCTCGGTACCCTAACCACACTGTTTTCATTTGTGATCATCGCAGCCTTCATGGCACTGTTTGCAAGAACTCGACGCAAGCTCAAGACTCCACCGCCTGTCGATCAGCTCGAGCAGGTTTGAATAACATGAAGCTGTTGTTCGTCAATCCCAATAGCACCGACTCCATGACGGATAAAGTGCGCGAAACAGCCATCGCTATCCTGCCGCCAGACGTGGAAGTGATCGTACGTTCAAATACAAATGGTCCAGCGTCCATACAAGGTGCCGCAGACGGCAAATTGGCTGTTCCCGGCATGCTCGAAGTCATTCAACAAGGCATTGACGAGGGTGTAAATGGCATCGTCATCGCATGCTTCGACGACACTGGTATCGAGCAGGCAAGGGCCTTGTCAGATATCCCCGTACTGGGCATTGGTCAGGCGGCCTACCATGCCAGCATGCTCGCTGGTCTCAAATTCTCAGTGGTCACAACTCTGTCTATTTCAGTGCCGGTGCTGGAAGAAAACATCCAGAATTTTGGCGTGTATCCTTTTTGCCTCAATGTCCGCGCATCCGCAGTGCCTGTCCTTGATCTCGAAGAACCAGGTTCTGATGCCGAGGAACGCATCTCGACAGAAATCGCATCGGCCATCTCGGAAGACCATTGCGAAGCCATCGTCCTGGGCTGCGCCGGTATGACTGATTTGGCAGCGCGATTGTCGGCTAAGCACAACATACCAGTGATAGACGGCGTAGCTTGTGCTGCCGGATTAATTCACGGACTTGCGCTAATCAGGTCGGTTTGATTTGCATGCCGTCGTAGCCGGGCTCCACATTGTCTGGCAGTGAATGTCGCAGTGTGTCGTAATCCATATCACTGTGCATATTGGTCAATACCGCGCGCTCAGGCTTGATCTGCTCGATAAACGCCAGCGCCTCGTCCAGATTCATATGTGACGGATGAAGGTTGTGCCGCAACGCATCCACAATCAAAACCTCAAGGCCTTGTAGCCTGTCCATACTTTCCTGATTGGCAATGCGCTTCATGTCAGGCAGGTAGGCGACGTTAGCCATCCTGAAGCCCAGTGCATTGATATCGCCATGCTCAGCCAGTATGGGCTGAGCTTTAATACTGCCCGCGGAACCCCTTATCTCCACCGGTTGTGATTGCCCGATAACATGCTGCGAACAAAATGCCGGATAACTACTGCTTGCCGACTGCCTGAAAATATATTCAAAAGGCTTGTCCACCATTTCCTTCGTGGGTTGATCCATGTAAACCGGTATAGGTGATTGCATGCTGAGCGCCAGTTGTCTCAAGTCATCGAGCCCGAAAATATGATCAGCATGAGAGTGGGTCAGCAATACGCCATCCAGATTTGTCACTCCCGCTGACAGCAGCTGTTCCCTGAGATCAGCACCAGCATCAATCAGTACTGAGGTATCACGTTCGGTACCTTCTTGAGCGAGCTCGACTAGCATGGCACACCGTCGGCGCCGGTTTTTCGGGTGGGTTGGGTCGCAGTTGCCCCACTGGTTTCCAACGCGAGGTACACCACCTGATGAGCCAGTACCCAAGAGGGTAAATGTCAGAGTTTGTTTCATGGCTCAATTCTAGCAAGTCGCACTACACTAGGTCGCTACTGTCGATATTCGACAGCTTGCATAAATTTCGGGTAGCATAATTTTCCAGAAAAACAAGTCACAAAATGGTCAGATATAACCCGACCCTGTGGCATTTAATTTGCGGCAAACGGCGTACCTGTCAATCATTGGTCGTAATGCCCATGAGCGTATTCTGTACACGTGGTGACCGCCGCCACTGCCTGATAACCGCCACTGTTGTACTGTTTTCCATGGCTGGTTTTTTGTGGGTTCTGGAATTGGGTGGCTATATAGCTGCTGCGTGTCTGTTTGCCCTGGTCGTAGGTCTGTCTGTTCGCTACCGGCTCGAGGAACCGCGAAGAGTGAATGCCCTGGTGCGCCAGCGTACTTCTGCGCTTCAGGATCTTGCCTATCGCGACGGCCTGACGGGACTGCCGAATCGTCGTTACTTCAACTGGTACCTTGAACACTATCTGCCTCGACAGAGGGTTGCACTTCAAAGCCAGGTCGTGCTGTTCGATCTGAATGGCTTCAAGGCAGTGAACGATACCTATGGTCATGAGGCTGGCGATGCCTTGCTCAAATTCATCTCCGATACGCTCACCACTTACTTGCCGCAGAATACGGTTCTTGCGCGGCTAGGCGGTGACGAATTCGTGGTTCTGGTGCGGGATCGAAAGGGGGGCCGTAAAATCCAGACCGTGACCCGCATCGTTCGCCAAGCCGTGAGTAGTGCGCTGATTTTTGGCCACCATCGTATTCAGGTCTCTGCCAGCGTCGGTGTTTCGTCTGCCGTGAGCGGAGTCCCAGTCGCAGGCGTGCTTCTGCGCGAAGCCGATCAGCGCATGTATGAAGACAAGGCCGCGCATTATGAAGAAAGTGCTGTTGCTGGTCAGGCGTAACTTAGATGAGTTTCTGCTATGTAGTTGTTGTTATCCGAAACGGCTGATTGCGCATCAGGTGATTGGCCTGGGTCGACTGGCTTGGGTCTGACTGGCTTGAGTCTACGTGTGTAGAGTGATGTTCGTCAGTATTAGGGTGGTCTACGGGTGTATAGCCGTCTACATCTGAACAGTTGCCATTGCTATTGCTATTGCTATTGCTATTGCTATTGCTATTGCCGTCAGGATTATCCAGAGACCTGACATCCACATTGTAGCGATATGTGCCCGATACCGGCTCACGGCACTCTACACGTATAGACTGGTCCGGATCGTCGGGGTAGAGATGAGGGGTGCTTTGAGTACCATATCCCGTATTTTGCCCCGTGCTTTTATGGCGAATATCACGCCCCTGTGCATCTACAACCCGGAAACGGTAGCGTGTAGGCGACAAATTGCGCACCCGATCGAACGATTCTCTACTGTTACGGAGCTCGCTTTCAACGTTGAACATGCCAATATCATCGCCGTGTTGCTGATCTGCAAACTGTTCATCT
>Ga0209828_1004382_pt1 | contig 10146 bp, 8 predicted proteins | sample MaitaG_FD_187429 | JGI IMG/M metagenome (GOLD analysis project Ga0209828, IMG submission 187429) | Marine algal microbial communities from Maine, USA - Maine_Asex2 metaG (SPAdes) (version 2) | ecosystem: Host-associated > Algae > Red algae > Unclassified | place: Maine, USA | collected 2015-01-05
ACGAAGGGGTCGAGCGCAGCGACGAAGGGGTCGAGCGCAGCGACGAAGGGGTCGAGCGCAGCGACGAAGGGGTCGAGCGTAGCGACGAAGGGGTCGAGCGCAACGATGTGCGGGAGGTGCCGCAAGCGCGTCACCCACTGGCCGAGACCGTCGAGATGTTCTTCGGCAATCACGCGGCGGTCGCCGCCCTTGTGGTCTTGATAGCGATCGTCGCGGCAACCTTGCTCGGCCCTGTCTTCTACCCGACCGATCCGTTCGAGATGGTCTGGGCACCGTTCTCGCCGCCGCTGCAGGAAGGCTTTCTGCTCGGCACCGACTACCTCGGGCGAGACCTGCTCGCCGCGTTGCTTGCCGGCGGTCGCGTCTCGCTCGCGATCGGCCTGGTCGCCGCTGTCATGAGCGTCTGTATCGGCATAACTGTCGGGGCACTTGCCGGGTTCTACCGCGGCTGGGTGGAGGAAGTGCTGATGCGGCTGACGGAATTCTTCCAGGTTCTGCCGACGCTTCTGTTCTCGATGGTCATCGTCGCGCTGTTTGGCGCGTCCCTGCCGATGATCACCTTTGCCATCGGTATCGTCAGCTGGACGGCGGTGGCGCGTATCACGCGTGCCGAATTCCTGCGCATCCGAGAGCTTGAGTACGTGGCGGCCTCGCGCTCGAGTGGTGCAAGCAGTCTGCAGCTGATCTTTTCGACGATTCTGCCGAATGCACTGCCACCGATTGTCGTGCAGGCGGCGCTGATGGTGGGCTCGGCAATTCTCTTCGAGGCCGGGCTGAGCTTTCTCGGCTTGTCTGATCCGAACGTCATGAGCTGGGGCCAGATCATCGGTTCGAATCGCCCCTACATACTCGACGCAAGCTACATCGTGACTATCCCCGGGCTTGCCATATTCATCACGGTCCTGGCGATTTCGCTGGTTGGCGACGGTCTGAACGACGCCCTGAACCCCAGGCTCAGGCGCCGTTGACCGTGGCTGCTCCCTTGCTGGCTGTCGAGAACCTGAGTGTCACGCTCGCGACCCGTGACGGCGTTGCCCCCGTGATCGACGATCTGTCATTCTCACTCGAGGCGGGGGGTAGCCTGAGCATCGTCGGCGAGTCCGGTTGTGGCAAGTCGATGACCGCACTTGCGTTGATGGGGCTGCTTCCACAGCCGGTCGCGAGTGTCGCCAGTGGGCGCATCCTGCTCGATGGCGAAGACTTGACCGCGGCGAGTGAGGAGCGCCTTCGAGCGGTTCGCGGCAACGACATCTCGATGGTCTTCCAGGAGCCGATGACGTCGCTGAATCCGGTGTACACCATCGGTGAGCAGATCGCTGAAGTGTTACGTCGTCATCGTGGCCTGAATCGGCGGGCGGCGCTTGATCGAGCTGTCGAACTGCTCGACGCGGTGCGCATTCCCGATCCCGCCAGACGTGTACGCGATTATCCGCATCAGCTTTCCGGTGGCCAGCGGCAACGCGTCGTCATCGCCATTGCGCTGGCCTGCGAACCGCGTCTGCTGATTGCCGACGAGCCGACCACAGCTCTCGACGTGACGGTACAGGCACAGATATTCGAGCTACTCGCCGACCTGCAAGCACGACTGGGCACGGCAATCCTGCTGATCACCCACGACATGGGGGTCGTAGCCGAAGTGTCGACGCGCATGATGGTGATGTATGCCGGACGCAAGGTCGAGGAGGGGCGTGTACGAGACGTTGTGGATGACCCTCGACATCCGTACACACGTGGCCTGATTGCCTGTGTACCTGACATCGGGGCAGTGGCCAAGGTCGGCAAGGTCGGCGACGCTCATGGCAAGTTGCGCGCACCACTTGCCGAGATTCCCGGAATCGTGCCGTCGCTGACGGCATTCGGGGCGCCCCGATGTCTGTTCGCATCGCGATGTCGAAGGGCCACGCAGCGTTGCCTCGACGAGCGCCCTGCAATCGAAAGCAGCACAGTCGAAAGCAGCACAGTCCCTGGCGAGTACAGCTCTGTCCCTGATAGCACGGCGCGTCACTCGGTCGCCTGCTGGCACCCGGGTGATTCATGAGCGAATCGTCGCCGCACCTTGCCGTAGCGGGACTGACGGTACGTTTCCCGACAAGTCGGCGCCTCGGACGAAAGCGCTACCTGACCGCCGTAGACGACGTCTCCTTCGACGTCGTACGAGGGCGCACCCTCGGTATCGTTGGCGAGTCTGGCTCGGGCAAAAGCACGACAGCGCTCGCGATCGCCCGGCTGGTTGACGCACAGGCAGGTAGTGCCCGTCTCGATGGCGTCGAGCTCCTCGACCTGACCGGTGAGGCCCTGCGGGCCGCGCGGCGGCGCATGCAGTTCATCTTTCAGGATCCGTATTCGAGCCTCAACCCGCGGCTGCGCGCCGAGCGTATCGTGCGTGAACCACTCGATAACCTCGGCAGCTTTCGATCCGACGTTCAGGATGGCGAGCGCATCATCGACGAGTTGTTCGAGTCTGTGGGTCTGCGTACGGAGCAGCGCAAGCTCTTTCCGCACCAGTTTTCCGGCGGTCAGCGCCAGCGGCTCGGAATTGCCCGTGCGCTCGCCACACGACCGGAACTGGTCATCTGCGATGAGCCCGTTTCTGCGCTCGATGTCGCCGTGCAATCACAGATCCTGAACCTGCTGACACGACTACAAGGCGAACTCGGGCTGACCTATCTGTTCATCTCTCACGATCTGGGTGTCGTGCAGCACGTCTGCGACGAGGTCGTTGTCATGTACATGGGCAAGGTGGTCGAACGGGCCAGTCGGATGCGTCTGTTTACCGAGCCGCAGCATCCGTATTCGCAGGCGCTTCTATCCGCTGTACCGTCGGTGCATCGCGCCCGTGGATCCGCAGCGCGCGAACGAGTATTGATTCCCGGTGATTCGCCTGATCCTATGGAACTGCCTGCCGGATGCCGCTTTGCCTCGCGTTGCCCTGTGGTTTTGCCTGAATGTCTGGAGCAGGAGCCCTTGCTACGCACCGTTGCTGACGGGCAAAGCGTTGCCTGCCACCGCGTCGAGCCTGGCGAGGCTTCGCCACTCAGGCGCTTCGGCAAGGTACCCGACGCCCTCTCAGGGTGACACGGCGAAGGTCACGCCCTCAGGCAGAACCAGCGAGTCGGGATCGATAGGGGCGGTGGCAATAAGCACGGCGGTGAACGGTTTGTGGGCCGCCAAGCTCGATCCCGCGTGTTCGCTTGGCAAAGCCTCGATCCGGCTCGAGCCGCCGACGCGCTGCCAGCTCCACCGCCCGGGCTCGCCTTCGAGCTCGACGATGCCCTTGGCACGGATGACGCTCACAGCAAGCGAAGCATCGAGGCGTCCGAGTGCGGTACGTGTCAGCGGTACGCTGCTGCTCATGCTTGTACTGTGAAAGTGATCGGCGGCAGCGTGGACCGCGTGCTCGAACCGGTTCGCCGTCCTCTTGCCGACAGGATTCGAGCCGGGCACCTCGCTCGTTCCAAACACGAGTGACAGCGGAACGTCGGCGTTTGTCGTGCGCACGACGCCAGCGTCTTCATTGTGCGCTTGAATGAGCTCAACGATTGAGGCGAGCCTGACCGCGTCGACCCGATCGATCTTGTTCAGGAGTACCAGATTGGCTGCCTTCAGCTGCACGGCAACCAGCTCGGCGGTGGCCGGGTCGGCGAGCCGGGTGGCAAATTCGGCAGCATCGACCACGGTGACAATGGCATTCGGTACGAGCTCCGGATCGAGCCGGGCGATGTCCATGATGCGTGCCGGTTCCGAGACACCACTCGCTTCCACGACGACGTGATCGAAACGGTGGCGTTCGGCCGTGACCTTGAGCATCACCTTGATAAAGCCGCTTGCCAGCGAACAGCAGACACAACCGTTGGCAAGGGCGAGCGTTTCTCCGTCGTGCTCGCGGATCAGCGATGCGTCGATGTCGATGGCACCGAAATCGTTGACCAGAACAGCGCAGCGCGGTGCCGCTGGATCTGCGAGCAAGCGATTTAGCAGGGTCGTCTTGCCGACTCCGAGGAAACCGCCGATGACCGTAAAGGGGGTTGGTGCCAGCCCAGTCACGCCGGAGCACTCACGCCAGCGCACTCAAGGATGTCGCCATTCGGCTGCGGGAAACCAGCGACCAGCGACGATGGTGCCCAGTACCGGCACATCCTTCAATGCCATCGGGTCGACTGTCGTCGGATCCTCGCCAAGCACCGCAAAGTCAGCATGCTTGCCGCACTCGATACTGCCGATCAGATGATCCATGCGCAGTGTGTAGGCTGCGCCGAGGGTGATCGCGTGCAGTGCATCCGCAACGTCGATGCGCTCCTCAGGTCCGAGCACATGGCCCGAGGCGGTCACGCGGTTGACAGCACACCAGGCCGTGAACAAGGGCGCGAGTGGGGTCACCGGTGCGTCCGAATGGATGGCGAGCGGTACACCGCTTCGCAGTGCCGTGCGGCAAGCGTCCATGCGACGTGCCCGGTCGGGGCCCATGGTCAGCCGCCGATGTTCGTCGCCCCAGTAGTGGATGTGATTGGCGAACAGGTTGGCGCAGATGCCGAGTTTGCCCATGCGTCGGAATTGCGCGGCATCGGCCATCTGGCAGTGTTGCAGTGTGTGGCGGTGATCGGCGCGCGGGGCATCGACAAGCGCTGCTTCGAGCGCATCGATCATCAGTTCGGTTGCCTCATCGCCGTTGGTATGGATGTGCAGTTGCAACCCAGCCCGGTGATAGTGCGCGACCAGTGCCGTCAATTGCTCGGGTTCCAGATTCCAGAGCCCGTTGGCCGCGCCGTCGTGATAACCCGGCCAGCGCATACGCGCGGTGTAACCCTGGATCGAGCCGTCAGTCATGACTTTGCAGAGCCCGAACACGAGCCTGTCGTTACCGTCGCGCATCGCTTCGCGCATCGTCTTGACACCCTGTTCGAAGGGCTGATCGAGCGTGTTCATGGCCGGCACGACGCGCAGCGGCACATCCTGATCTGCAGCGATGGCACGATAGCTTGCGAGGGTCACCTCGTCGAAGCTCGCGAACAGATCGGTTGCGGTGGTGACACCGGCGTTGCAGGCGGCGCGGGCGAAGCGGCGCAGGGTCGGTTCGTCAACTTCGCCAAAGAAAGGATTGCCGGTGACTTTCCAGGCCATGTAGTGCGCGGCTATCTCCATCAGTTCGCCGGTGATCTCGCCGTTCGCGTCCCTGAGTACACCGTGCACGTTGGTGCCCTGATCGATGCCGGCGCGTGTCAAGACCGTGGAGTTGACGTTGAGCAAGTGACCGTTCGAGTGCAAGACGACAATCGGACGTGTCGTCGAGACGGCGTCGAGGTGGCGAAGCGACATGCGTTCATCGTCGAAGTAGATCGGATCGAAGCCCCAGGCGAACAGGGGTTCGGTCGGATCGCTCAACGCCGACTCGGCCTCTTGTAGACGGGCGACGACAGCTTCGTGACTCTCGACACCGGGCCAGAAGCCGCCCTCGGGATCGAAGCGACCCTGATAGCCGACATAGGTCTTTGCCCAGACGCTGCCCTCCGCTGCGTGTGAGTGACCCTCCACCAACCCCGGCATCAACACGGTGTCGGCAAACCGCTTATCGAGAGTTGCCTCACCATAGGCGAGGAGATCGTCGGCCGCGCCGACTCCAAGCACACGGCCGTCGCGGACGGCGACGTGCGTGGCGTATGGCCTCGACGGGTCCATGGTGATGATCCGTCGAGCGTTGAATACAGTTGTAGTCATGTGACCGTAGTCATGAAACGTGCGGCTCCGGAAACACGAATGGATGCGCCGACCTCCGGAGGAATGGTCGCATGTAACAGCGAACGTGCGCCCATGTCCTCCCCCTGAACGATATCGATTTCCCCCTCGTGCGGCCAACCGAGATCTCGCAGGTATCCCCCCAGCGCAGCGGCTGCCGCGCCGGTCGCGGGATCTTCGAGGACACCACCGGATGCGAATGCGTTGCGCACGTGAAAGTACCCCGGCGTCTCGGCAAAGACGAAAGCGATGGTCACCAGGCCAGCCTCATGCATCAAGGTACGGCCTGCGTCAAGGTCGTAATGCATCGCTGCCAGTGCTTCGCGCGAATTCAGGCCGATCACGAGATGGTTTGCGCCAGCGAACGCGAGCGCGGCGGGGAGTGCCGCGTCCAGCTGTTCATCCTGATAGCCGAAAAGCTCGAGAGTCCTGGAGACAAGTGCCGGTTCGGCCGGTTCGCTGCGCGTTCCAGGCGACTGCAGCGCGGCAGCCATGCGTCGGCCCCTGGCCAGCCCTTGAGTCTGCTCCTCCACCTGCCCCTCGACCGTTATGGTCGCGTCGTTCAAGACCAGTGTGAAGACGCCGTTGCCGTCACGGTCGGCAAGGGCAGCGCCAAGCGCGATCGTCGCGTGCCCACAGAATGGCACCTCGGACTCCGGTGAGAAGTAGCGTACCCGCCAACCCTCACTACAGGGGGCTGCGAAGGCCGTTTCGGAGAACCCGACCCCGGCCGCGATCCGCTGCATGTCGACCGCAGACGGCAAGACGTCGGCGATCGACACACCCGCCGGGTTGCCGCCGATCTCGCCGTCGGCGAAGGCGGCGATCCTGAGAATCGTCATTGCGGGTCTCCTTGAGAATTCATCGCAACTATATAGAGAGGAAGCCGTGTTTTCTGAACAAACAAGCAATATCCGCCCGGTTTGAGCAAAGCGACCGTGCTAGATTTCCGACGACAAACACAACCTCTGCCCGGAGACGAAACATGGCTGACACTGGCGTCACCAGGCGCACACCTGTGGTGGCTGCAACCACAGTATTTGCCGCGAACGAGCTTGCTGCGAACGTCGCTGCGCCTTTCGAACAGGCGCGGGCCATGCCGAAAAGCGTCTACACGTCCGAAGCCTTCCTCGAACAGGAACTCGAGCAGGTCTTCAGCCGTGACTGGTTCTGTGCGGGCCGGGCGGATTCGCTGGCCGAAGAAGGTGACTACCTGACCCTCGAGCTGGCCGGGCGGCCGATCATGGTCATCCGCGACGGGGCAGGGCAACTTCGCGCGCAATCGAACGTCTGTTTACACCGAATGTCGACCCTGCTGGAGGGGCGCGGCCGCACGCGCACGATCGTTTGTCCGTATCACGCCTGGACTTACGAGCTTGACGGTACGCTGCGTGGTGCACCCGCCATGGATCAGAATCAGACCTTTTGCAAGCATGGCATGCAGCTCCCGACGGTACGCTGTGAGGAGTGGCTCGGCTGGATCATGGTGACGCTCGACCCCGATGCGGCACCGGTTGCCGAGCAGCTGGCTGACGTCGAGGCACTGATCGCTGACTACGGCATGGCGGACTACCGCGAGACCTTCTTCGAAACACATCTCTGGAACACCAACTGGAAGGTCCTGGCCGAGAATTTCATGGAGAGTTATCACCTGCCGGTCTGCCACCGCGGCACGATAGGCGGACTCTCGCGTCTCGAGGAAATGATCTGCCCACCCGGCCTGCCGGCTTTCAACTACCACACGATCCTCAAGGACGATCGACTGAAGATCGCGCTGGCGCATCCTGACAACACACGCATGCAGGGCGAACGTCGGCGCATGACCTACCTGCTGGCGATCTATCCCAGCCTGATGATCACGCTGACGCCCGGCTACTTCTGGTATCTCTCCCTGCATCCGGACGGCGTCGATCATGTGCGCATTCGCTTCGGTGGCGGCATGTCGCCGGAATACGTCGAAGACGCGGCATCACAACGACATTTCGAGGCACTGAAAACCTTGCTCGATGAGGTCAACGTCGAGGATCGGGGTTGCACCGAAAAAGTCTATCGTGGACTCTGCTCGTCTTTCGCTGATCCCGGTCCCCTCTCTCATCTCGAGCGTCCGAACTACGACTTCGCTCAATACCTTGCCTCGCGCATCGTACCGGGACCAAAGCATCAACCATGACGAATCTCGATCAACTCCGGCGTGAGCACGACGCGTTCTGCCGACAAGGGCTCTCCCTGAACATGGAGCGGGGCCAGCCGTCGAACGCGAACTTCGACTTGAGCCTGCCGCTCTTGTCGGCCGTAACCGAAGGCGACTACATCACCGACAGCGGTGTCGATGTACGAAACTATCCCGGCGGCATAGCCGGACTTCCCGAAGCACGCGCCTTGTTCGCCCCCGTACTCGGTGTCGAGCCTGACGAGATCATCGTCGGCAACAATTCCAGTCTCGAACTGATGGGACAAGTGCTCGGTTGGGCCCTCTTGAAAGGCGTGCGCGGCAGTGATCATCCCTGGGGGCAAGCACGGTCGGGGAATGCGCCGAAGCTGATAGTTACCGTGCCGGGTTACGACCGTCATTTCGGCCTTGCGACAGCGCTCGGCTACGAACTCGTCACGGTCGGAATGCGGGCTGATGGCCCCGACCTTGATGCCGTTGAAGCACTCGCATCATCCGATCCGGATATCAAGGGCCTTTACTTCGTACCGACCTACAGTAACCCCACCGGGGATAGCCTGTCCGCCGAGACGGCCGAACGGCTGCTTTCTATGAAGACAGCCGCGCCCGACTTCACCGTGTTTGCCGATGATGCCTACGCCGTCCATCATCTCGTCGAGCCCGCCACACCCGCACCGAAACTCCTGCGCGTCGCAGAATCGGCGGGCAATGACGATCGCGTCATCGTGTTCGGCTCGACGTCAAAGATCACGTTCGCGAGTGGTGGCCTGGCCTTCGTCGGCATGAGTCGCGACAACATTGCCTGGTGGTCGCCGCTGTTCTCGGCGCAGTCGATAGGCCCGAACAAGGTCGAGCAGTGGCGCCACGTGCGCTTTCTCCGAGCCTACCCGGATGGCATTGCCGGACTCATGCGTGACCATGCGAGCCTGTTGAAGCCCAAGTTCGACGCAGTTGCCGACAGCCTCGTCAACGAACTCGGCAATCGCGGCCTCGCAAGCTGGAGCGCGCCGGCTGGTGGTTACTTCGTCAGCCTCGACACCGACCGCCCGGTTGCCGATCGAGTTGTCACTCTCGCTCGTGAAGCCGGAGTTGCATTGACACCGACAGGAGCAACATTTCCGGGCAGCATCGATCCGTCGAACCGCAATATACGCCTTGCCCCGACTCGACCATCGCTCGACGAAGTAAAACAGGCGATGCACGTAGTCTGTTGTTGCGTGCGCCTTGCATCGGCGGAATACGACGCGCAAGCGAGCTGATTTCCTTCGGTTGAGAGTGGCCTGCTGACGTCTTGGTGCTTGTCAACGTAAACGTTGGTGCTTATCAATGTATGCGCGAGTCACTAGCTTGTCGAATACTGCCAGGCACCACCTGGCCTTACACGACTCAGTAGTGCTGCACTGTAGCCTCGCGGCTCAGGCATGACGAATCCGGCAGCACTCCAGAGCTCGATTCGATCCGTTATCAATCTGATATAGAGAAGATCCGGATTGTCCGGGCCTTCCGGATTCCAACGTATTGCCAGCTCGCGTTCGCCAGGAGTCAGTGCAGCCCATCGAGATCGCTTGAGCTCGATGTCGTCTATTACTTCCACCGTGCCAACCAGCGATACATAGGCACGATCAGTGTCGTCCTGATACGCAAGAGTCAATTTGCCGGAACGCTCGATCTCGTTGAACTTTCGGCAAGACTTCCGCGTAGCAAAGTCCACGCTCCAGTCTTGCGTCAGTTTGCGCGGCTGAACAATCCGCGCGTTGGCCTCACCGTCGGTCGTAACGGAAATCGCGAAACAGAACTTCTGCTTGTCGACAATTTGACGAGCGATTTCGAGCAGCTCTTCGATGTCCATTTGTACCAGCCAGTGTGTGAGGCAATCATGGATTGAGTGTAGCGAGGTCCCTGCGCAGACGCTCGGTTCATCGCAAGGCAAGAGCAGTAAATATGGTAATATATACAGCACTGGTGGGTGTACGAGATTCCGACTTGACAGAGACAGATTCCCCAGTCTGAGAGTCACCAAAGGGAGCGCGACTGCATGGAGCACGACACACCGAGACTCATCCGTTCATACGCATTGTTGCAGGCTAGAGCCGCAGATCTTGTTGCCGAAAATCCTGGGGAGTATCGGGCTGGAACGGCTGAAGAATCAAGCGCAGATCATCCGAGCGAAGCAAGCACACTCCCGTCCGGGCTTGTCCGTCGCGGACAGACGCTGAGACTCGCAACGGCGCTGATTGAAGGTGCAA
>Ga0209828_1004383_pt1 | contig 10145 bp, 10 predicted proteins | sample MaitaG_FD_187429 | JGI IMG/M metagenome (GOLD analysis project Ga0209828, IMG submission 187429) | Marine algal microbial communities from Maine, USA - Maine_Asex2 metaG (SPAdes) (version 2) | ecosystem: Host-associated > Algae > Red algae > Unclassified | place: Maine, USA | collected 2015-01-05
GCCGTAGCAGCAACTGGAGAAACATCTGTTTCTGTTCGTCGGTTCCGGTTGCGAACTGTCGTTCGACGAACCGGGAGATCACGTGATATTTCGAACCCGGTTTTCCGATGAGTCTTCGTTTTGCCATTGTTGCTGACTACGGGCAGGATTTTCGCTGTCAACCTCAATTTGCAGACAGAATGCAAATATTAAATATCCTTTTACTTGGTTTCTCTGCATCATCTGCTTTGAGGCGCGCATGAGAATCAAAGATTTTGCCGCCCTCCGCCCCGCCACCGAACTCGCCGCCGAAGTGGCTAGTCCGCCCTATGACGTAATCGACTCGGCCGAGGCGCGCGCGCTGGCTGGCGCGAACGCGAAAAGTTTTCTGCACATCATCAAACCCGAGATCGATCTGCCGGAAAGCACCGACCTTTACTCCGACGCGGTCTACGACATGGCCAAGTCCAACTTCGAACGCTTCCAAGCCGAAGGCTGGCTGGTCCGCGATGCCGAACCCAACCTCTACGTCTACCAGCAACAAGCCGGCGATCACAAACAGATCGGCGTCGTCTGCACCTGCCACATCGACGACTACACCAACGGCATTATCAAAAAGCACGAGTTTACCCTGAAGAAGAAAGAAGACGACCGCACCCGCCACGTAAAAACGCTGATGGCCAATGCGGGTCCGGTGTTTTTGACCTACCGTGATGATGCCGCGATTGACGTGCTCATCGCCGAGATTTGCGCCGCCGACCCGGTGGTTGATCTCACCGACGAACAAGGCGTCCGCCACACCGCCTGGCGCGCCCCGGACGCGGCCGTCTTGAAAGCCGCGTTCGGCGAGGTCGCCGAAGCCTACGTGGCTGATGGCCATCACCGTTCCGCCAGCGCGGTGCGCGTCGGCGCCGAGTCCGCTGCTGGAAACCCGGACCACGACGGCAGTGAAGCCTACAACTGGTTTCTGTGCGTGCTGTTCCCGGCCGACCAACTTCAGGTGCTCGCCTACAACCGCCTTGTCGCCGATCTCAACGGCCAAACCCCCGAGGCCTTTCTTGCAGCGCTGGGCGAGACTTTCGAGAGAGTTCCCGGCACGCCAGCCCCCGAACGCCAAGGCGTCATCAGCATGTACTTTCAAGGAGCGTGGCACGCGCTCACACCGAAACAGATTCCGGACGACCCGGTCGGCAAACTCGATGTCAGCATTTGCCAACACCAGATTCTCACCCCGCTGCTCGGCATTGACGACCCGAAGACCAATCCGCGGATTTCCTTCAAGGGGGGGCAGGGAAGTACCGACATTTTGAAGGCCCGCGTTGACTCCGGTGAGGTCGCGGTCGCGTTCAGCCTGTTTCCCACGGGAATCCGCGACATGATGGACGTGGCCGACATCGGCGAAGTGATGCCACCAAAGAGCACCTGGTTTGAACCCAAGCTGCGTTCCGGCTTGTTTGTGAACCTACTCGACTGAGCAAAAATGCGGTCCTTGAAGATTTCTCAAAAAAAGGACTTGCCGTAGGCGCGAAGTTGATTCAGTAGTGCCCTTCCCCAAAGCGGGGGCGTAGCTCAATTGGTTAGAGCGCCGGCCTGTCACGCCGGAGGTTGCGAGTTCAAGTCTCGTCGCTCTCGCCATTTTCTTGGCCTCCGCAGTTCTTTTCCCCCCTTTTATTACGCGCAATTTCTCGTCCGTGCTTGTCATAAACTAGGTTGCTCGTAAGCTACTTATCGTGATGACTTTTAATCAGACGCGCCGTGATTTTGTTCGGGACCTTGGTCTCTCTGCTGCCGCCTTGCCGTTCCTCGGCGGGATGTCGAGTTTGGGAGCCGATCCGCACGAGAGGGGGCGGAAGCGATTTATCGTGATGTTCTCGCCGAACGGGACCCTACCGCAACATTTTTGGCCGGACGCATTCGGGCCGGAGCAGGATCTGAAACTGAACGTAATCTTCGAGGCGCTTCGCCCGTGGACCGATCAGGTTCTGATGCTCAAAGGATTGTCGAACAAGATCCGCGGCGACGGCGACGGGCACATGCGCGGCATGTCCTGCCTGCTTACCGCCACCGAACTCAACAAGGGCAACATCCAAGGCGGCTCCGACACGCCGGCCGGCTGGGCCAAGGGTCTGTCGATCGACCAGGAACTGCGCAATTTCTGGCAGGCCAATCCGGCGACCGCGACCCGCTTCGGCTCGCTCGAGTTCGGCGTGGCCGTCCCGAACCGGGCCGATCCCTGGACGCGCATGGTCTACGCCGGTAACAACAAGCCGGTCGCGCCGATCGACGATCCGGGCCAGATGTTCGAAAAATTGTACGGCGGCGCGCAAAGCCGCGAACATGTCGCCAGCATTCTCGATGATCTCCACGCCGATCTGAAACGGGCCGCCAGCAAGCTGAGTCCGGAAGACAAGCGGCTGCTCGAGGAACACATGCAGTTGGTGCGCCAGCTCGAAACCGATATCGAGGCGGCCGAACAGGAAAACGAACTCGACCACGCCGAACCGGAAATCGATCCGGAGATCGAAGTGATCAACGATAACATCCCAAAGATCAGCCGGATGCAGATCGACTTGCTGATCAACTCGATGGCCAACGACATGACCCGCGTCGCCTCGCTACAGTTCATGCGTTCGGTCGGTCAGGCGCGCATGCGCTGGCTCAAGATCCAAGAAGGCCACCACTCACTCTCGCACGAACCCGACAATAACGTCGACGCCCAGTCGAAGCTGCTGCGCATCAACCAGTGGTTCGCCGGCGAACTCGCCTATCTGGTCAAGCGCCTCGCCGACACGCCGGAACCCGGCGGAGTCGGCGGAACCATGCTCGACCACACTCAGATCGTCTGGCTCAACGAACTCGGCAAAGGCAACTCGCACAGCCTCGACAACATTCCGTTCGTGCTGATTGGCGGTGGTTGCGGGTTCAAGACCGGTCGTGCGTTGAGCTTTGAAAACACGCCGCACAACCGTCTGTGGATGTCGGTCGCGCGTGCGTTCGGGCATGAACTGGAACACTTTGGCACCAAGCGCTACTGCGCCGATGGCGCCTTGTCATTAGGGTAGGGGAAATTTCATTGGCGTGGGTGCGACCGAAATGAATTTCGTCACAAACCCGGACTGATGCCCCCACTCCCTTGCTCCCTTCTGCTCGCGTCCTCCAATCGTAAAATTTCGTCTCGAACGCAGGACAAACCAAACCATTATTTGATTTTTCACAATTATGCGTGTCAATATAGCCGTCGATGACGTTGCGCAGGGATATTCAATCTTGGGGGAGGCTCCCGGAGACCGAACACACGGTCCATGAAATTACGGACCGGTATGCCTCCTTGCCAAACATCAACGGTGTCGGCTCCTGTCTGCCCCACGGACTCGGCCGCAGTTACGGCGATTCCTGCCTGAACGATCAAGGGGCGCTGCTGCTGACCACGCGGCTCGACCGGTTCATTCGTTTCAACGCCGACACCCGCGAACTCACCTGCGAAGCGGGCACCTCGCTCGCGTCCATTCTCGATCACATCGTGCCGTACGGGTACTTTTTGCCGGTCTCGCCGGGGACCAAGTTCGTAACGCTCGGGGGCGCGATCGCGAACGACATCCACGGCAAGAACCACCACCGGGCCGGCACATTCGGACGGCACGTCACCGAGTTCGAACTGCTGCGCAGCGACGGCAGCCGCCTGCGCTGTTCGCCGACGGTGAACCCCGAGTGGTTCCGCGCCACCATCGGCGGCCTCGGACTGACCGGGCTGATCACCCAAGCGACTATCGTGCTCAAGCCGATCCATAACCCGCATCTCGAAGTCGAACACATCAAATTCGGCAATCTGGCCGAGTTCTTCGAACTCGCGCGCGAGTCCGACGCGAGCCACGAACACACTGTCGCTTGGGTCGACTGCCTCGCCCGCGGCGACAAACTCGGCCGCGGCATCTTCATGCGCGGCAACCACGCGCCTGCCGACCGAGCCGGCAAACAGCGCCCGGTATCCTCCGGTCCCAGCATCCCGGTGTCCGCGCCCCGTTTTCTGCTCAATCCGATGACCATGAAGCTGTTCAACCTCGGCTTTTACCACAAGCAATGGCGTCGTCAGACCGACCACCTGATCCACTACGAACCCTTTTTCTATCCGCTCGACTGCGTCGGCAATTGGAACCGACTCTACGGCAAGAAGGGCTTCTTCCAGTATCAGTGCGTGGTCCCGTTCGCAGAAGACGACCGCGCCATCCGTGAAATTTTCGAAACCATCGCCGCTTCCCGTCAGGGAAGTTTTCTCGCCGTGCTCAAAGTCTTTGGCGGCCTGCCGTCTCCCGGGTTGCTGAGTTTTCCCATGCCCGGCGTGACGCTCGCGCTCGATTTTCCCAACCGGGGCGAGCGCAGTCTGGCCTTGTTCGACAAGCTCGACGCGATCACCGCCCACGCCGGCGGCCGCGTGTACCCGGCCAAAGACGCGCGCATGAGTCCGGCCCGGTTCCGCCGCTATTTTCCCAAGCACTCCGACCTCGTTCCCTTCGTCGATCCCGCCTTTTCCTCAAGCTTCTGGCGCCGCGTCCAATTCTCATGAAAAAAGTTCTCATTCTCGGTGCCACCTCCGCCATGGCCGAACACGCCGCCCGCCGCTGGGCCGGTGACCGCTGCAGCTTTTTTCTGGTCGGTCGCAAGACCCAAAAGCTGGAGTCGATCGCCGAAGACCTGAAAGTCCGCGGCGCGGAAACCGTCGGCATCCACACCGCCGATCTAGCGGTCAACAGCGCTCACGCCGAGGTGCTGATCGCCGCCGCCGCGTTTTTCAGCAAGGTGCCGGACATCGCCTTGATCGCCTACGGCGTCCTTGGTGATCAGGAAGCCGAACAGAGCGATCCCGAACTAGTAGAGGCCAACCTGCGCACCAATTTTTTAAGTCCGGCCCATCTCGCAGGACGCCTCGCCGAACAAATGGCGGACGCGGGGCAGGGGACGGTCGCGGTGATCTCGTCCGTGGCCGGTGACCGTGGCCGGCAAAGCAATTATGTGTATGGCTCCGCCAAAGCCGGACTCAACACCTACCTGTCCGGACTGCGCAACCGCATGCACAAGCAGAACGTGCGCATCGTCACCATCAAGCCCGGCTTTGTCGACACGCCGATGACCGCCCATTTAAAAAAAGGACCGTTGTTCGCCAGCGCCGAAAAAGCGGGGTCCTTGATCTACAAACACACCAACCGTGGCACCGCTGTCGCCTACGTCCCCTGGTTCTGGTGCTTTATCATGTTGATCATCCGCCATATTCCCGAGCCCGCGTTTAAGCGGATGAGTTTGTAGTTTCTACCTTGCCGTCGTCCGACGCGCCTGCCGATAAGCCCGATATCGTTCGGCCACCTCAGTCCATCGGGGAGCCGCCGGATGGCCTTGCCGGCCTTTTCGATTTCTTCCCCAGCTACCAGCTACAAACGACCAGCTACTGACGGGCGAAGTCCGCTTTCGTTAGCGGCGCGACATCAAAATCCGCAGCACATACCAGAACATCACGGCGATCGCGGCAAACAAAGCGAGGCTGGCTGCCACGTGCCGGTCGGTCGGGTAGTCGTGGATGACTTTGGAGGTCTGGTAGAGGATCAGGGCGCCGGCGAACACCACCATAGCGGCTGAGAACCAGATGCCGAGATTGAAGCCGAAGATCAGCGAGGCGACGATCGCGATCACGGCGACTACGCCAATCCACATCAGCGCGGTGCCCATGAAGGAGAAGTCCTTGCGGGTGAAAAAGGCGATGGCCGAGAGGCCGACGAACGCGGAAATAGTAATGGCGCCGGCGGTCATGATCATGGTGCCGGATGGATCCATCGTGCTTGCCATCCACAGCAGCGGCATGAGGATCAACGCTTCGGCAAATACATAACCGCCGAGAGCCATGTATTGTTTTTGTGGCGAGATGGCCTTGGCAGCCATGCCGGAAAACAGGGAGCCGACAATCGCGAAAGCTCCTAAAATCGCCAACCATCCCCAGTTACTGCCGAACATGATCGGCGAGACTGCGGCGGCGACGCCCGTTTTGAACAGGAGGAATTCGAGACCGATAAACAACAAGATCGCGCCGACCAAGTGGTTGTAGACCCGGGAGATAAACGCGCCGCGTTCGTTCGGTTCCGCTTGCGCCGCAGTCCTCGGACGTGACGGAGCTGCGTAGGGGTTGAATGATGGGTTTGCAGACGAGCCTGATTGGTAATTTGTATTCCTCATGCGTCTTCTCTCGCATGGACCGCCACGACATTTCAAGCCCATCTACGCGGATTCATTCAGGGTGATAGATCAACTGTCGTTAGTTTGGTGAACGTCCCTATCTAATTATCGATCTATGTAACTAACGATTCGAACCAAGGAAGGCGAGCGTGATGCCGGATGCGCGGAGGAATGTTCGACCGCGCTAAGACTGGTTCTTTTTACTTCCGGTCCAACATCGTGCGGATGCGTTCGCGCGCCTCGTCGGACAGGCGTACGTTGCTGTCCAATGCCACTTCCCCACGGGCTTGGCGGATGCTCAGGGACCGGTAAGCGCGTCGCAGTTCTTTCATTTGCTCGGCGAACTTTTTGCAGATTGCACAGCGGCAAAGCCGGAAATGCAAGGTAAGCCAGAAGCGCTCGGACCGGGAGAGTGTCCGGTGGTCGGCTTCGGAGGCCAACTCGGCGGCGCCTTGGCAATTAAGCAACATCGGGTCTAAAAGCTGAGATCGGTTTCGTTTTTGTCAAGCCAGTTCGACTCCAGACATTTGCGGAGGGCGAGGCGCGCGCGAAACATGAGGATATAAAGATTGGAGGGGGAGATTTCGAGTTGATCGCAGATCGCGGTGGAGTCCATCCCCTCGAGTTCGCGCAGGACGAACGCCGTATGCTGTTTCTCTTTCAGCTTGCCGAGGCAGCCTTGCAGCACGCCCCAAAATTCCTCGCGTTCATAGGCTTTGCCCGGATTGGAGATCCACTCGGGCGGGCGTTTTTTCCAGCGTCCCTTGCGGTCGAAGTACTCTTCCCCGGCCCAGTCGCCCATCGTTTCATCGTCGGTCGAGAACTCGCGCTTGGACTTGCGCATATAGTCGATGATTTTGTGTTTGAGGATGCTCACCAACCACGTCCGCAGGGTGGACGCGCCAGTGAAGCGGTCGACAGATTTCACCCCGGCCAACAAGGTGTCTTGAACGAGATCCTCGGCGGTCGCGTGGTTGCGGACACGGGACAACGCATAGCGGTAAAGGATGTCGCCATGGGCATCCAACCAGTTTTCCGGGTCGAGATCTTCGGGGGTGGGTTTCACAGGGTTGCTTTAGGCGAAATCTGGATTCATGGCAAGCACCAGCGGATCCTGGCAGGGGTGGCCCGATAATCACGGTTGTGTTACTCGGGTGGTTCGGCGTAGTGGTTCACCGCGCGAAAGACGTCGCGCATCACCGGAAACAGCGCGACACCGAAGATGAACACGCCCAATAGGTTCCAGTGGGCGGAGGCCATCTGCATTTCGAGCAACTCGAGTTCGGTGACGCTGGTAAGCGACGGCATCGCCTTGCTCGATTGCATCAGTTTGACCGCCATCAGCATGGCGGAGGCCAGCAGCAGCGCGTATTTGATCCCAAGGGCGATGGCCAGGTTGCGAAAGTGCCGTGGTTCGTGGCGTGGCGGGTTGTCGCTGCCTTTTTCGTGTTCCGCATCGGCGAAGCGGTTATAGTCTTCGGCCAGTCCGAGGGCGGCCGTCCAAATCCAATAAGCGTTGAAGAACGGGATGAACAGCAGGAGAATGGCCTTTTGCGGGGTGGTGCGCGCACCGCGTCCTTGGATGATTTCCCAGTTACGCCACACGGCCATGACCGCCATGCAGGTGGCGCCGATCAGGCAGGCGAGAGCGAGGGTCTCAAACAGTTTGGCGGCGGGGCCAGGCATGACCCCGGCCGCCAACGATCGATTGGCTTGCAAGATGAACAACAGGTTGAACGCCAGATAACCGGCTTGAATTCCGGCCCAGACCTCCCAGGACATGCGCTGCCATTTGGCCTCGCTGCGTTTTGCGGACGCGGAATTCGACGGGCCGGAAAACAAGGACGTAAGCAATTTTCCCGGGGTACCGAACTGGGGGATCGAAGGCTTCCGGTTCAACTCCGGCACCTCCGATGGACTCGCCCACTCCGCCATGCCGGCGGTCCACACTTTGTCGCGCTGCGGGTCGAACTCGCCCGAACGCAGCACGCGCAATAACTCCTCACGGTTCACGGGGCCGTGCCGGGTGCCATCTATGCCATAATGCCATACTTCGTTCATGGAGGACTCCTTGTTCGGAATGATGCCGCCTGACAAGTGTTTGCATTGTTTCGTTTTGAACCAACCACATCGGCTGCGGATGGTCGGCTTGACCTTTTAAGTGTCCTTGGTCCCCTTGACCACGGGCAAAGGCTGGTCCAGTATGTGCCGTGAATTTGCCCCGCCACTTTTCAATCGAACTGCCCGACTACGTGATGCCGTTGCTCGAAGAGGTCGATACGGTCGAGCCCGACCAACGTATGGCACTCGCGGTGGATCTTTCCAAATGCAACATCGAACACGGTGGGGGACCGTTCGGCGCCTGTATCTTTGAAAGCGAAACGGGCAAACTGATCTCCGCCGGGGTGAATCTTGTCGTTCCAGCAAATTGCTCGGTTGCCCACGCCGAAATGGTGGCGATCATCCTCGCCCAGCAGGCCTTCGAGAGTTTTACCCTCGCGGAAAAGGGCGAGTTCGAACTGGTGACCAGCTCCGAACCCTGTGCCCAGTGCTTCGGCGCGATTCCGTGGTCCGGCGTCAAACGGGTCATCTACGGCGCCCCCAAAGCCGATGTCGAGGCGATCGGCTTTGATGAAGGCCCCAAGCCGCGTGCTTGGAAAGAAAAGCTCGAGGAGCGCGGTATCGAGGTCAAAGGACCGGTTCGGCGCAACAGCGCCTCCGCCGTTCTGCGCGCCTACGCCAAGATGGGCCACGCGATTTACAACGGCTGATCCGCGTTCTTTGACACGGTCGTTGAACTGTCCCAAGTCAATGAAATACGCAGACAGTCTGCATATTTTGCATCAGAAAAATGCAGACTGTCTTTCTCGACACCGAGTTCCACGACCAATACGCGCTCAAGGAAGTGCAGTACGACTCGATAACCGCACCATGGCGCTGCGCGGCGGCGAAACCGGACCGCTGGTGGTCGCCGGGGATCCGTCCAAGAGCGAACTGTACATCCGCCTGACCTTGCCGCTGGACGAGACGAACTCAGGCCGCCGTCCGAGGGTCCGTCCCCTGGGTTGAAGCCCACGGCTACTAATCTACGTCGTCGCTAACGCGACGGTTTTCATCGGGGTGCGTTCCATGGGTCGTTCTCATAAAGAACAACGTAAATATCACGAGTTGAAATCAAGAGAGGTCAGATGACGTCGTCACTGATCCGCCCGGGCGAATTTGAACAGGAGCGTCACGAATGCGATCAGGCCGGGCGGTTTGTGTCCGCGTTGCCGGTTGGCTTCGGCAATCTCGAACGCGCTCGTCCACTGATCGCGAATGGTTTGCCGACCGTAGCGCAGGGAATGTTTGGGGTCGTAGATGTGGGTGGCTTCGGCGGTGAGGCCGTTAAGTTCGAGAATTTGTAGGCCCTCGCCGCGGCGCAGGTGTTCGTCGGAGGGGACGCGCAGATCGAAGCGACCGAAATGGAAACCTTCGTAGGGGATGCAGATCGCGTCGAGTACGCGGACCAATTCGGGGGTGGCGAGTTTGGTGGCGTCGAGAAACACGGCACCACGGGAATGGGTGCCGATGGCGGCGAGCGGGATGCGTTCGCCCGCGGGCGGAACCTCGTCGAGGCGGTCGGCGAACGCGTCGAGAAACGAAAGGGCCATGCACACGGCGCGTTCGTCGGTGAGAATCAAGGTCTCGATGGTCGAACGGCCGTCGGCGGTGAGATGGGGAATCACTTTGCGGGTGATGGACGGAACGCGGCCGCTTGGCGCGTCGGGTTCGCGGATGTAGAATACGCCGAACTCCGGACCACGCACTTCGGCTTGCCCAACCAGATCGATCCGATCTACACCAAAACCGTCCAATGCCGCGGCTGCAGCTTCCGGGGTTCGGACAACGTGAATGCCCTGGCCGCGGTAGCCGATGTCTGGTTTGATTACCAGCGGATAGCCGATTCG
>Ga0209828_1004384_pt1 | contig 10144 bp, 9 predicted proteins | sample MaitaG_FD_187429 | JGI IMG/M metagenome (GOLD analysis project Ga0209828, IMG submission 187429) | Marine algal microbial communities from Maine, USA - Maine_Asex2 metaG (SPAdes) (version 2) | ecosystem: Host-associated > Algae > Red algae > Unclassified | place: Maine, USA | collected 2015-01-05
ATTGTTTCCAGTGTTTCCGATTGGACCAGTATTTCCTTGAGGACCTGTTTGGCCATCTACACCGTCAGCTCCTGAATTTCCTTGTGCTCCAGTATTTCCTTGAGGACCCGTTTGGCCATCTACACCGTCTGCACCAGTATTTCCTTGAGGACCCGTTGATCCATCTACACCGTCATTACCATCATCTCCAGCAGGGCCAGTATTACCTGCAGGACCTGTGCTACCTTGAACACCAGTAGATCCATTGGGACCATTTTCGCCTTTAGGACCTTTAGGACCGATTGGTCCAGTGTTACCTTCAGGACCTTCAGGACCAGTTTCACCTTCAGGACCAGTTTCACCTGTAGGCCCATCTGGGCCTTCTATGCCTTGATCACCAGATACACCCTGTAATCCAGGAACGCCTTGTGGTCCAGTGTTACCATCAAGTCCTTGTAAACCAGTTTGTCCTTGAGGACCTGTAGAGCCCTGCTCACCAGTGTCGCCTTGCGCACCAGTAGGGCCAGTTGGACCAACAAAAATGAGTGAGTCTGTTTTGTATGGATCTGAAAATCCACCCAAAAGTTCCCACTCTTCATATTTATCATCCCATGTATAGACTTCACCAGTCTCTACATTAATATAAATGTCGCCTTCAACTTGACCAGCATCCATAGGCTCACCAATAGCGGTGGTCACCTTGGCACCAGCCGTACGATCGGCAAAGTGCGCATATGGTACTGTCATTAGTTGAGATCGGCCCACCAACTCATAGCTGGATCCACCTTCGTCATCCATAAAAATGGATACTGAGTGGCTTTGATCCTGCCAGTTGATTTCGTCGTAGTCACCCTGAAGTGGGCTACCGCTACCTATCTCAATGCGAAACAAACCCAAGCGATCTGTAGTGACGTCGAATGCCTCGCAATAGACCTCGGCCTCTGCATTCTCGTCATCGCTTATACAGACCTTAAGCCCGATCTGCTGATTTGCAATCACGTTGCCATTAGCATCTCTGCTAACCGCTTGGTAATTGATGTACTGACTATTTTGCGCGAACATTACTGCTCCGCACAAGAAAAGCCAGACACTGAATAAAAATCTCTTCATAATGGGATAATTATTAATGTATTAATTTATTTGTTAATTTATTTTTTGAATTTTCTTCGTAGTTATCAGCTTTCCATCCTGATCTGCAATAGAGATCAAATAGGTTGAAATTCTCAATGCCGAACAATCAACAGAAAATTTACCATTGATGACATTGTATTCAGCTGCATGTATTTGTTTACCTCCAATCGAAAACATCGAAACAAAAGCATTTTCAAACTGATAGTCTTTCAGTTCAACATTTACTTTGTCGATCACGGGATTAGGGTATGTGGTGACTTCGTAAGCAATCGAAGCTTCTTCGACAATTCTCATTAAAGTCACAGATTTCGACTTTGCTTCCGAATCTTTGATTTCTAGTCTGTAGTTCGTCAAGCCTTCTTCAGTGTATTCGTCAACAAAAGAACTTTGATTCAATACTTGAGCTACTTCGATATAGCCAATTCCGTCAACAAATCGTGAAATGACATAAGTCGCTTCTAGGTCACTTTGGCCTTGAACATTCCAAGACAGAAGATTACCAGACTGAACAACCGTTCCTTCAAAATCTGAAATCACAATTGCGTCACCACATGGCTCCGCTTGCAGTACAGAAATGTATTCTTCACATTCGGGTGTAGAGTTTACTGATATCGTGTAAGTAAGCAATTCACCCAATTCAAATGGACCATCTGTTACCATGCCATTTGTAGAAGTTCCCGAAAATCCTTTAGGATTGTCAGCGATTACACTGTAACCTAGCGCACCAGTATTTCCTCCATCAAGTGTTAGCTCGACTGTGTAGTGATTTTCATCAACGCACTCAACCTTAGCATCTGCAGAAAGCAAATTGCAGTCGATCAGGTATGGCTGATGAAAACCCTGAGTTAAGAGACGGTCACCAATCTCACTGGTACCGACAATGACTTCCCCAACCGTATAGTCGAGGGATCCACCCGAAGGCGTTTCAAAAGAAGCGGAGGTACTACCTATCACTTCTAATCTGTTGTCTTGTGCTGACAGTGAGAGACTCACCGTTGCAAAGAGCACAAGAACCATCAGAAAAGGCTTTTTCATCTATTCAGATTTATACTTTATATAGTAATAATAATCGCCGCTGGGTGCCGAAATCTAAGACGACACATATAAACATACCTATAGCCCTGATACACCTACTCAATATCAGAACTCAAAACACCTGTTCGTTAACTCCAAAGTCTATCCCGCTTGACGGGTATTCCTGGGACAAGGGCGAGTTCACTTCCAATGATTCTCGTTGACCAGAATACCCGATGGTACCTTCTACAGTTCGTCTTCCCAAAGACGAACGGCTTCCAGACACCACTAGTCGACAAAATTAACGGTAAAACTTCAAAGAACCCCCCAATTGGACTAACTATTTTTCGGCAAAGAGTTCGGCTCCTCTTTCATATTCAATTGCGTTATTATGTCACATTTTAAAGGGTCTAGAGGTGTATCAAGAAGATGCTGGCTATTAGGTTAGATTACATTAGCTCTTAACAAATATGATTGAAAACCATATTTCCTAGCTTAATTTTTTAGTTGCCTTTTTTCGCTTATCGGTGTTTTTGCTCTTCGGATCATCACAATTCTTACATTTGGCAACCGTTAAAGATTAGTCATGGATATTCAAACCTTTTGGAAAACTTTTAGTGGAAGTAAGCTGGTTATGGGCTTACTATTGTTGTGCACTTTGTGCGGAGAAAGCATCCTTGGACAGGTCCAAATTTCGGAGTTTGGTGCTAATTCAAAGGGAGGAATGGATTGGCTAGAGTTGCATAATGAGGGGGATCATCCTTTTTCAATGGAGGGAAGCTTTCTCACCGATTCTTATGAAACGGGGAAAAGGCACTATCTCACAGGTTTCGCCGACAAGCCCCTTATACTGATGCCCAATGCTATTGCCTTGCTTTGGTTGGGCAATCCAGAGGACTGGCAAAAAGGGGCTTATGGATATGAGACTGGTTTTGATTGGCGCGGAGAACATATTGGCTTATATGAAGCTCAGGGTGAGTTGATTGATTCTCTATCGTATGGTTTGCAATTTGCAAACATCAGTAGCGGCTTTAAAAAGACTGTTCATCAGAAGGGAAGAACATTGGTTTACTTTTCTGAACCGTCTCCTGGGATACCTAATCCGAGTAAAGCCAAAGCCTACCGAAGCTATTGCAAGCCACCATTTTTTTCTGTTGGTTCTAGCAGTTCACTGTTGAACTTGAATGTAGCTCTAAAATCTGATGAGGGTAGGTACTCCAAAATTTACTATCGTTTGGATGGTGGAATTCCTTCTGACACTGCTGGTATTTTGTATGAGGGACCAATAACTTTGAACAAGAGTACTGTTGTTCGTGCAGTCGTTTATTCTCTTGGAAAGCTAAAGAGTCAAGTGCGTTCTGAGCATTTCTTCATACGAGAGCCTTCATCCACACTTCCGACAGTTTCCATTGCCGTTGGGAATTGGGAGGTTTATCAAGCTGATTTGGGTAAAACAGATATAGAGCAAGCTGCCCATATTCAATACTATGATTTAGATGGAAAGAAAGCATTCGAGACGAACGTAGCGCTGACGCTGGCTGGCGGTGGATCGAGAACTCATCCTCAGAAGTCGATTTCGCTACATGTAAAGTCCTATCTGGAATCAGAACGGTATTTTGATTACAAGTTGTTTCCAAACAAGGATCATACAAAGTGTAAGGGCTTTGTTTTGAGAAATTCTGGTAACGCGGTTCCGAAGACTCATTTGAAAGATGCATTTATGCAACGACTGATGTCTGATAATACATCGGTGGACTATTTGGATAGCCGACCCGTTAATGTTTATGTGAATGGACAGTATTGGGGTTTATACAATTTGCGAGAAAAAAAGTGCCGGCACTACTATCGAGATAATCACAGTGACTTGGAAGGTCAGTTGACTGTTGTTGATGGCTTTCAAAATCGATTGCTACATGGTTATTCAACTGCATTTTCGGCTCTTGTAAGCTTCGTTCAAGAGAACGACCTCCGTTCTCAAGCCAACTATGAGGATGTATGTAATTTGGTCGACATAGACAACTTCATTGATTATCAGATTGCTCAGATATTCTTTGCCAATACAGATTGGCCAATAAACAATGTACGTGCTTGGCAAGTGGCGCTTGATTCTTCTGCATCCAAGTGGCGATGGGTTTTGTTCGATTTGGATCATGGCTTTAGAGCCAACAAGGCAGAACTGAACAGTCTTGAGTATGCCTTAGGAACGAATAACTTTCATTCTGAAGACTTTGACGAAGCACTTGAAGATGGTACTTTATTCTTACGAAAATTGTTAGATAATCCTCAATTCGCTGCTCGTTTCGTGGGACGATTTGCCGATTTGTTTAACAGTAATCTATCGGTAGATAATATCCTTAACACTTTAAACACAATGGTTGCGGAGATTGAACCTGAAATGCAAAGACATATTGATCGATGGGATGACGACAAAGACGCTGTTCATATTAAATCGATGGAAAGATGGCGTAGAGGGATCGAGGATATGAAACAATTTACTCGCAAGAGAGCTGCTTTCTTGCGGCCCGTGATCGAGGAGAAATTCGATCTTAAGGGGTCTTTTGATCTTCAAGTAGAATGCTCTAAGGGCGGATACATTCAAGTCAATAACTTGCCAGCTGTTGATTCCACTTTCCATGGGCAGTACTTTCTTAACTCTGTCGTAGGCTTAAAGGCCATACCAAAGGAAGGATTTGAATTTTTGTATTGGGAAGGGATAAACAACAAAGGAACTCCCGAGGTAGAACTACTCGCTACTGATCCGAAGTTGTATCGGATTAAAGCATTATTTCAAGCCATTGAGCGCTAATCTAAGATCGAGGATCGAGGTTTCTTTTCAACTTCTCACCTCTATTGAGAAATATCCAAATCAAGGCCAAAGAGCCGATCAATACGAATGGAGAAAAGAACAGGTAGAAAATCCCTGCATTGAGGCCCGCAGCTGCACTGCCGCCTTCTTTCAAGTTCGATTCCGCAGCAGCTTTGCACATCGGGCATTGGGCCAACATCGCCGTGGTATTTACACAGAAAATCAAAAGGATTATTGAGTATCGTAAGAACTGATCTTTCATCTTAAGTAAAGTTATACATGAAGTAAGCTGACATCAATAGTAAGGACGCAATAATAGGTAAACAAGTACGCCAGTGAATGAAACGTATAACCACAATGGCATTGTGATTCGTGCAATTTTTCTATGCTTTGGGAAATTGCCTTGAAAGGCTCTCCAAAACGTAAAGAGAATGATGGGTAAAATAATGGATGCGAGCACAATGTGCGTTATCAAAATAAAGTAGTAAAAGTATCTGATTATCCCCTCACCTCCATACGGAGTTGATTCTGTGATGCTGTGGTAAAATACATAAGAACAAAGGAAAATCGCCGAAAGAACTAACGCTGATACGTTGGCATATTGGTGAGACTTAACCTTTCCGTTCTTGATGGAAAACAAACTGAACAGCAGTAATAAAAATACCGTACCGTTAATACAAGCATGTAGAAGAGGAAAGACAGACTTGGGATTGAAAGGAAGTTCAATTTCTGGAGGAGCAATTTTAAACAACACCCCCACAAGCAATACCACTACTGCAGAAAAAACTACTATGCCAATCGAAATTGCTTTTTCACTTGCTGGCTGCAGGCCTTTGTCCGGGTCTGAATTCAAGCTTGTCTCTCTCATAATATTCCAATTGAAGACTTCGAGTATCAAACATCAACTTGTTCACGCTGATCGAGTCTGTCCCATCGTAGTAACCTCTAACAATCCGATCTCGATCAACCAAAACAAATCGACCAGAATGGTCAAATTCTTCAGCCGACCCTTCGTCTCCAGCTGCAACACCCAATCTGTAACCTTGTTTCGATAAATCGTACAATTCTTTCTTCGTACCCGTCAAAAATTTCCAATTTGTGAGGTCGGCATCAAAGCGACGAGCGTACCTTTTTAGTATTCGCGGAGTATCGCGCTCAGGGTCTACTGTATGTGTGATGAACAATAGATTTTCATCTTCGGCCAGTCGCTTTTGCACCCGCGCCATTTGCTTTGTCATAACAGGACAAATGCCTGGACAAGTGGTAAAGACGAAATCTGCAATGTAAACCTGTCCCTCTAAATCTTTCTCAGTAAAAACCGTACTGTCTTGATCGAGTAAAGTAAATGGAGGAATGATGTGCCAAAGAGTATCATTCACTTCTTTGGTATGGTCGCTGTGAAAATCAGCGGTTATGGGAAAATACTTTTGTACAACGGGGCGCTTAGGCGTACCGATGAAAGTCGTCATTAAAAAGTAAACAATAAACGGTATCGCCAATAAAACGACTAGGGCTATTCTGCCAGCATTGTTGTTCATCTACTAAATTCCCCAGAAATTTCGCATTCCCAACCATGCACCACCTTCCCAAAGAAAAGCGATGATGAACCAAATCAAAAACATGGTAGGCGCTAGAATGGTGATTGCCAGAGCGCGAGTTTCGTACTTAACGTGCATAAACTCTCCTACGATGAAGTAAGCCTTAAGTAAACTTGCTCCAACAAAGAAGGCATTCAGCAAATACCTTTTCATGGTACCGTTCAAATTGCCTTCTGGATCATACACATACAACCATATCAAGGCAATGACAACCTCGATTATTGTAATTAGAGAAAGCCAACCGGTGGCTATCCAAACCGCTCTTACCTGGCTTTTATATTCTGCATCACTAAGATTTTCCACTCTTTTGTGTTTTGTCTATTAAAGAAGGTAAAAGGCTAGAAATACAAACACCCAAACCAAATCTACAAAGTGCCAATAGAGGCCTACTTTTTCGATCATTTCATAGTGATTGTTTCTACTGCCAAACTCGCCTGTGTAGGTATTCCACCATGCCCAAATATTCAGACATACTCCCGAGAAAACGTGGAATCCGTGGAATCCGGTAATCAGGAAAAACAGGTAAGCAAATTGTATAGGATAGTCTTCCGTTCCGGGACCAAAGTTGATGCCCATGAAACTCATTCCGTGTGCATGTGAAAGCCCATTGATTAAGTGCATCCACTCCCAAGCTTGACAGCCCAAGAACATTGCTCCGCCAATAATACCTCCTGTCATCCAAAATAGAACGCCTTTACGATTGTCGCGATGACCTTCTATAACCGCTAGAACAACAAAGACTGAACTCAGGATCAGAATGAAAGTCATGATACTCACAAATCCCAAGGGTGCTTTCAAACTTGGAAAGAAAGGCATTGCATTGAAAACGTGATTCGGATCGGCCCATGTGGGCGCCGAAAATCGCAAAGCACCATATGTGATCAAAAGTGCCGAAAATGTGAAAGCATCCGATAATAGGAAGTACCACATCATCAGTTTACCATAACTCACATTGAACGGCGATTTACCACCGTTCCAGGCACCTTTTGCATCAACTGCTGAACTAGAAGCCATTGTTTATAATTTACCGGAGATTACCTCCTTTCTGTTTTTAATTTATCTTTTTGCTTAAATCGGCAATTCAGAATAATGACTGAAAAAGAAATAAAGATACAGCCAAAGCGCACCTAAAAAATGCCAATAAGTAAGCAACAATTCCAAGCCCAAAAAACGATTGGGATTGACTTCGTCTATTAATTTTTGCACCTGTGCCTGCGGCCTCAGATACTTTACAAATACAATTGCCATGATGAGCAAACCGCCCACTAGGTGAAGCATGTGCAAACCAGCAATCACCATCAAGAAAGCTCCATTGGAACTTCCTCCCAAGCGAATACCTATTTCCTGCAGTTGCTGCCAACCCAAATACTGACAAGCAGCAAACCCCATTGCAGTGAGCGCTGACAATACCATCATCACTCGAAGGGGCGTTTGCTTTTCCCTATTTCTAAAAAACCAAGCTGCCTGCAATGAAATACTGCTCAAAACCACCATGAGACTGCTGATACCAAAAACAGCTGGCATGCGAAACAGTGTCCAAGTTGAAGGATCAGCAGGACGTTTTACCAGATAAGCACTGGTTAATGCTGCAAACATCATGATGCTACTCACGATGCCCATCCAAAGCATAAACTTCTTTGGATTGATTCTACTGTAGTAATTATCGTTATTGACTGCTACCTGCATATTAAATCATATTTAATACCATCACTATTTGCGATATCGGCAAAAACAACAAAGATCCATACATCACTTTTAGTGCTGAAGCATCATCGCAATTTCTGTATAGCTGGACTCCCGTGTATAAAAAGTAGAGTCCCAAAATCAAAACTGTAACCAAAGCAATGTTGCCAACCATTCCGAAAATGTATGGAATAACGGAAACGAATATCAAGGCTACGATGTATAATATTATGTTGAAGGCCGTAAACGTATTTCGACCATCTTCTTCAGTTGGCAGCATTTTAAAGCCTGCTCTTTTGTATGAATCGTATCCTATCCAGCCAATTGCCCAAAAGTGTGGAAACTGCCACAAAAACTGAATGGCAAATAGCGAGAGCAATGGAATGCCTATGCCTTCGCTACCTGTAATTGCTACCCAACCAATCATGACTGGAAGCGCACCAGGTATAGCTCCCACAAAAACCGAAATCGGACTGTATCGCTTCATCGGCGTATAGATGAAAGCATAGCTGATCAATGATAGTGCTCCCAAGAGAGCCGTCATGCTATTGAAAAAATACCACAACATCAACATACCTACAATGCCAGTTACCCCTGCTATCAAAACTGCTTCCGAAACTTCCATCCGCCCAGTAGGCAATGGCCGATTTTCGGTACGCTTCATCAAGCGATCGTAATCTTTCTCTAAGAGTTGGTTGATTGCATTTGCTGAACTAGTTACCAAAAAACCAGCAACACTCAAAATCAACAAACCCATCCAATCAACGTATCCTTCACCTGCCATGAGAAATCCAAAGGCAGCAGAAAACACCACTGTCAGATTCAATCTCAACTTTACCAATTGAGAGTAATCGCTTGCTTTTGATCGCAAGTACGATTTCCAATTTTGGCTAATGCTATGTGTTTGAGAATACATATTCTATTGACTTTCTATCAGAAAGCTTATCGTTTATTCAATAATGTTTTCAACTCTGGATCTGTTTCCAAATCGGCATCAGATGTTGTTGAGGGAATGTACTCATACCCATCTTTTCCAAAATCGTATGGCCATCTGTGTACTTCTGGAATGTCTCCTTCCCAGTTACCGTGCCCTGGCTCGATTGGTGTTGTCCACTCGAGGCTACCAGACTGATAAGGGTTCAAAGAGGTGATTTTTCTACCGTAGTTGATGCTGTAAAAGAAGTTGAAGACGAACAACAACTGAACAAAGAATACCGCTATTGCTGCAACTGAGATAAAGATGTTCAGCTCATCATAAACTCCGAATGTCGCGAACTCTTGGAAAGAGTAGTAACGACGGGGAACTCCTGTCATACCTAAAGTGTGCATAGGCCAGAAGACACAGTAAGAACCCACAAAGGTTAACCAGAAGTGGATATAGCCCAATGGCTTGTTCATGGTTCGACCATTGAACAATTTTGGGAACCAATGGTAAATACCAGCGAACATACCGAAACCAGCAGCCATTGCCATTACAATGTGGAAGTGAGCTACTACAAAGTAAGTGTCGTGCAATGGAATATCAAGGGCAGGGTTACCGAGAATAATACCCGTCAAACCTCCAGAGATAAACAGAGATACGAAACCAATCGCAAACAGCATGGATGGCACAAAGCGAATGTTTCCTTTCCACAAAGTGGTGATCCAGTTAAATACTTTTACTGCTGATGGCACTGCAATCAACAATGTAAAAAGTGTAAATACAGCTCCAGCGAATGGGTTCATTCCAGATACAAACATGTGGTGAGCCCATACTAGGAAGCCTAGAATCGTGATCGCCATGATGGAATAAACCATTGCTGCGTAGCCGAAAATAGCCTTACGAGAGTGTGTTGATAGAATGTGGCTCACCATACCCATGGCAGGTAAGATCACAATGTATACCTCGGGGTGACCCAAGAACCAAAACAAGTGTTGGTACAAGATTGGACTA
>Ga0209828_1004385_pt1 | contig 10144 bp, 3 predicted proteins | sample MaitaG_FD_187429 | JGI IMG/M metagenome (GOLD analysis project Ga0209828, IMG submission 187429) | Marine algal microbial communities from Maine, USA - Maine_Asex2 metaG (SPAdes) (version 2) | ecosystem: Host-associated > Algae > Red algae > Unclassified | place: Maine, USA | collected 2015-01-05
GAAATGTAGTTAAAATTATCCAATTGGAGTGACAGGAGGCTAAATTATCGAAAAAAACCGTTGTTTTTATATGAATATATCTGTAATATGTGAATCATTCGGAAATATGCACTTTGCGCTAAGCATCTCAAAATAAACCTATTGTAATGGCATCCAGACGAAAATTATTTATCTTTTGTATTTCATTTCTTTCTGCTGGATGGATTTGTGCACAAACTTCTACGGTGGAGTTTGGCAAAAATAGGATTCAACACCACGACGATTTTGATCAATGGCTCCAATATGAGACCCCCAACTTTATCACCTATTGGTACGGGAAAGCACGTTACGTAGGTCAAGCTGCTGTACAACTGGCGGAGATGGACCACGATGAAATCCAAGGTATCCTCGAGCACCGCATCAATGACAAAATCGAGCTGATCGTATATGGGGATATTACAGATCTGAAACAATCTAATATAGGAAGCGAAGAGGCATTTATCAATAATGCCGGGCAGACGAAGATCGTGGGTAACAAGGTGTTTATCTACTTCAATGGAGACCACAATCATCTGCGTCTGCAAATCCGAGAAGGAATCGCATCGGTGTACCTCAATGCAATGCTGTTCGGTTCCAACCTACAAGAAATAGTGCAAAACGCAGTGATGCTCAATTTGCCAGATTGGTTTAAGGATGGGCTCGTTGCATACATTGGCAACTCCTGGAATACAGACTTAGACAACCGACTCAAAGACATCATCATGGATGAGGAATTTGAAGGATTTAAAAATGCTGTAGAAGAACATCCGTATCTGATGGGGCAATCTCTCTGGTTCTATATGAGCGAAAACTATGGAAAATCTACGGTTTCTAATCTACTCTACTTGACCCGGATAAATAGATCTATAGAGAGTGGATTTCTATACGTGCTGGGCAACTCTTACGAACGAACGCTCAAAGAATGGGAAGGTTTTTTTAAAAGTAGATACACACGGGATGAAGACAATCGCATGAGTGAACTGGGAGAACCTTTACCTATAAAAAATAAACGAAATACGCCGTACAGCAATATCAAGATGAGTCCGGATGGCAAGTATTTATCCTATGTACAGAATGAAATCGGTAAGATCAAAGTATTCGTTTATGATTTAGAAACGGATACCAAAGATTTGATTTTTAAAACTGGATTTAGAAATGCTTTTCAAGCGACGGATTACAATTATCCATTGATCGCTTGGAAACCGAACAGTGCGGAAATATCAGTTCTTTATGAGAAACGAGACATTGCCTACCTCTACACCTTGGATATTTCTACCAAACTCAATACTACAGAACCACTCGACCCGCAGTATATGCGCGTCTTGAGTATGGACTACTTCAACAATACGGAAATGGTTTTTTCTGGAATAGTAGGTGGCTATTCTGACCTATTTATATATCAGACGACCAATCGACAGACGCAGCGCATTACGCAAGACTTCTACGACGATCTAGACGCACGCGTCGTACGAGCAGACAATCAGCTGGGCGTCTTGTTTGCGTCTAATAGAACGGATGTACAGATCAAACCTGAAAAATTAGATACTATACTTCCGATCACTAAGATGGATATTTTCTACTACGATCTACAAAATAGAAGTAGTGAACTCGTGCGTATCACGGATACACCACTGGCCAACGAACGTGCTCCAGTAGGTATCGATACGACTTACTTTTCTTACCTCAGCGATGAGACTGGGATCTACAATAGGTATACAGGTGAGCTGGAGGACTACATCGCTTACTACAATCAGCGCATCACGTTTAAAGATGAAACGGAAATTATAATTCCGCAAGATTCTATTTTGGAGCGATTGGATTCTACACTGGTTGCAGATATCACTATCGAACCTGTTTTCAAAAAGAGGGCAATCACATATGCCAATAGTGATTACGCCCGCAGCATAGTGCAGCAAGATATAGTGCATAATCAAGCCATCAGTGTAGTGACTAAAAATGGCCAACACCAACTCTACAAACAAGCTTATGACCCCGAGGTACTGGACAAGCCAGCCCCGACCGTCTTTATCGAACAGATAAAGAAATTTGGTGGCATAAATGGTTTTCTCTTAGAGGATGATTTTTCTGTAAACAAAACCGTACTCGTTCCAGAGAAAAACGTAGAGCCGAAAGTACAAGATGATAAAGAGGATATTGATATAGACAACTATTCCTTTCAGAGTGAGTTTGACGATGACGAAGAGGCTCCTGTGATAAAGCAAGATGACGATGACGGCAATGTCGTATTTGAGGAAAATGAAACCTTGTTTTCTGAAATGGACAAGAGGGAAGAGAAGAAGATTTTAAAATTTAAGTCTGCACGCATCACGGCTTACCGCGTAAAGTTCAGAACGGATTTTATCACTACGAATCTGGATAACAGCTTACTCTTTGACGGACTCAACACTTACTCTGGAGAAGGAAACACGACCAATACACCTGCACCTGGAATTTTATTGAAAACAAATTTCAAAGATTTATTTGAAGACTATCAAATTGAAGGTGGAGTTCGAATGCCGACTACTTTTAATGGCTCAGAATTTTTCCTAATTTTCGATGCCAAGAAAAAAAGGATGGACAAGCGATTTGCCGCTTACAGAAAAGTGAGACGCCAAAGTCAAAACGCCTTAAACACCAGCACGAACAGGCCACGCCAAGAATACACAACTATCCTAGGGCAATACGAGCTACGATATCCGCTAGATATATTTACGAGTATTCGCGCCCGTTTTACATTGCGTAATGATCGTATAGCAGAGTTGTCGACTGATGTACAATCGCTCAACACGCCTAGCGTCAATCAGCAGCGAGCGGGGATTCGCCTAGAGTATGTATTCGATAATACCCTAGACGTCTCCATAAATATCAAAAATGGTACGAGATATAAAGTATACACAGAAGTAGTGCGCAGGTTCAGCTTGGCGTACAATGACGAATTGGAGTTTGATTCAGGCAGTGGTTTTCTCTATGTGCTAGGATTGGATGCTAGGCATTATCAGCGACTAGACAAGCACTCGATTTTGGCTTTACGCTTGGCGGGAGCAGGATCTTATGGTCAGGAAAAAATTCTATATTTCTTAGGGGGGACAGACAATTGGTTGTTCAACAAATTTGACAATGACATTCCTATTCCTTTTGACGAGGCTTTTGCGTATCAGACCTTAGCCACCAATGTGCGTGGATTTAGTCAAAATATTCGCAACGGTAATTCTTACGTCTTATTCAATGCGGAATTGCGCGTACCTATTTTTAGATACCTTACCAAGCGTACTATCCGCTCTAACTTTCTGCGCAATTTTCAGTTAATTGCTTTTGGGGATGTCGGCACGGCATGGCATGGCAAGACGCCATTCAGTACGGATAATCCGCTCAATATAGTTACTATCAGCAACCCTAATAATCCCGTAACTGTGCGGGTCAATTATTTTCGGGATCCTATCGTAGCTGGATATGGACTAGGAGCGCGTGCAGTACTCTTCGGATATTTTCTGCGCTTGGATTATGCACGCGGGATAGAGACCGGGCAGGTACAGGATTCTAGGTTATATCTTTCTTTGGGTTTAGATTTTTAAGGTTTGGAGCCGTCCTTGCGCGCTCCAAGCGACTTGCTTTGGGGGCTACGCCATGTCGCCTTTTTGATTATCAGTGTGGTGCGTTTTGACCTATTAAGGCAACATGTTTTTCATGGCTACCGTAGTCGAAAGTCAATAACTTTAATGGTTCATTTTTTAATCGATGCAGGCAGCACAATCAACTTGGCCGACTGTTTTTTCCCCTCACTGCTGATATACAAACTGCCCTCCGCATCAAAACACATACCTTCTGGCTGCTCGAAGATTTTTTTATCTAACTTTTGGAGGTCAATGAGTTCCTTAGAACTAATGTCATATACAAGAAGTACCTTACTCTGAGAAGAGATGACATATATATTCCCTGTAATAGGATGAACAGCAATAGCAGACGGCCCGAGGTGCATATAATCCAATTCCTCATTCAAAATTTTTGCAAACTTTAGTTGAGCGTCCTCTGGAGAGAAATGTTTTTGGATATAGCGTATCACTTCCGATCTAGCGATGGTCAGGTAGGGAGCATCTGACATCTGCTCAGTATTCAAATCGTAACGATAGATAAACCTGAAGTTCTTTTTTTCTTCAGATATATAAAACTTACTAGTGATCAGAAGGGCATCAGTAGAAGGATCATACTCCAATCCTTCCATGTCATAATCTTTCTTGAGAAAGCTTTTAATCTTTTCGGGGTTTTTATCAAAGACACCTTTTTTGACTTTATATAGTGTGCCGCTACTCTTTAAGACATAGATAAAATTTGCAGTAGCAGCGACCCCCTCATAGTCACCAGGCTTGTAGAAGGTATCCCTAGCTAAAATGTTTCCACTGTCTTTATCTATAGTGTATATGATCCCGTTTTCGTCTTCTACGGCTATGAGTTGATTCAAAGAACGATCATAGCATAGGCCTGAAATCTCTTGTAGCTCCGCAGGCAGACTGATCACTTCAGCATCCTTCAGATCATAGTTGAGGACTTTTTCAGCTGGTGCCAATGAAGTATCTATGCCGACCTTGCCAAATTTGCAGCCAGTCAGCAGAATTGCTACAAATATGTACAGAACAATCCTAATCCAGTAATGCATCCAGTCTTAATTTTATCTGATAATGGGGTGTACTCTCATAGAGTGCTTTCACTTCCTTAATGGCTTGTGCCTTAGTCGCAGGTTTTATGATACTCAACTCCACATGAGCTTCTGCTAAAAGTTGCACATCTTTAGAAGAAGCGATGAGTTTTTCTAACTCCGCAATGGCTGGTTGGCTATTATTTTCCAATATCTGTACCCTTGCTTGCAGCAGCAATACCCATTCGAGATCTTCTAATTCTTCATGCGTTTGTATATCCCTGAGTGTTCGCTTGGCTTTCTCTAAATCATTTTGCGCAATATATACCTCTATTTTCCAAAGTGATGCTTCTTCTAATGAAGGAAAATATTTGATACTTTCTGCAATTTCTATGCACTGAGAAAAAGCAGTAATCGCATTTTGATAATCTTCTTCAAAGAAATGCACTTGCCCTAGTGATATATATGCTTTGGTGATTCCTTTTTGATACTGCAACTCTTGAGAGTAGTGTAACTGATCCGCTAAGTACCCTTTAGCTTCGGTAAACCCACCAGTAGCAATTAGCAATTCTCCTAGCAATCCATTAACGATAGCTATACCTCGCTTATCTCCCAACTCTTTGCACAGTTTCAAGTCTATAGTATATAACTCTAAAGCCTTGGCATAATTTCCGCGCTGCTGATAGATATTACCTAGACAACCAATAGCAATAGCCTCCATTTGTTTATTGCCTAGCTCATGACTGAGTTCATACCCTTTTTCGAAATAGGGTAGTGCTTTCTCATGGTCATTTATTTCGCTGTAAACAATCCCGATATTGGTATTTAGAATAGCCATACCATTTCTATCCCCACGTTGTTCACAGAGGGCCAGCTGCTCTACTTGGCATTCAATGGCCTCATCGTAGAGGGACTGGTTCATATAAGTCAGCCCAAGATTACTGACGATCTGTGTCACCGTGAATGTATCCTTAAAGTCTTTTGCAAGCGAAATACTTTTCTCAAAATAAGCGCGTGCATCATCGTAATCCGCTTTTCGAAAAAACAAGTCTCCTAAATTTCCATAGGCCTTAAAAAGCCCAATCTCGTCATTAAAGTCCTTGAATATTTTCATGGCAGTCTCTAATATAAATTTGGCTTCATCGTAATTGCCTTGTAATACTAGAAGTTTGCCGAGTTGATTTTTCGTTCTGCCAAGCAGGATTTGATTTTTCGTTTTCTCTGCATAAATGTTCGCTTCACGTAAGAGTACTAAGCTCTCATTCCATCTACCTACGAGTTCCAATATTTCAGATTCGCGGAGGAGTATCTTGGCATATTCCTCTGGCTCTCTTATTGGATCTACATAAGCTTTGAGCTTACCGTAGTACATGAGCGCACGCTTATTCTGGAAATTTTTCCGAGCATAATCAGCAGCTTTCTTCATATAGAAAATGGCCTTGGTATGTTTTTCTGCTTCTTCAAAATGGAAAGCTAGATCTGCATAGCGCTCTGACAAATTGTTTTTATACAACTGCTCGATGGCTTCTCCGATAGACTGATGTAGGTTGCGTAGATTACTTTTGAGCTGCATATTATATACTGCCTCTCGAAGGAGCGAATGCTTAAATATATATTTGAGTTCATTGATGGCCGACCAGATTTGACCTTTCTCTGCTGCTTTGATTTGCTCCTGTAAAGGATGCGGACTAAGCTTAGTGGGTTTTAGCGCCACGTTAGTTTTCATGACCTCGTTCAGCACCGGAATCTCAAATTCTCTCCCTATGACTGCCGCAGTCTTTACGGTTTCTTTTACTTGCTCTGACAGTCTATCTACCCTCGCCATCAATATAGAGTTGATAGAACTAGAGATGCTAATTTCTTCATCTTTGATATGCCAAGCTTCATCTTCCTGATGAATCAGGTCACTTTCTACCAAGTACTCTATTATCTGCTCTAAGTAAAATGGGTTTCCGTTGGTAGTTCGACTCAGGAATTTAGAAAAACGCTGGCTTACCTTTCCTTTCAATTTCTTTTCGGAGTACTGATGTATAGCGTCCTTGCTTAGTTGATTTAAGTCTACTTCTAGTAGCGCAAATCCTTCATCCTCCAAGAACTCATTAGCTATCATCGCTGGCTTGGTCCCATCATCTCTATATCTGGAGGTACACACTATGGCGATAGGAGAGTCGTCTACTTCTTCTATCAGCTTTTTTAAAAACGCCATGGTACTTTCATCGAACCAATGCAAGTCTTCAAACTCTACTATTAATTTTTCTTTCCTACTGATGGTTTTGAATATATAGACTACCGACTTGATAATGGCATTGAACTTGGCACGAGCATCTAATTCTTCCCATAGCGTATCCTTGGTATCAAATCCGAGGAGTGCATTAAACACGGGTCTAATTCTACTAAGCTGCTGTGCATTGCCTTCATCTCCCTCCGTCTCAAACTCCTCAATAAAATAATCCAACTTAGCCTCAAAATGCTGCTTATTTTCTGCGTGGGTATGTTTTGGGTTTTGATCGAAGTAATCCTTCAAAAAATAGATGATCGGATTGAAGGGTTTCTTTAATATCTGATCTGCCTGGCAAGTATGCCACCTTACTTTTTTATGCTGTACGAGTTGTTTTTCTATTTCGTGTATGAGTCTACTTTTCCCTATGCCCGCTTCTCCATAGATTTTGATGAAGGCTGGGTTCGATTTTTTGAGCGTATTCTTTTTTAGAAACCGTAGGATCAATTCCTCCTCTTCCTCCCGTCCAATAAAATGTCCTTTAAATTGAGATTCTACATTGGATTTTACTTCTAAGGTGTAGGTGTTGATCGCCTTCTCTATTCCTTTATAATGCACTTTTCCTTTGCGCTGAAATACGAATCCGTCTTCTTGTTGCACACCTCTTGCGACGGAAATCTGACCCCACTTCGAGTAGGACATTAGTCTGGCAGCTAAGTTGACATGTGTTCCGAGCGCAACGTATTGTTTCTTATGCGTCCCCCCTAACATACCCGTAAAGCATAATCCGTTTGCAATACCAGCTTTGAACTTTAAGGAAGGATCATAGCTGCCTATATTGATTTCTTCTCGAAAGGCGAGAATGAATTCCAGTGCGCGCTCTACATTATTTTCAAAAGTCACGGGGGCGCCAAAAAGGATCACTATCACCCCGCCTTTATCACTAAAGTCGATCTCTTTAAAATACCCAGAAAAGCTTTCAGTTAATGCTCGCACACCAGCAAAAAACGGGTCCGCACTAGCGTGGTTATCTACACCCTTGAAGGATATAAATACCGAGACGACTTCTCTAAATTCACCTTTGAGTTGGTAGTCTATTATTTGCTGCGGGATAAATTCCGCAATAGACGCTGCGTACTTATTTTTTCCGTTTTGTTTTTTAGGGGCTGTTGATTTTTTTTGTGCTAGGGGATAGTTGTCTAGCTTTATATATGATGGATCTTCCAACACTTGTATCCAAGCTGCTTTCGCTGGCATTAGATCTGCTGCTAAAACGACTTCTCCTCCCGCTGATTTTTTCTGTGCTTCGGTGGCGCGCTCAATGGCTTCACCTCTGAAGTAGTACGTTTTTTTTCCTTCTTCAGCTCCACAGATCCCCCAATCTACTTGTCCATAGGACAGGCCTATCTTGATCTCGATATCTGCGATGTCTGGGTCTTCCGTTTTGCTAAAGTAGTCTTGGATTCCTGCTGCTAAATCGAGGCAGTGCTCAAGGTTTGTACTGGTATTTTCTGCTTCAAAAAATGCCAAAAATGCGTCTCCAGCGAAGTAGGGAATGAATCCATCTCGCTGGTAGACATGGTCTACTAGTGGGCCGAATAGTTTATTGAGTGTGTCTGATAGCTGTTCTGCGCCTAGTGTACCTTGCGCCATTAGATTGGTTGTCAACTTGGTAAATCCTACAATGTCTATAAATAGGCAGTATGCTCCGAATTGTCCTGTACGGATGGATTTCGCGTTTTTTTCTAGTATGAAGTATGGTATGTGTTCTGTCAAATCTCTTTGCACAAGTAAATAGAGGGCAAATATAAGGTTTCTTTTGGGACTCAACTCCGCTTTTACTCGTTCGTTTACCACCGAAGGCACGGTAGCCTCTCCCATTCGTTCAAAACACCGAAGGCACGGTAGCTATGCTATACAAGGCGATTAAATTTTCTTCGGTGCCTCTGGTGGTAAATCTTTTTTTCACACTCGTTAATAAGAACAGTAGCAGGCGTGGCGTAAGCCATAAGCAGTGCAAGGACGAGCGATCGGCAGCGGCACGCAGTAAGCAGAGAGCGCGGTGCCGAGTGAAGGGGCGATTTTTATTCGCCCACGAACAATGGCGCGGCCCCAAAATATAAGCAAAATCTAAACTCTACTTCACCACCTCCTCAGCCGCAGTGCTCTTGAGATATAGTTCATCATATTGTGTATCGTGGATAGCGGAAGGCGCATCAATCATCATGTCGCGGCCCTGATTGTTCTTCGGGAAGGCGATAAAATCTCGGATAGAGTGCGTACCGTTCATCACCGAACAGAGGCGATCAAATCCGAATGCGATCCCGCCATGTGGAGGCGCTCCGTACTCAAACGCACCCAGCAAAAAGCCGAATTGGTCTTCTGCCTCTTCGTCTGTAAATCCGAGTAATTTGAAATTTTTCTCTTGCAACGCACGGTCGTGGATACGTATACTACCTCCACCAATCTCGACACCATTGATCACCAAATCATAGGCGTCTGCACGTAGCGACTTCATTGTTTCATGGTCACCGTTGAGCATACGTTCTACATGCGCTTTCTTAGGCGAAGTGAAGGGATGATGCATCGCGTGAAATCTATTGGAATCTTCGTCCCACTCCAGCAGTGGAAAGTCGACTACCCACAGTGGCTTGAACACACTATTATCTCGAAGTTCCATTCGATTACCCATTTCTAGGCGCAGTTCGTTGAGCTGTTTGCGCGTCTTGTCGGTCTCGCCCGCTAGGATCAATAACAGATCCCCTGGCTTGGCATCAAACTTAGCAAGCCATGTTTTTAAGGCTGCCTCATCGAAAAATTTGTCCACAGAAGACTTGATCGTTCCGTCCGCATTGTACTTCACATAGATCATACCTTGCGCACCGATCTGTGGACGCTGCATCCATTCAGTCAGTTTCTTGATATCTTTATTTGAGTACTCGGCAGCTTGTCCAGTAGCGCAAATTCCGACTACCATTTCTGCATTGTCAAATACGACAAAGCCTTTGTCATTTGTCTCTTCCGTCAGCTCTACAAACTCCATCCCAAATCTAATATCTGGTTTGTCCGAGCCATAGCGTCTCATCGCCTCATCGTAATCCATGCGCGGAAAATCCTCCATCTTCATATCCAACATCGTGCTGAATAGGTGCTTCGTCAATCCCTCAAAGGTGTTGAGTATATCTTCCTGCGTCACGAATGCCATCTCGCAGTCAATCTGCGTAAATTCTGGTTGGCGATCCGCACGGAGATCTTCATCTCTAAAACACTTTACGATT
>Ga0209828_1004390_pt1 | contig 10135 bp, 9 predicted proteins | sample MaitaG_FD_187429 | JGI IMG/M metagenome (GOLD analysis project Ga0209828, IMG submission 187429) | Marine algal microbial communities from Maine, USA - Maine_Asex2 metaG (SPAdes) (version 2) | ecosystem: Host-associated > Algae > Red algae > Unclassified | place: Maine, USA | collected 2015-01-05
CCCTTTTTTTTCTAATCGCTTATCTCCAAAGCAACTAGTTCCATTTCTTTTTGACATAGTTTTCTTATTTAGACCTAACTAAATATAACGATTTTTTATAATATGTCAAAATGTGTCCTAACGACAGGGCACGGGGAGCGATGATGCTTTTCGGAGAGAAGTATGGCGAGGTAGTGCGGGTCATTACTTTTGATCGCGACTTTTCTTCTCAGCTATGTGGCGGGACCCACGTGCAAGCGACCGGCGAGATCGGCACATTTAAGATATTGAGTGAGTCGGGTGTAGCCGCAGGTATCCGTCGGATCGAAGCCATCACAGGCAAAGCTGCGCAGAATCATATCAATGCAGAATTGGAGGTGCTTTCTTCTGTAAAAGAACTTTTCAAAAATACGCCTAATGTGGTGAAGTCGGTCTCTGATCTGCAAGAAGAAAATAAGCAACTCAAGAAGCAAGTGATGCTGATGTTAGCGGCTCAAGCGCAGTCGCCCTAGCAGGATTTGATTGGTACGATTACAGGTAAATGGTGTAAAATTACTCGCCAGCAAGTTGCCTATTCAGGATGCCGATGTGGTCAAGAATTTGGCGTATCAATTGGAGCGCGAGATCGGCGATATAGTCATTGTATTTGGTTGTGAGGTCAATGCCAAGCCGCAGCTCCTAGTTACGATTATCAAAAGTCTGACGGAAGAGCAATCACTCGACGCGGGCAAGATTATTTGGGAACTTGCCAAAGAGATTAAAGGTGGCGGTGGTGGTCAGGCATTTTTTGCGACTGCTGGGGGCAATGATTTATCTGGTTTAGATAGAGCCATTGCTAAGGCTAAGGAAGTGATTTAGCGTTTTTATTTTTTGTGGCCAGTCTATGCAGGGGCAGTGGACTTCTGGAGATGAATCAAATGAGTGTTTAATACTAGAAGAAGTATAAAAGCTTAAATATTACTATAATTCCCCGTATAATTATCCACTCCATACTTCGAAGTTTTCCTGACGCTCATCGAATAGCGCCTTCTCGTTCATACTTTAATTCCTTTCTCGCAAGTTTGTATTTCGACATTTGTAACCAGTTGATAATTATGAATCTACTGGAAGTTATTATATCATAATTCAAGCGCAGGGTGCGGCTAGTAGCAATATCTAAGCCTCTGTTAAGCATCTTGCGCTTGGAAAAAATTACATTCTTTTGAGTACTTATATTTATGAAAACTCAAATTCGAAATCTTTTTTTAATATGGCTTGTATTTCTTTTGTCTTGTCGATCGTGGCTATGGTTGTCGCATTGTCTTATTTAGAGATTGCTATCGGGATGATTGCGTTTCTTGGGGTGTGTTATGTATTTAGTATTTCTTCTTGTTTTACTTTAGCTAAAGCGGTGCGGGATCGACATGAGAAAGAGAAGTTCCTTTCAAAGGTGGAGAGTGCAAAGACGGAGAAGTTTTTGTCGGAGCAACCGATATAGGGGAAGGCTGTTTTGGCGTGTGCGTGGGGAAGGCTGGGTATAGATATTTTTAAAAGCTAATGGCCTCCTTTCGCGACAGAGATAGCAGCGGCTATGGACTGCCTATATCGCCTAGGAATGCAAGGCGTGCTGATGGCTCGGTAGAGACAAGGCGCAACTATGCAGTCCTTGGTGATAGGGGTAGTCTATAATAGCGTATAGCTCGATCCTGCTCTTTTCTTTTTCAGAAAAGAGCAGGAGTCGCCATAATTATATTTATCTTAATTATCCTTTACGGGAGTCTGCTGTAAAGTGTCGAGTAGAAATCCCCAAAACTTTTGTACCGAACTGATCTGCACTTTTTCATCTAGAGAGTGCGCGCCTCGGATGTTGGGGCCGAAAGAAATCATGTCCATCTCTGGATAATTTAGTCCGAGTATGCCACATTCTAATCCTGCGTGGCATGCATTGACATTTGGCTCTTCGGAAAACTTTTTGCGGTAGAGGTCTGCCATCAGTTTTACAATTGCTGCGCCTGGCATCGGTGTCCAACCTGGGTAAGAACCATCCATGGTGACGCTCGCGCCAGACAACTCAAAGGTACTGCGGATCGCTTGAGACAGGTCTCCTTTTTCCGTATCTACAGAAGAGCGGGTGAGGCATAATATCTCGTACTTGCCATCCGCTACGGAGACGCGTGCAAGATTATTGGAAGTCTGTACGAGCGTCGATATCTCTGGACTCATGCGGTAGATGCCATTCGGACAAGCATAGATAGACTTTATCATTTTGTCTTGCAGGTCCGCAGGAAGTACTTTGACTGCCTCATCGCTTGGCTCAAAAATAAGTGCTAACTCCGGATCTGTTGTCGCATGCTCGTTGATGATCGCATCTCCAATCTGAGAAATTATCTCTTCCGCTTTGGTTTGATCGGTAGGAGAGAGGTAGAGGATCGCTTTGGACTCCCTGGGGATAGCGTTGCGCAAACTACCGCCATCTATAGAGCCGATCTGTATGCTTAGTTCGCCAGCCAGTGCGTATAAAACACGATTGATAATTTTATTGGCATTGCCTAGTCCTTTGTGGATGTCCATACCAGAGTGTCCGCCGGAAAGTCCCTTGACACTCAACTTAAAAGCAGTGCTGCCTGCTGCTGGATCCACACCATTGTACGTACCGTGTGCAGTAATATCGATACCACCTGCACAACCGATGGTAAGTTCATCGTCGTCTTCTGTATCTAGATTGAGCATGATGGATGCGTCCAACATACCACCCTTTAGCTCCATTGCACCAGTCATACCTGTCTCTTCGTCTATGGTGAAAAGCGCCTCCAATGTGGGATGCGCAATGTCTGTTGATGCTAGCAGCGCCATAATTGTTGCTACACCTATACCGTTATCCGCACCCAACGTAGTGCCGTCTGCCTTGACCCAGTCTCCATCGACGATCATCTTGATGCCTTGCGTAGCAAAGTCAAAAATAGTGTCTCCGTTCTTTTGATGTACCATATCCAAATGACTTTGCAGGACAAGTGTCTGCTTGTGCTCGAGTCCTACCGTAGCTGGTTTTTTGATGATTACATTCCCAATATGGTCTTTGATGGTATCTAGTCCTAGCCCCTTTCCAAAGTCCATCATAAACTGGATGACCTCTTCTTCCTTCTTGCTGGCACGTGGCACCGCATTGAGATCAGAGAAAAAATTCCATAATGCTTTGGGTTCTAATTGTCTTACTGCTTCGCTCATAATAATATTTTTTTCTTGCTTCCAAATTACGAACTAAAACTTTGAAGCGTCAACTACTAATGGTCGTATAAAAATAAAAAAAGCCGCTAGTCTGCATGGACTAGCGGCTTTGATATGTTGGGTATAAAAAGATTACTTTTTTACCAGCTTTTCTAAGATGTTGCCATTAGGTGTAATAATGTTTACTAAGTAAGTTCCTGCTGGATAAGCGTATAAGGAGAACGTGCCTACAAAAGTATCATCGTACTTTCCAATAGCTCTATGCTGAAGCATCTTGCCCTGAATATCATAGATACGGATAGTCAAAAACTTCTCCTGAATGGGTAAGTCGTTGATTTTGATTTTGAAAATGCCATCCGTAGGATTAGGTAAAATTTCTACAGATACTGCATCACCTGCTACCTGATGAACAGCTGTCTGGAAGTCGATCACTACATCTTCCTCATAAGTACAATTACCAGTTGCATCTGTTACAAATACGGTATACACGTCTGGACTCAAGCCTTCAAATACATTGCTTGATTGTAAATTGTTCACACCGCTAATACTGTACTGGTAGGGTTCTACTCCATTCATCGCGTTTACCAAAATGATCCCGTCATCAGCAGTCGGGGAAGAGCTTTGGGTAACTTCTATATCCGCAGTCAGATTGCAATCAATTTCGTTTGGACAAAAGTCGATAACTAATTCACTACCAAACTCTCCATTGCTAAAAGCAACGGTATTTCCTTGGTTGTTCAAGATAGTAATACTTCCTTCTCCATTCTCACAGCATATGCCATCTCCATAGCTATCTAGTACTACTAGAGTATAACAAGAATCATGGGGAACACAGATCATATCTTCAAAAGCAGTATTTTGTTCTCTAAAAGGGTTCGATTCTGCTATGGCCTCTCCGCTCTCCGAGAATAGGGTGTATGAACTTTCGTTAGCGAATAGATCAGTAACAAATACGACGGTGATAAAATCATCGAAAGGGAATAAATTATTCGTAAACATTTTGCTGTTGTTAGCAATATTAAAATCATCACTCTGGTTGTTGATCTCAATAATAGTAGCAACGATCTCATTTATACCTTGTGTTAAACCTTGACTTACAGTAAAAGATATGACTGCCGACTCATCGGTTGCAAGATTTCCGGTATAAGTAATATTTTCCTGAGCCGTACCGTTGACTGTTATTTCTATAATAGCAGAAGTTATGGTTTGTCCACCTAAGTTGACCATCTCTAACTGTCCATCAATAGATTCACTACAAGCTTTAAATGGTAGACTGCCAGACAATGCAGCTTCTATACTTGGAATTTTTTGTATTACGTCACTTTCTGTATTGTTTAGTGGGTTGGTATCTTGGCTAGCGCTGACAGAAGAAGTTAGCGTATAATCTCTTATCTCAGATAGATCAATTGTATTGTTGAATGTATGCTCCACGGATGCACCCGATGCTATAGTCTCTGATATGTCTATTTCTTCTATGAGGCTGCCATCAAGAAATAAGTCTATGGTGTAATCATCAATTGGGTTAATTCCAACATTATTTACAACCACTGTTACAGTTTCTGCGCCACCGAACAAATCTGAGATTCCAGCTGGTTCCAGAATAGCTCTCATGCTCAAGTCAAAAGAGTCCTTCCGCAATCTCATACCAGTGATATTAGTTAAAGTATTATCGGGCCCCGCATACTCAGAGGTGAACCAAAATTCGCTTAATCCACCTGGTGCTACGGACATCTGAGCATAGTCACCAAAGCGACCACCAGATTCGATAGTAGATTGACCTTCTCTGATAATTAGTTCATCGAAAGTCATTTCTCCTAATGGATCCTCAACATTTCTGCCCGTTGCTCTCAAACCAGCAAAGGTACTATCACTAGAAACACTGTAGCCAAGACAAATATTTCCCTCTTCATCGATAGCGATTGAACTCATAAATCTTTCCAATCCATCATCTGGACCAAAAGTGCCTTCCTGGTAAAGTGCCCAGTCTGCACCTGCAGATCTGCGCAGTTCTACCCATCTAACTGCAGCTATATTATTCCCATCTGATGCATCGGTAACAAAAGTAAATACCATAGACTCATGCGTTCCAAAATTTCGCTGCATAGGTATATTCATGATTAGTTCAGGTATACCATCCAGTCCTTCACCATTTAACTGTGGGATACACTGAAAACCATCTCCAAATGCTGAACATGGATGGCTATCGAATGGGCTGATGACTACCGAAGTTTGCTCTACTGTACTATTGTCAGGATCTGCAAAATCGATATCAAAAGTATAAATCTCTATTCTGTCTTCTGTTGGACCATTGGCCCATGAACTATCGTTTAATCTTAATACCATTGGCTTATTGTCATAAGGCATTGTAGTTCCATTCCAGTCTACAGGTGTAGAAACAATAAATGCTTGCTCCGATCCCTGTGTCCCTTCTATTTCTATGCGCTGTATAGCTACTTCAGCTGCTCCCGCTGCTAAGGCAGCTTTGTCTATAAAATACTGATGTAATGCTCCAGGACCTTCTTCATTAGAGGTGAATACTAGTGCATCTGGTGTAATAGCATATTTAGGATAATCAGGAAAATTCGGCGTAGCAAAGTTATACGCGTTGTAAGTGCCCAATGGATCATTTGAATCACTCACTGCAATAAGTACATTTGATGGGTCTGCAAATTCAGTTATAAACCACTTATTCAAAACTTCATCAAAAAGTATAATCGGATCGCCAGCAGAGCTTGCACCAAGTATGTTCCAGAGCGTATTCATAGGAAAAGACATTTCTAGACTACCATCCAAATTGTAAACCCCTACGTCTGTAACATTAACACCCTGCACATAGTACTGTTTGTTTACATCACCTGTAGGATCAGTAGGAGAACCCAGGCCTAGACCTTGCACATTGGCTATGACCTCTATATTCTTTCCCAATTGTTTGTTCACCTCACTTTGCAAAACACGGTCTGGACCTTGGTGTTCTTTGTCCAAGTGTACGGCCTTACTTTTATTTCTTCTCCACTTAAAATTATCAGGTACCTTCTTTTCTATTTTAGATTGGTTCTTTTTTATTTTAGAAGTCACAGGTTTTATGACGGCCGTTCTGATAGGTCCGACATTACCTAAGAGTTTTGCTTGTGTACTAGAGATAATGACGTTCTCTATCTTTTTTGTGCTTACCTGTGCTGATAGGCTAGTGCCTAAAAACAGTATGCAAATAATATAGCTTGTAAATTTTCTCATCATAAGAATGTTTTTAAATGTTCTTAATTATTTTTCCTGATTGATTTTGTCTTGGCGTGGTTTACGTTTTTAGAAGATTCTACTTTGCTGTTTCTATTTTCAGTATCCAAAAAAGATACAACATTTACGTCCTCAGCCAATAATTCTTTTAAGCTTATCAACTTACTAGTTGAGCAATTGAAAGATGTTTGATATTGATTTAGCGTTTTGTTGGATTTTTTTACATCCATTATATTAAAGTCTGCATATTGTTGTTTTAAATAATTACCATTAATACTTTCTTCTAAAGTAATGATTAGAATATTCATGGATGCAGTGGTCGTTTTGTTAGCATTGCAGCTGAGTCCGAGTGTCGCTAGCAGTACTAAACCAACGATGATAGAAAAGTATGGATAATCCTTCATAATAATATATTAATACATAAATTAACGCTACACAAGCTAGTAAAAACCACTAAATAAAATAGTCCTTACGAAGACCAAGACTTAGATATTCAAATTTTTACTATCCGCATACTGGTAAGTTGAATGAACAAGATTCTGTAATTTCAAATCGTAATTTGTATTGAGGATGATGCGAACTGGGTTTCTTAAATCTGTAGGAAATTCATCTCAAATTTTTAGTAACTTAGGTTTGGAAATCGAGCGAAAGTGAAAAGATAAAATGGGCGGAAGATAACAAGCGATCAAGAAAACATGATTCGCTAAAGCTTCATCACGATTCTTATCGCTGGACCGTTACCATTCAGTATCTTGCCACCCGTACATGCAACTTTTAATTGATTATTGATCTTCATGAAATCATTATTTATTACTTAGATTTAAAATGCAAAGTAGAAGGTAACTCCATTTTCTATTCTTATACCGCCTTCGAATCCTGAAGAACTAGTTTTCATTCCAAATACTTCATCGTTGTAAAGTGAAATTACTTTAGTTTTCTTTTCGAAATTTGATTTCCTTTTATGATAAATTCCAACCAGTCCAGTTAAACAGCCAACTAATCCAAAACCAATTCCGGTTACTAAAGGTAGTGGCTCAGGATCAGCTGAGTTACCTGGAGCTCCTGCATTAATAAAAATTCCACTCAAGACTAATGATGTCAGCGAAGTTATTCCATAAATTTCTGCTTTTTTTTGATTTGATTTGCTGTCTAAATATGCTTCAACTGCCAATGGAGATTTGTCCAAAATTTCAAGAATAGCTTTATCGGATTTGAAATGACTATTGCCAAATTTATATCCTGACTTAGTATTTTCTAAAATCTGCGCATTAATTTCAAAAGGACAATAAAGATAAAGTATAGTAATGAAAATAATTTTCAATTTCATAGGATTAATAAAGTTTGAATAAGATAAAGATATGGCTTATTCTACTTATTTAACTTACATCAAGTAAAAAACCAAGAAGATGCTGAAGACATAATTTGCCCCAATTATCAAATGTACTTTACTATTTGGAACATATTGCTTATCTTTAGCGTTACTAACGTGTATCGTTTGTATGATGAGATCATTTGGAGACAAGGAAACTGAAAAAATATGGCTAGGAGATTTTTCAAAAAAACTCCCAAAGCAAATTCAACATGTTACTCGTAGGAAATTGAGAATGATTACAACGCACAAAATATTAACGATTTAATAATACATCCATCAAATCGTCTTGAGAAACTGAAAGGCGAGTGGAAAAGATTTTATAGTATTCGAATAAATCATCAATGGCGAATAGTGTTTATTTGGCGAACATCTAATGCTTATGATGTCGAAATTGTTGATTACCATTAACAAAAAGGAATTTATGAGTAAGTTAAAAAATATTCATCCAGGCGAAATATTAAGCGAAGAATTTTTGAAGCCAATGAGCATTACAGCTTATAGACTTTCGAAAGAGACATTTATTCCTCAAACAAGGATTAGTCAAATTGTTAAAGGTCAAAGAAGAATTACTGCAGATACAGCTTTGCGACTTTCTAAATATTTTGGAACAACTGCTAAGTTTTGGTTAGGTCTTCAAAATGATTATGATCTTGAAGAAAGTCAAAAGTTAAAGAGCAAAGAGCTAAGTAAGATCAAGAGCGCTAAAGATACCGCAGCATAACATTAAGCGGATGACGCCATATGCTCTTTTTACTTCTGAATTAGTTCGTTGATAGGGAAGAGCTGTCTAATTCTTGTTATTTCAGTTAGGCAATTTAGAAAGCATACGGCGCACGCAATCGGTGTTATAGCCAATACATAAATAAAGAAAATAAATAGAGGTATGAAAAAACTATTTTTACTGATATTACCTTTCATTTTACTGACAGCTTGTAATACCAATAAAATGGCTGTGACTAAATCAGAAAGTCATAAACTGAAGATTAATGCAAATGACACAAAGGTAAGCTTGAGATCAGGAGAAAATTTCTGGCATAACGCATGGACAATATCTCCAAAAAGAAATCCAGATATATGGTATGTAAAACCAGAGCTCAATAAATCTATAAAAGCAACATTCATTACTGATATTGACTCCATTTCATTCGATGTCTATACTGGACAAGTATATGATTTTGAGGTCATTCTAAATAGCGGAGAGGTAGCGCATACTCACATTAAGGGTGTTGGAGAGCAAGCTTTCTTTAGCAAAGAATATCAGGATAAGCACAGAAATAAAACTATTATTGAAATTCCTGAAGTATATGAATTAGTTAATATTGTAATTGCTCTTACAAGTTACGCCACAGAAAGAGATGGCGAACTTGTAATGAAAGACATAGATTATATCGATGAGGTAAAAGAATGGTTCCAACCTCATGCAAATCACAAAGTAGTTCAACAAATAGACTCCGTTTTGTACGAGAATGCTGGAATGTATTATGTTTATAAAATGGATGGTTACATCTATGAATTTATTAGTGATGAAATTGTATCAAAAGGCATTTACAATAATATAGCAAATGGAATAGGTGAGAGCGAAATCTCATTAGAATTACTTCAACTTTTTGAAGACTTCAGCAAGAAATCCAACTTTAGAGAATTTTATAGAAATCATAATGAGTTCTATACAGATCAGATAAACTACTACAAAGAGGATATCGATATTGCTAATATGCAAAATTGGCTTAATAAAAATTTTCCTAAAACATCATACGATTGTTTCAAAGTTATATTTTCACCTCTAGTGGCTTGGAATCAATCAGCAAGATGGTTTGATAACTATGGATTTAGGGAAGCTCAAGCTCATGTGAATTTTCCTTATCCTGCGCCATCTGACACAAGTAGGACCAAACTTGAGAACATATTCAATGATGGAGAAATATTATTTACAGAGTTCAATCATGCATTTATAAACCCAGAGGCAGAGCCATATTTTAATAAACCAATATTCAGGAATGCATTTGGCGATATTTCACTTTGGGCTGATAAAGATGGTGTTGCAGAACAACATTACAGAAGTCCTGAATCAATATTTAATGAAATGATGAATTGGTCTTTAGTTAGCTTATATTATCTTGATAATCTACCGCGAGAAAGTGCTAATAAGCTGATCATAGGAAATGAAAAATGGCAAACCGAAAGAAGAGGTTTTACACATTTTGAGGCATTTAATCAAAACTTAATTAAGCTCTATGAAGAAAAATCTTCTGATAAAACAGTCGCTGATTTATATCCTAAAGTTCTGGAATGGGCAATAGAATTTAAAGAGTCAAAAGGCAAATAGAGGGGATACTGCCTATAACA
>Ga0209828_1004391_pt1 | contig 10133 bp, 4 predicted proteins | sample MaitaG_FD_187429 | JGI IMG/M metagenome (GOLD analysis project Ga0209828, IMG submission 187429) | Marine algal microbial communities from Maine, USA - Maine_Asex2 metaG (SPAdes) (version 2) | ecosystem: Host-associated > Algae > Red algae > Unclassified | place: Maine, USA | collected 2015-01-05
GACGACACCAACGGCGACGCCGCTGATGGCACGCTCACTGATGCTGACTCGACACCCGATGGTGAAGATGGCAATGGTGCTGGCGAAACATTCAACTCTGAGGACGACGACATCGACGGCGACGGCACTGCTGGCGGCGACGAGGATGACTACGACGGCGTACTCGTCCCCATCTTCGACATGGCGTTGACGAAGACGCTTGATCCGTCAGTTGTTCAGCCGATCGAACCGGGCGACGAAGTCACCTTCCTGATCACCCTGACCAACCAGGGCACGACCTGGATCACCGATCCAACGGCGATTGATTATGTGGACCAAACATTCTTTGGACCCTTCGACCCTTCAATGGGTGCCAATATGGCTGGCACCACCACCGGCGATGCCTCCCTGCCCTACTCATGGGCACCGGGCACGGTGACCACCGATGGTGCACTCACCGTGACCGGCACGTTCGGCCCGGGTGAAACAATCACTGTTCCAGTGACGTTGCGAGTCAGCCTGGCTCCATCGACCACCTCACTGACCAACACCGCCGAAATCACCGGCGGCACCGCCACCGACCCTGACGGCAACGAAATCACCGACGGCAACGGCGACGCCCTAGAAGATCGAGACTCAACGCCGGACGAAACCAACGACGACCCGCTGGTCGACGACGACATCGACAACACCGATGGTGATGAGGACGATCACGACATCGCCGAGATCTTCCTCGCCATCCCCGGCATCGACATCGAAAAGTTCACCAACGGTGAACAATCCGATGACGCTCTGGGTGAGCAGATCACTGCAGGTGAAACTGTGACCTGGACCTATGAGGTCGAGAACACCGGCAGCACCGCACTACTCGGCGCAGTCGTCACCGACTCAGACCCAGCAGTGACTGTGGTCTGCGCCCCGGCCACCGACAACGTCATCGCACTACTACTGCCTGGTCAGAAAGTGACCTGTGAAGCAACCGGCGAAGCCGGTGTTGGTCCGTATGAGAACACTGCGAACGTTGACGGAACCCCGGCCTTGCCGAGTGATCCTGACGCTGATCTCTCAGACCCCGACAGCTGGTCTACTGACCCAGCCGACTACGACGAAACCGGTCAGGACAATCCAGAAGACGCTGACCAGTCGCATTACTTTGGCACCGACGGCGGGCTGGTGCTTGAAAAAGCAACCAACCTGATCGATGCTGATACTGCACCTGGTGTGCAGCTCAGTGTCGGCGACGCAGTCGTGTGGACCTACGTGGTCACCAACACCTCACCAGCAGCCATGCTCAACGTCGCAGTCACCGACTCCGACATTGGCTCAGCTATTGACTGCGGCGACGGAACCAACGTGGTCGCAATCTTGCCGCCAGGCGCGACCGTGACTTGCACCAGCATCGACCCCGTCGAAGCTGTCGCTGGTAGTTACCGCAACGAGTCCAACGTCACTGGAACTGGTGCTCTACCCACCGACCCCGCAGTTGCCGAAGGCGACCCAGCGGACTGGCCAACAGACCCAGCGGCTTACACCGATCTGGACCAGCCAGACTTCACCGACGATGACCCATCGAACTACTTTGCCTTCGAAGGCGAACTAGAACTCGAGAAGTTCACCAACCTCGCCAACAGCGACGAAGCTCCTGGTGAGCCAATCCTTGCCGGCGACGATGTCGAATGGACCTATGTGGTCAAGAACGGCTCCAACGCCGACATGATCAACGTGACCGTCGCAGACAGCGACCCCGCCTTGAGCGTGGACTGTGGCGATGGTTCGAACCTGATCCCCGTGTTGGCGATCGGCGAAGCAATTGCTTGCACCGCCAACGGAACCGCCACTGGTGGCGCCTACCAAAACGACTCCACCGCAACTGGCACCCCGGCAATCCTGGACCCAACAAACCCAGACGCCGACCCAACCGACCCCGACAGCTACCTACCCGCAGCCGAAGACACTTCGGCTGAGGACCCGTCGAACTACTACGGCGCCGAACCCTCCATCGACGTCGAAAAGTCAACCAACGGCGACGACGCTGACAACACCCTCGGCCCAGTACTCGCCCCAGGCGCACCCGTCACCTGGACCTACACCGTGACCAACAACGGCAACATGCCACTCACTGCAGTTACCGTCTCCGACGATGACCCCGCAGTCACCGTGAACTGTGGCGACGGCACCGGCACCATTGCGTTGCTGATACCTGGCCAAGAAGCCGTGTGCGAAGCAACCGGCACCGCCCAAGTCGGCACCTATGAGAACACCGCAACTGTCACAGGAACGCCGGCCATGCCGACCAATCCTGCACCCGACTGCTGTGATCCAGACGACCCTGACTCATGGCCAACCAGCGCTGACGACTACACCGACAGCGCTCTTGACCCCGTTGACGACCAAGATCTCTCACACTACGTAGCCTCAGACGGCGCCGTAGTCATCGAGAAATCAACCAACTCGATCGACGCCGACCAAGTACCTGGCCCAACAGTTGTGCCTGGCGAGCCAGTGATCTGGACCTACGAAGTCGTCAACACCTCAACCACCCCGCTCATCAACCTGGTCGTCACCGATGACCAAGGCGAAACAGTCAACTGCGGCGACGGAGGCAGCTCCATAGCACTGCTGTTGCCGGGTGAAACCCAGGTGTGTGAAGCAGAAGGCATCGCCACTGCTGGCCAATACGAGAATCAGGGTTCAGTGACCGGCACGCCGGCACAAGCTGACCCCGACGATCCAACAGCCTTTACCCCAATCCCGGGTGAAGATCCAGTGTCAGACGACGACATGTCTCACTACATCGGTGCTACCCCAAGCCTTGACCTTGAGAAATCAACTAACGGCCAAGACTCCGACGAGGCACCAGGTGAGAAGATCCTCGAGGGCGACCTCGTGGAATGGAATTACGTGGTCACCAACACCGGCGACATCACACTGATCGACGTTCAGGTCGGCGACGACCAAGGCGTAGTAGTGGACTGCGGAGATGGCACACCAACCATTGCCGCCCTCCCAGTTGGCGACTCGGTCACCTGCACCGGCAACGGCACCGCAGGCCCGACCCCGTACGCCAACATCGGCACTGTCACCGGAACCCCCGGCTACACCGACCCTGAGAACCCACTCAACTTCCTGCCCGTCCCCGGCGCAACGCCGATCGACGACACCGATGCCTCTCACTACGACGGCATTGCACTCGAGTTCGACCTCGCACTCAACAAGGTGCTGGTTTCACAGAGCGGCAACAACCAAGTATTCCGCATCGACGTCATCAACCAAGGAACCGTCAGCGCAACCAACATGGAAATCGTTGACCACCTACCAACACTCATGTTCCTTAACGACCCCAATTGGACAGACAACGAAGATGGCACGGCCACCCACATGCTGGCCGGGCCCCTCGCACCAGGCGAAACCGCCACGGTCGAAATCAACACCCGCACCGCGGGCACAGGTGATTTCGAAAACCTTGCAGGAATCGAAGCAGCAACAGCAGTACACCCAGACACGGGTGCACCACTTGACCTGACCGACATCGACTCCACACTCGGCGACAGCACCAGTGACCCCGTCACCGACAACGTCATCGACAACAGCTCCGGCGACGAAGACGACAGCGACATCGCCACACTCACCATCGCTGGGACCTCAACAGGCACCCCGACACAACTCGGACTCGCCCTACCCACCTTCAACGGCTTCCCCAACCGAGGCACAACCTCCTCGACCCCTAACAACCCAACCAACAACGTGCCACCCGTACTAGCCCTGACTGGCACAGAAAGCAGACACCTCTTCCAAACCGCACTACTCCTCATCGTGGGCGGCTCCGCACTAGTACTCGGAGCCAAGCGCCAACGCCGAGAGGACGAACTTGACCTCGACTAACTAAAAGGTCAAATAGACCCCAACCACAGAAACCTAAACAACACCGACTGAGCCTGGAACCCGCACCTGCGGAGTCCAGGCTCAGTCACGTTTTTGACCCCAGGGCGCAGCCCGGCATCACGGCAACTTGCACCCACCCGACAACGTGAAAAGTGCTGCGTGCCAACGCCCAGGGCGCAGCCCGGCATCATTGCAACTGGGTGAACCGGCCGCCGTCGACCGGGATAGAAACGCCCGTGATGTAGTTGGCTTGTTCGGAACACAAGAAGGCGACGACTTGTCCAAAGTCGGTCGCGTCGCCGATACGACCTGTTGGCTGCATGGCCGCCATGTCATCGAGATTGCCTGAGTACAGATCGGTGACGCGAGGGGTCAGGTGTAGACCCGGCTGTGCAGTGTTCACCGTGATGCCATCGCCGACCACTTCCAGGGCAAGCGTCTTGAGCAGCGATGTCAGCCCGGATCGGGCGGTGTTCGAGAGGATCAGATTCGGCATTGGCGTGTGCACCGACGTAGAAGTGATTGCCACAATGCGGCCCCACTTCGCTGACTGCATGCCGGGCACGGCCTTCTTGCACATGGCCGCCATGGAAACCAGGTTCATCTCAAGCGCAGCGGCATAGGCACCGATGTCGGTGTCGGCAAAGTTGCCCGGTGGTGGACCGCCTGCGTTGGTGACCAGAATGTCGATCCCGCCCAGCGCCTCAGCAGCTTGATCAATGAAGGCTTCGGCGCCCGCTTGGGTGGCCAAATCACCAGCGATTGGAATGGAACCAGCGACCTTGGGCACGGTCTCTGCAAGCCGCTCCTTCGTGCGGCCGTTAATCACCACCTTGCAGCCAGCGTCGGCCAATGCGATAGCGGTTGCTAGGCCGAGGCCCGAAGTTGATGCGGCCACGACCGCGCGTTTGCCAGTGATTCCCAAGTCCATCTCCTGAACCTAGTAGCTCGTGATCACCGATCAGAGTTCACCATTTGGGCCGCCCTGCCTCCTCGCAGCTGGAACGCCGATGTGCGATTAGTTTGATCGTGTGTCTGGAGTTGAGATCGCCATCATTGTTGCGCTCACCATGGCGGGGTCCATCGTGCATGGATCCATTGGTATCGGGTTGGGCTTGGTCGCTGCCCCTGCGCTCGTAGCGATCGACCCGGCCTTCGCTCCCGGCCCGCTGCTGCTTGCCGGGCAGATCGTGGGGGCCCGCCATGTGATCGCCGAGTACGACCAGGCAGATCTCATGGCGTGGAAGCGAGGCCTTTTGGGCGTCCCCATTGGCGTTCTAGCAGCGCTCATTGTTCTGGAGTTCATGTCGGAAAGATGGCTCGCCATAACGGTCGGGTCCTTGACCGCCGGCGCCGCCGCGATGCTGCTGCTAGGCCTCAACTTGTCGCGCACGCCGCGCGCCGAGGCCGCCGCCGGCGCTGCGTGTGCCTTCGCTTCGCTCACCGCCGCCATGCCTGGGCCGCCCCTTGTGTGTATCTATGCCGATATGAAGCCAGCAAAGATGCGCCCCACCGCATCTTTGCTGATTCTGTCCGTTGCAGCGATTGGCTTCGTCACCCTGTTTGCGAGCGGCAATTTTGGTTCCTATGAGTTCGAGCTGCTTTTGTGGCTTATGCCAGGAGTCATCGCTGGCCTGATCGCTTCGCAATGGGTGCGACCTCACCTTGACCGGCCGTGGTTCCGGCCCCTCGTGCTCGTCATTGCGCTCGTTGGCGGCCTGGCACTCGTTGCTCGCCAGATCCTTGCCTAGGCGCCGCTGCTAGCACCTGCCCGCATACTTCAGGTGTTTGAGGTCCACGATGAGCACGAAACAGATGATCACGAGTAGTGACCACGATGTGATTTTGTGAAAGTCAACGACACTCCAGCCGTCGGCCTGGTCGGGGTATTGCCAAGCCTTGAAGAAGGTGGATATGTTCTCGGCGATCCACACGAAGAACGCAATGAGCACGAAGCCGACCCAGATCGGCATCCAGTAGATGCGGTCGAGCGGCGAGAAGTACACCCGGGTCCGCACGAAGATCACCAACACTGCAGCGAACAGATACCACCGCACGTCGGCCACGAACGCGTTCGTAAAGAAGTTCAGATAGATCGCCACGCTCAAGCCAACAGTGGTCCACTTGGGCGGGTACTTCGTAAGCCGTAGATCCAGAAGTCGCCACGCTTGAGACATGTAGGAACCAATGGCCGAGTACATGAACCCGCTGTACAACGGGACCGTGCCCAACTTGGTGACAGCGTCCTCGGGGTAGCTCCACGAGCCGATGCTCGGATGTGTCTTGAATGCTTCCAGAGCAAACCCGAGCAGGTGATACAACATGATCATCTTCAGCTCGTCGATCGATTCGATGCCCGTGGCGACGAGCGCAAACTGAATCAACAGCGCACCAATCAGGATCAGGTCGTACCGAGCAACGCCGGGCACAGTGATCTTGGTGCTGATAAAGAGCAGCCCAAAGAACGATCCGGCGAAGATGCAAGCTCGAGCCTGTTTGAGGCCAAACGCCAAGAACTCAAGACTGGGCTGGGGTAAACGCAGCCTTCGCAGCAGTTCTAGAGCTCGGCCCGTCACGCTGTGACCGTAGAGCGAGTGGCGCTACGGCCGTAGTCAGCGCGGTAGGGAGCCACCCCTAACAAGAAAGTTCACCTCGATGCTGGCATAGTGACAAGCATGAAGAAGTTGCTGGTAGCAAACCGTGGTGAGATTGCAATTCGGGCGTTTCGCGCTGCGCATCAACTCAATATCGAGACAGTTGCGATCCACACCTTCGAGGACCGCAACAGCCTGCATCGGCTCAAGGCCGACGAGGCGTATCAGATCGGCGAGCCAGGTCGACCAGTACGGGCGTACCTGGATCCCCAAGCAATCGTTGCTGCGGCCAAGGAAGCTGGCGCCGATGCCATCTACCCCGGCTATGGCTTCTTGTCAGAGAGTCCCGATTTCGCCCAGGCGTGCGACGAGGCCGGCATCACGTTCGTTGGTCCTGCGGTCCGAGCACTCAAACTCACCGGCAACAAGCAACGGGCACGCGACGCAGCCGAGGCTGCTGGGCTACCAGTGCTCCAGCAGTCACCGGCGCTCACTCCCGAAAGTGATCTGACTGCACTGAGCGAAGCCATCGGCTACCCACTGTTCGTCAAAGCAGCCGCAGGGGGCGGCGGCCGCGGCATGCGTCGGGTCGAGCACCCGAGTGAGCTCGCCGAGGCCGTGGATGCCGCAATGCGCGAGGCCGAGAGCGCCTTTGGCGACGCAACCGTGTTTCTCGAGGAGGCAATGACCGATGTGCGACATATCGAAGTCCAAGTCCTAGGCGACAACGCCGGCAACATCGTCCACCTCTTCGAACGTGACTGCTCCGTGCAGCGCCGGTTCCAGAAGGTGGTCGAGATTGCGCCTGCCCCTGACCTGACCGCAGCCAAGCGCGAGGAGCTCACGAGCGACGCGGTCAAGTTTGCGCAGCACATCGACTACGTGAACGCTGGCACGGTGGAGTTCCTGGTCGACAAACAGGGCCGCCACGTGTTCATAGAAATGAACCCACGCATCCAGGTCGAACACACCGTGACCGAAGAGGTCACCGATGTCGACTTGGTCGAAGCCCAACTTCGCATCTCAAGCGGCGACACGCTGGCCGACCTTGGACTGACACAAGACTCGATAACCCTGCGCGGCTTTGCCTTGCAATGCCGCATCACGGCCGAAGATCCAGCGAACGACTTCCGGCCCGACACCGGCCGACTCCTTGCCTATCGGACCCCAGGCGGCGCTGGCGTCAGGCTCGACGGCAGTGGCGGTTTCGTTGGCCACGAGATCACGCCGTACTTCGATTCACTTATCGTCAAGCTCACGTGTCGGGGCCGCACGTTCGACGATGCAGTCCGCCGAGCGGAACGCTCGCTCGCGGAGTTTCGCGTCCGCGGAGTAGCGACCAATCTTGCGTTCCTGCAGGCCGTGTTAGCGAACGACGACTTCCGCACCGGCGGAGTAACAACGACCTACATCGATGACCACCCCGAACTCACCGCGGCTTCGGTCGGTGCGGATCGTTCCACTCGACTCCTGCGTTACCTGGCTGATATCACGGTCAACCGGCCACACGGCACCGCTCCGACTGAGCTTGATCCTCATAGCAAGTTGCCCCAGGTCACTGGCACGGCACCCGAGGGCAGCAAACAACTCCTGGACCGCCTTGGCCCTGCCGAATTCGCCAAGTCACTGCGCGACCAGACCGCGCTGGCGGTCACCGACACCACATTGCGCGATGCGCACCAGTCGATCTTGGCAACCCGAGTTCGCAGCATCGATCTGACCCGTGGGGCCGAGGCTATAGCCCACGCAACTCCGGGCCTGTTGAGCCTTGAATGCTGGGGCGGGGCGACCTTCGATGTGGCGCTGCGGTTCCTGCATGAAGACCCGTGGAAGCGGCTCGAATCGCTCCGCGAAGCTGCTCCCAACTTGTGCTTACAGATGCTGATCCGTGGTCGCAACGCGGTTGGCTACTCGCCCTATCCCGACGTAGTCGCCCGTACCTTTGTGGCCGAGGCTCACCGCACAGGCGTTGACATCTTCCGGGTGTTCGACGCGTTCAATGACATCGAACAGATGCGCCCCGCGATCGAAGCAGCGATCGAGGTTGGCGCCGTGGCCGAAGGCACCATCTGTTACTCCGGCAACCTGACCGACCCCGCCGAGAACCTCTACACCTTGGACTACTACCTAGGTGTTGCCGAGAAACTGGTCAATGCCGGGGCACACATTCTCTGCGTCAAGGACATGGCTGGGCTGCTCCGAGCGCCAGCTGCAACGCAACTCATCACTGCACTTCGTGAGCGGTTCGACGCACCGGTCCATCTTCACAGCCATGACACCTCGGGTGGACAGCTCGCCACCTACGTGGCTGCAGTCAATGCTGGCGTCGATGCAGTCGACGGCGCCGCTCCCCCACTGTCGGGCATGACCAGCCAGCCGTCGATCTCGGCAATTATCGCTGCTACTGAGCACACCGAACGCGACACCGGCTTGTCTCTCGACGCTGTCGGCGAGCTTGAGCCGTATTGGGAAGCCGTGCGAGCGCTGTACAAGCCTTTCGAGGCGGGTCTGAATGCACCCACTGGCACGGTCTACAAGCACGAGATCCCTGGCGGCCAGCTTTCTAACCTGCGCCAACAAGCGATAGCGCTCGGCCTTGGAGATCGCTTCGAAGAAGTCGAGAACCTGTACGCCGCATGCAACGTGTTGCTTGGCCGCCCGATCAAGGTCACGCCGAGCTCCAAGGTCGTCGGCGATCTCGCCCTACACCTGGTTGCCTCGGGCGTGACCCCTGAACAGCTTGAGAACGACCCCGAGTCGGTCGACCTGCCGGAGAGCGTCATCAAGTTTTTGCATGGCGAACTTGGCACCCCACCCGCAGGGTTCCCCGAACCGTTCCGCACTCGGGCACTCGCCGACCGCTCCTACACCCCGACACCGGTCGAGCTCGATCCGGTCGACGAGGAAGCGCTCCATGGCGACAACGTGCGCAAGGTGCTCAACCGCCTGCTGCTGCCTGGCCCGGCAGCGAATCACGAAGAGCAGGCGGCACGTTACGGAAATCTTGCGGTTCTGCCGTCTCGCATCTTCTGGTACGGCCTCGACCTCAATCAAGATGACCGGTCTGTCGAGCTACGACCCGGCGTGAACGTGCTCGTGGGCCTTGAGGCAGTCGGCGAACCCAACGACGACGGCATCCGGTCTGTAGTGTTTCGGCTCAACGGGCAGTTCCGTCCGATCGACGTGCGCGACCGATCCGCTGCGACCGACACGGTCGCCAGTGAGAAGGCCAACACCCAGAACCCTGGCCATGTTGCGGCACCGTTCCGAGGTGTCGTGAATGTGAACGTGGCGCCAGGTGACACCGTCGTAGCCGGCGACTCCGTCGCGGTCATCGAGGCCATGAAGATGGAATCGGCGATCTCGGCAACCGTTGCAGGCACGGTCACCCGTGTGGTCGTGCCGCCAGCAGCTGCAGTGGAACCAGGAGACCTGCTCGTCGAAGTCCTACCCGCTGGCCTCGCCGAAGAAATCTGACGATCCGAGAGAGCTTTTGGCCACCAGGGGTCAGCTTGTATTCGTAAGGCGCAGCGGCAGATCGGCGAGTTGTCGGCAGCCGGTTTGGGCCATGACATTCGTAAGCCCGTCGACGAGCACGTCGGAGGCATGACCAGCGCCCGGTGCACCGAGGGCGGCGACGCCGAACAAGAAAGCTCGACCGCAGAACACGAAGTCAGC
>Ga0209828_1004396_pt1 | contig 10122 bp, 9 predicted proteins | sample MaitaG_FD_187429 | JGI IMG/M metagenome (GOLD analysis project Ga0209828, IMG submission 187429) | Marine algal microbial communities from Maine, USA - Maine_Asex2 metaG (SPAdes) (version 2) | ecosystem: Host-associated > Algae > Red algae > Unclassified | place: Maine, USA | collected 2015-01-05
GTGGTAGTGCTGGCCGTCAGCCTGGTTCTTTGATGAAGCCCATTGCTTTGGCTGAAGCCATTGAGCAGGGGATTAGCGCAAAGTCTTTATATACAGCACCAAAGAAGATGGAAATTCCAACTAACTATAAGGGTGTTTTAAGTGGTGAACCTTGGGATCTTTCCAGCGGCGGTGTTGCAGATGGTAACTATCCAAATTATTATACATTAGATTTTGCCACCCATAGATCTACTAACTCTGTTTATGCGCAGCTTATGTATGATATTAAGCCAAATAAGTTTACAGAACGTGCTTATAGCCTTGGTTTGACTAAGGAAATAGATAATCCATCAGCTGTAGCGAATATTCTAGGTTCAAACTCTGCGTCTGTTATGGATATGGCTTCTGTATATTCTACGTTTGAACGCTCAGGTAAAAAGGTTACTCCTAGAGTTATTCAACGTATTGAAGATAGAGATGGCAATGTTTTGTGTTGGTTTCCAGCCAATGGTGAATGTGTAGCAGAAAATACTCCGAATGAGCCTACTATAAATGGTGAAATTGCTATTTCTGAACAAACAGCTCAACAAGTGAATCAGGTTCTTTCCGGAGTTGTTAATACGACTCATGGTACTGGTAAAAAAGCTCGGATTGGTAGGCCAGTTGCTGGTAAAACTGGAACAACTAACGGTAATACCGATGCATGGTTCACTGGGTATACCTGTGACCTGACTACATCTGTTTGGGTTGGTTATGACGACAACCGTAAGATGGATAGTAAAACATTGAGACCTACACCACGTCAGTTGTTCGGTTCAATTGTTGGTAGTACTATTAACGGTGGAGATCTACCTGCAACAATGTGGGGTAAATATATGAAGAAGGCCGTTGCAGATGCTCCTAAATGTGCCAGCTTAGATGTTTCGAATAGGTTCACTGGAAAAATAAACAACCCTGAGTTAGATACCAATTTGGATGCCTGTGGCGTTGCAATAGCGCAGAACCCTGTACAAGTGGACCCAGATTCTAACGGCGGCGTTGTAATTATTCCAAACCCAGAAAACGGTAACGGAAATGGCAATAATGGCAATGGCAACCCAAATGGCAATAATGGTAATGGTAACCAAAATGGTGCAGTTATTCCTGCTGGGTTTGCTTTACAAGCTCCGGTAACTCCAACGGTGCCTCAACAAACACCTCAGCCGCAGCCTTCTTTGACCCAATGTATGGTTATGGGCAAGACTGTAGATAAACGATGGGTGATTAGTTCTCAGGCTTCTAATAACCCTCTAGGACCAGTTATCACTCCTGTTGATCCTGATCCGGTTGAGCCTGTTGATCCGGACCCGGTTGATCCTGTCGAGCCGGTTGATCCGGACCCGGTTGATCCGGACCCGGTTGATCCTGATCCGGTTGAGCCTGTTGATCCGGACCCGGTTGATCCCGATCCCATTGACCCTATTCCAGTTGATCCAGCACCTATTAATCCAGGGCAAGGTAAGCAGAGAGATATCTTTGGGAATCCTTTGCAGGAATAATCACAGTTTGCTTTGATGAATTGTTCATAAAATTTGATATTGTTGTATTGCTAAAGTTTTAGCTCATGCCCTGCTTCTAAAAATATTAGAAGCTCCATTTAATTGGGTCCGTAGGGAGGAACAGTATGAGAGCATACGAGCTCATGATTATTTTTACTGCAGACACTCAAGAGTCTGCAATCCAAACTTCTATAAATAAGTTGGGTGAAATTGCCAAAGATTCTGAAGGCAGCTTAGAAAAAATTGATAAGTGGGGCGTTAAACGCTTTGCTTACGAGATGAAAAAGACCCGTGAAGGTTTCTATGTTGTCCTAGAATTTTTAGCTCCAAATGCTTTAAACGAGGTTGATAGAACTCTTCGTCTAGATGATAAAGTTCTGCGCCACAAGTTTTTGCGCTTACCTATTGATGAAGCTCACCGTCGCGGGTTAGCTACGGCTACTAATTAGGAGACAGAATTATGGCAATGGACAATAACGTAACTGTTACCGGAAACGCAACTAGAGAACCAGAGCTTAGGTTTACTCCATCTGGACAAGCTGTAGCCAACTTTGGTCTTGCAGTAAATCGTAGATGGCAGAACCGCCAAACTCAAGAGTGGGAAGAAGCTGTTTCGTTTTTTGATGTAACGGCCTGGTCTCAATTGGCTGAGAATGCTGCTGAGTCAGTTACTAAAGGTACTCGAGTTACTGTTTCAGGTCGTCTTGATCAAAGAAGCTGGGAAACTCAAGAAGGTGACAAAAGGTCAAAAGTCGAAATTGTTGCAGACGAAATAGCTGTTAGCTTGCGTTGGGCAACTGTAGATGTATCAAAAAATGAAAGATCAACTACTAGCGATTCTGGATTCGCTAAAAAAGATCAAGAAACTAAGTCGGATTACAATCCAGATGAGGAGCCATTCTAATGGGAAATTCTAAGTGGACAAAAAATGCAGGCGATAAGGACGATTCTGGACGCAAATTTAAAAAACGTATCAGCCCTTTGGTATTCGACAAAATAGAATATGTTGATTACAAAGATATTGATTTGCTAAGAAAATTCATGTCAGATCGTGCAAAAATTAAGAAACGCAACGTAACTGGAAACGATACTCAGCAACAAAGAGAAATTGCTAGAGCTATTAAAAACGCTCGTGAGATGGGGCTTTTAGCATACACAAGCGCTGTTACCACTCAACGTAAGGGCGGTCGCGGTCGCGATAGAGATGGCGATTCTAGAGGTTCTAGAGATAAACCTAAACGAGACAAAGCTCCAGCTGAAGACAACAATAATTCTGAAGCAGTTGCTTCCAAGGAAGTTGCTTCCAAGGAAGTTGCTTCCAAGGAAGTTGCGTCTAAAGACGTTGCGTCTAAAGACGTTGCGTCTAAAGACGTTGCGTCTAAAGACGTTGCGTCTAAAGACGTTGCCGCTGAAGCTCCAGTTGCTACACCAGCAGCTCCCGTAGAAGCATCTGCTCCTGCAGAATCGGTTGAGGAGTAAAAGATGAAAGTAATACTTTGCGAAACAATTGATGGTTTAGGCCATAAAGGTGATGTAGTAAATATCGCTGACGGTTATGCTCGGAACTCTTTAATCCCACAGGGTAAAGTTTTGAAAGCAACAGCCGGTGCTCAAGCTCATGCTGATGAAATGAAACGGTCTTGGATTGCAAAAAATGCCCAAAACCGAGAAGCAGCAGAAGTTCTTGCTAAACAACTTGCAGCTCAGGTAGTTACTGTTGGTGCCAAAGTTGGTAAAGAAGGTAAATTGTTTGGTTCTGTTACAGCAACTGATATTGCTGAAGCATTAACTACTCAAACTTTAGTTGATATCGATAAAAAAATGGTTGTTCTTGATGAGTCTTTAAGAACAACTGGCGAACATTCTGTTAATCTACGACTTCATCCAGAGGTTGAGGTTGCTCTCAGAATTGTTGTTGAAGAAGCATAATTTTAGTGAATTGTACTTAGGTTATCTATATTAATTGTAGATAATCTAAGTACAACACTCAGCTTGGGCAGCCCAAGTTTGTTTATCCACAATAATTTGTGGTTTTACACAGGTTGTTCTACTAGCGATACACAAGTTATTTAAGGCACAATGTAGTTGATGCAAAAAAACAAACCAAGAGTTCCTCCTAATAACCTAAATGCAGAAGAGTCCGTATTGGGTGCGATGCTTCTTTCGCGAGAGGCAATTGCTGAAGTTGTTGAAATTGTTGATGCTGATCATTTTTATAAGCCAGCTCACGGTCATATCTGTGATGCAATTTTAAGTTTGTACAGCAGCGGTGAACCGGTAGATGTGGTTACTGTTGCTGATGAATTAAAACGGGCTGGTTTCTTAGAAGAAATTGGTGGCACTGCGCTTCTGCTAGATCTTCAAGCTGCAACACCCGCAATTAGTAATGCTGCTTATTATGCAAAAATTGTTGAAGAACATGCTTTGTTAAGACGATTAATTTATGTCAGTAACGAAATTGCAGAAACAGCTTATGGAGTTCCAGAAGACGTTGTTCAATCTTTGGATGACGCTGAAGCCAAAATATTTGAAGTCGCGCAGCGTAGAGTTACGAACACAACTGCTCCTATTAAAGATTTAATTACAGCAACTTTAGACCGCCTTGAAATGTTGTATGACAAAGGTGATTCGATCACGGGTTTGCAGACTGGTTACACCGATTTAGACGAAATGCTCGCTGGCCTGCAACCAAACGCGCTTTATGTTTTGGGTGCTAGACCGGCTATGGGTAAAACAGCGTTTGCGCTGGGAATGGCTGCGAATGCTGCCATGGCTGATAAAAGACCTGTTCTAGTTTTTTCGCTTGAGATGAGCCAACTCGAATTATCACAAAGAATTTTATGTTCTGAGGCTTTAGTGGATTCGACACGTATTAAAACAGGTCGGATCGAAGAGGCTGATTGGAATAGAATTAGCCACGCAGTTGGGCGTTTAGCTGAATCACCCATCTACATTGATGACAATCCGCATACTTCAGTGATGGAGATCCGTGCTAAGGCTAGACGTTTAAAGAGCCGTGTTGGCGATTTAGGGCTAGTTGTTGTTGACTACATTCAGCTTATGACTGGTAGGAGTAATGCTGAGAGTAGGCAGGTTGAGGTTTCTGAGATTAGTCGTAATTTAAAAATTTTAGCCCGTGAGTTAGAAGTTCCTGTTGTTGCTTTGGCTCAGTTGAATCGTTCTTTGGAGCAGAGGGTTGATAAGCGGCCTATGTTGTCTGATTTGCGTGAGTCTGGTTCTTTAGAGCAGGATGCTGATGCTGTGCTGTTTTTGTATCGTGATGAAATTTATGATGACCAGTCTCCAGATAAAGGTATTGCTGAAGTTATTATCGCTAAACACAGAAATGGGCCAACCGGTAAAGTCCGGATGGCGTTTAGGGGCCAGTATACAAGGTTTGATAATATGGCTAGATCTTCTAATCCAGAGTCAGAAGACGGGTCTGGCTTTTAGCCGCTAGAAGAAGATTGTTCGGTATCGGCTAAAGAGCTATTGTTATCTGAGTTTTTTATAAGTCCTAAAGCTGCGAGAATTAAGGCAAGAGCCAGAAGTACTTTAAATATTTTTGTGATATGTTCTGATTCGCGTACTGGCCTGGGTTTATCAGGTGCGATATTATTCTCAGAAGTATCACCTTGCATATCTATTTTTCGGCCAAACATTGTTCAAGATTAATTTTTTAATTAGAGAAGTAAAAATAGAGATATTAGATCTACCCCGTAAATAGAGTAGCCACTGACCAAGTAGTAAGTATCAATCCAATAACAATTTGAATTATAGATCTTTTGATAACCAGGTTTTTATCAATGATTTTAGATTCTTGACTTGTAGATGAGTTCGTTGGCGGTTTGATCAAGGCAAAAACTGATCCAGTGATCAAGGCGGCTCCAAAGGCGAGAATTAGTAATGGAAAAAAGTTTTCACCTAAGATCACTTTTGTATCTTACTGACTAGTTAGTTGTCTTATAGATTTTGGTTGGTTCTTTTGCATTGCAATCTGATTAAATACTCGACTTTGGTTGATAGGGGGTGTAACTTCTGAAGCTAGAGGGATTTTAATCGATGCAGATGTATTCGATTGGGTAGCTAGAAGGGCTGTTGCTTTATGTTTTTTAAAACATCTCAAAAAATATTTGCTTTAATTGTATTAGTTTTTATTCCTGTTTATTTTGGGGGCTCAGCTTTTGCTTCAACGTTCGAGTATGAGATAATAAATTCATTTTATGCTTCTCCAAATTCAACTGTTTTTTTGCAAGATGCTGCTGTAGCTGAATCAGATCAGGGTGATTATTGCCAAATCTCTGTATCTACTGCTAATCAGATTTCTGTTCATCCTGGTAACAACTTAGTGGTTCGTTCTGGTGGCGAAGAAGTTTTAATCGAGGGAATAGAAGAAAGCGGAGATTTTGTTTTTGAAGACGTTGCTACTATTGTTTTGGGTGAAGATATTGAATTTTATTTAGAGCTGGGAGACGAGGGTTTAACAAGTATATTTTTAAGAGTTGAGTTGAATTGTTCAGAGCTTGTTGAAGTTCCTGCGGTTACAGCTCCGCAATTAGCAGTTACGACGCCCACTACACCTGCAACGACACTGGCACCAACAACGACTACGCCTGTAGCTACTACAGCGATTGTTTCTACGACCCAAGTGCCAACGGCTAGTGGTTTTGGATCAGATTCCGATTCGAAGATAGATTTAGGGTCTGCTCCACCAGCTAAAGCGGTTGCTGGTTCTCCCGGCTATACCGGCTAATAGTAATTTCTTTAGTAAGAGAAGTTGACATAGCTTATATTTTTGCTATTAGAGTAAGATTATATGGCTAATACAAGTGCTAGTTGGAAGCGTCCATGGTCTTGTTGTTTTTTAGTTGATTCAGAGTCAGATGAAATTGTTTTGAGCCAGATTGGCGAAAGCACTTTTAAGCTGTTGAGTTCTATTGAATATGTTGGTTCAACTGGTTTAGATCATCTTGGTTTATCTGAGGTTGTGTTGGCTGATATCAGGAAGGTTTCTCCGGAATTATTGCCAGAGACTGATTTGGCTTCTGTCCCAACTTGGCTACGTTGGTTTGCTGGTCGCTATGGTCTTTATACGCCAGCGGCTTTAATTCATGATCGTTTGATTGGATGTAGCTCTGAGGGCACATGTGTTGAAGGTGTTTCAGCGCAGAATGCTGATAGATATTTTCGGTTTATGCTAAAAGAGCTTGGTGTGACATTCTCTAGAAGATGGCTTATGTGGTCTGCAGTAGCATTGAGAACTCGTTTTTATGATGGGGCATATCGTAGGGTATCTGTAATTATTTGGTTTTTTCTTGCTGTTGCAGGTATAGCTGCTTTAGTTTTTTCTGTGGCCTCATCTAGTCCATTATTGTTTATAGGTTCTTTATTTGCTCCTGTTGTTGCTGCTGTTTTCTGGGGCCGTCAATTTTCTGCAGGTATAATTGCGGCATATATTGGGGTTCCTTGGATTCTTCCTCCAGCTATTTTTGTTGGGATTTTTTATAGTCTGTATATGATTGTTGATCGCGGATTATCAATATTTGATTCAAAGAATAGTTAGCCCTAGATTGTCATTCCCAGCTACGACTGGGAATCTCAGCTAAATAAGACTCCCGATTTGGCGTGCCCGTACTGCGTGGAAGCACGGGTTGAGAATGACAGTCCTCGTGCGTAAGTCCTATCTAGAAGTCTTCGTCGAATGAGACGTTGCCTTCAACACCGGTTTGGTAGGCAGATACGGTTCGTTCAAAGAAGTTTGTTAGTTCTTGAACATCTTGAAGCTCCATAAAGTCGAACGGGTTTTTTGATCCAAACTTTATTGGAAGTCCTAACATTCTAAGTCTTTGATCAGCTACGAATTCAAGATATTCGCGAGTGTCTTTTAAACTCATCCCTGGGACACCTTCACCTAATACGTCGGCTGCGAATAAGTGCTCAACGTCTACTGCTTCTGTGATCATTTCTACGATTTGTTCTTTTAGATCATCATCAAATAATTCGGGTTCTTCTGTTCTAACTGTGTTCACTACTTCTAAGGCGAAGTTCATGTGGCAGCTTTCGTCGCGAAATACCCAGTTTGTTCCTGAGGCTAACCCATTTAGGTAGCCTTTTGATCGTAGGAAGTAAACGTAGGCGAATGCTGCGAAGAAGAATAAGCCTTCGATGCATGTGGCGAAACAGATTAAGTTGAGTAAGAAACTTTTGCGTTGTTCCTTTGTTTCTATTTGGTCAAGGCTTTCTATGGAATTCATCCATTTGAAGCAGAACTCTGCTTTGCGTCTGATGGATGGAATATTTTCGATTGCAGAGAATGCTTCTGCTCGTTCTTCGTGATCTGGTATGTAGTTATCAAGTAAAGTTAAATAGAATTGGACGTGTAAGGCTTCTTCGTACAACTGGCGTGAGAGGTACATACGTGCCTCTGGTGCGTTGATGTGTTTGTATAGGTTAAGTACTAGGTTGTTGGCTACGATTGAGTCTCCGGTGGCAAAAAATGCTACTAATCGTTTTACTAGGTGTTGTTCTGCTGGCATTAGTTTTCGGTCGAGGTCGACTAGGTCGTCTGAGAAGTCTATTTCGTCTACTGTCCATGTGTTTTTGATTGCGTCTTGGTACATTTCGTAAAACACTGGGTAGCGCATTGGTCGTAGTGTTAAGTCAAATCCGGGTTCTAAAATATTGTTGGGGCGTGCTTTTGCGGCTGTCTTTTCAGATGCTTCTGCGTTGGTTTCGTAATCGAAGGCGTCGTTAGTTATGGCCATAGGGCCCCTCTCTTTTTGGATCTGAAATTATTAGAGCGTGACAGTCGATACTAGTCGGTAAGTTTCTTAGTCACACGCTTCACACGATTCTGGATTTTCCAGAGAACATGCAAGTGCTTCAGCATCAGTAAACTCTTTTGTTTTAGAGTCTTTGTCGCTTGTACTAGTAGGCGGTGTTGGCTCTAAATCAGGTGCAGTAGTTTTGTTGATACGTGTAGCGGGTCTTGAACGCAGGTAGTAAGTGGTTTTTAGGCCAGACTTCCATGCGTGCATATACATTGAGGATAGCTTACCAATGTTTGGAGATTCTATAAATAGGTTTAATGACTGGCTTTGGTCAATGTAAGCGCCTCGGCTTGCTGCCATGTCTATTAGTGATCTTTGTGGAATTTCCCAAGCTGTTTTGTATATTTCTTTTATTCGAGCTGGGATTCTTTCGATGTTTTGGATTGATCCTTCTGATTGTTTAACGTCGCTAATCATTTTTGCGTCCCACAAGTTTAGTTCTTGTAGCTGAGACACGAGGTAGCGGTTAATTTGTAAGAATTCTCCGGAGAGTGTTTCTTTTTTGAATAGGTTTGAAATTTGTGGTTCAATACATTCAACGCAGCCTGCGATTGATGCAATTGTCGCTGTTGGAGCTATTGCAATTACAAGTGAGTTGCGTAGGCCGTGTTTTTTAATTAGTTCTTTAAGTTCTGCCCAACGTTTTGTTTGGGTAGGTGTGACGTCCCACAGGTCGTATTGTAGGTCACCTTTGGCTGCTCTTGTTAGCTTGAAGTTTTCGTGCGGGCCGTTTTCTTCAGCTAGTTCGGTTGAAGCCCATAGTGCGTTTAAGTAGATTTCTTCTGAAATTCTTGTAGATAATTCCCGTGCTTCGGGTGAATCAAATTCTAAACCTACTTTGAAGAATACATCTTGTAAGCCCATTAGTCCAAGGCCAACTGGACGCCATTTAGAGTTGGATACGCCTGCTTCTTCTGTTGGGTAGAAGTTTATGTCTATTACTCGATCGAGGAATGGCATAACTTGCAGGACTGTTTGGCTTAATGCTTCGAAGTCAAATTCTTTTGTTTTGATGTCTACGAATGAGCCTAAGTTGACAGAACCTAAGTTGCATACTGCAGTTTCTGATTGGCTTGTTACTTCGATTATTTCGGTGCACAGGTTGGATAGGTGAACGGTTCTTGGCTCTTCGCCCTTTTTTAAAGGGTGCCCTGTTTGGTTGCATTTTTCGTTTGATGCGTCTTTGAAGGTGATCCAGCCGTTTCCTGTTTGGGCTAGAGTTCTCATCATTTTTGAGAAAAGGTCTCGTGCGCTGATTTGTCTTTCGTATAGACCTTTTGATTCTGCTTCTTCAAATGCTGTTCGGAATTCTTCACCGAATAGGTCTGTTAGATGAGGCACTTTTTTGGGGTCAAATAGTGACCATTGCCAGTCTTTGTCGACCCGTTCCATAAATAGGTCTGGGATCCAGTTGGCCAGGTTCAGGTTGTGGGTTCTTCTTTGGTGGTCGCCTGTGTTGTCTTTTAGTTCTAAGAAGTCTTCGATGTCTGCATGCCATGTTTCTAGGTAGACGCATGCTGCGCCTTTTCTTCTGCCGCCTTGGTTTACTGCGGCTACTGAAGAGTCAAGGGTTTTTAGCCATGGAACAACACCGCTTGACAAACCATTAGTTCCCTTAATTAGTGAACCTTTTGAGCGAATCCTGTGCCATGCTACGCCAATTCCACCGGCAAATTTGCTGAGTCGGGCAATGTCTGAGTAGCGTTTGTAGATGCTTACTAGGTCGTCTTCTGGTGAGTCTAGTAGGTAACAAGAAGACATTTGAGCGTGTCTTG
>Ga0209828_1004397_pt1 | contig 10121 bp, 4 predicted proteins | sample MaitaG_FD_187429 | JGI IMG/M metagenome (GOLD analysis project Ga0209828, IMG submission 187429) | Marine algal microbial communities from Maine, USA - Maine_Asex2 metaG (SPAdes) (version 2) | ecosystem: Host-associated > Algae > Red algae > Unclassified | place: Maine, USA | collected 2015-01-05
CTAAATCAAGGCTCAACCTTTACAGTTATATTACCTATAACTTCGAATGCAATATTAGAAAGAGCAATTCAAGATATCGACATTATAAACTCAACACATCAGAATGTACCAATCACAGCGACTCACCTTTTAAATACGGTACTTATTGTAGAGGACAATAAAGCCATGGCAAATTTCATTGCATCTTGCTTAAACTTAACTTACAATATCCTATTTGCAACTGATGGAAAAGCGGGTTTAGAACAAGCCGAAACTAGCATACCTGATATTATAATAACAGATATTATGATGCCATTTGTTGATGGTTTTGAATTGATACAAAAGCTTCAAGAAAACCCTAAAACAAACCACATTCCAATTATTGCACTCACTTCCAAATCTGAACATGAAGATAAACTAGAAGGTATATCTAGTGGTGCAGATGTGTACTTAACTAAGCCGTTTGAAAAAGACGAATTAATTCTACGTACTCAAATGCTTATCGCAAAACGACTTCAACTCCAAGAGCGCTACAACATTGAGGACCTGATTGAAAACAAAAACGATTCACTAACCCAAACCGATAAAAATATTGTTTTTTTAAATTCATTGATGCGTGCAGTACACCAACACATTGATGATTCTCACTTCGGATCAAAAGAGCTAGCCGCTTTTTTAGCCATGAGCGACTCACAACTGTATCGAAAACTTAAGGCCATCTCTAATACAAGTACAGCTATTTTTATACGTAAAGTACGACTAGAAAAAGCAAAAGAAATGCTTATAAACACTGATTTATCGGTTTCAGAAATTGCTTATGCTACTGGTTTTAATGATCCTAACTGGTTTAGCAAAGCGTTTAAAGAAGAATTTAAATTGAGTCCTAGCGAAGCACGTAATTAACTCATTTTCAATACAAATACATTTCTTAATAAGAACCTCACTATTCTCATTTTTTAAACATGAAATAATACTCCTTAATTCTGAAAGAATACTCCTACCATTTTTATCTATCTCGACATAGCTTTGATTTACAATTAAAACTGCCATGCGTAATATCCCTATAATTTTTGCTTTACTATTTTTATGTCCTTTTTTTTCTCAGGCACAAGACAAAACCTTTTATCATTACGGATTAGAGGAAGGTTTATCACAAGAAACTATACGTTGTATTCTTAAAGATTCTAAAGGATTTTTATGGCTTGGTACTCAAGATGGTTTAAATAAATTTGATGGTACGGCTTTTACTGTTTACAAAAATCACAAAAAAGATAGTCTATCCATTTCTGGAAATTTCATTAATGATTTAGTTGAAGATGATGATAACATTTGGATAGGAACCAATGATAATGGGATCTCAATTTATAACTCGCATTTAAATAGTTTTAAACAAACACTAATAAAAAAAGGAAATTGCAGTAGCATATCTAAAATGTCTGATGGGACTATAATTGCCACAGTTTTAAATCAAGGTCTTGTTATTTTTAAAAAAGAAAAAGCAAGTTATTCTACTTTTAAAATTACAGAACTTAATGGTGAACGCTTGCAGTTCACTTTAAGCTCTATACATAATGATAAGATATATGTAATTACAGATGAAGATCGCATTTTTGTTATTGACAATATACTTGATACGAACAAAATAATTAAAGAAATAAAACTAGATAGTACCATTGGAATTATAAATGTAATCCATGTACAGGATGATATATTATGGATGGGAACATCGGACGGGTTATTCGCGCTCAATAAAAAAAAGAACACCCTTAAAAAAGTAGCTTTACAGTCTGATAAAGCATCAGACAAATTTAAAGTTGAATCTATTAAAACCTTCAACGGTGTATTTTATTTAGGCACATTTAATGGTCTTTTTTTAGCAAGTGATTTTAATTCTGACACCTTTACATTTAAAAACATAATCACTTACAAAGGAGAACAAAACCACAGAAATTCTATTACGTCAAACAGAGTTTACGACACGTTTACAGATGGGAATTTATTGTGGGTTGGAACAAATAATCTAGATGTAGTTTCATTAAACGATCCTGTATTTAAAAACATTAACTCAACATCAAAAACAGCGCTTAATAACAGTTTTATTTTATCCCTTGCTAAAAATAGTGAATATACATTTGTAGGGACACGTAAGGGAATTAACTGTATTAATTCTAATGGTGAAGTCACTCAAATTACTACAGAAAACACAAATAATAGTTTAGCATTTAATGTTATTAGAGACATGTCTATTGACCAAAACAACAACTTATGGGTGGCGACGTTAAAGGGAGTCTCTGTTATAAACCTAGATGGTTTTAACCCAAAAAAGCCTAAAATTATTAGCATTTATAATGATGAAGAGAATTCAGCTTCATTAAGCGCTAATTCAACTAGAGGAATTTATAAAGATCACAACAATGCTATATGGATTGCTACTTACGGAGGCGGACTTAGCAGATTTACTGGTAATTTAAAAACAAATACAATAACATTTAAAAACTATAAGAGCACTACTGATGCTAATTCAATAAGTTCTAATTTCACTTACAGTATGTCGCAAGACAAGGACTTAAATTATTGGATTACCTCTGAAAATGGCTTAACAAAACTAGAATTTGAAGGATCTAATTATTCACAACCAAAATTCACTAAATACTTCCACAATATAGATGACGAAAATAGTCTAAGTAGCAACGTAACTTTACACACATGGCACGATAAAAACGATATATTATGGATTGCAACACAAGATGGCTTTAATAAATTTAATCCACAGAATAATACATTTAAACGCTATGGACAAGATGACGGTTTAACAAATACGTTTGTGTATAGTATTACTGAAGACAAAACCAATCATTTGTGGCTTACAACCAATGATGGCATTTTTAAATTTAATAAAGATTCTGAAAAATTTACAAACTATAACCAACGTGATGGTGTCCAAAGTTCTGAGTTTAATTTAGGAGCGCATTATTATAATAAAGCCACTAATGAAATTTATGTTGGTGGAATAGGTGGTTTTAATATTTTTGAACCAAGCAGAGTCTCAGAATTAGATATTGAAGGTGAACTTACATTTATCTCGTTAAGAATAAAAGATGAAGACATAAATCCAGCAAACAATTCTTCAGTATTAAAAGAAAGTATTACAAAAACAAAAGAGATTACTCTAAACCACAAAGATTTTCCATGTTATATAAGTTTTTCAGATTTAGACTTACGTCCTTATAAAAACAATCAATTTATTTACACCTTAAATGATAATGAATGGAATGACTTAAGAGATACTAGAGAAATTCAGTTATTAGAATTACCCAAAGGCAATCATTTATTACAGATACAAGGTAAATCACGAAATAAAATTTGGAATAAACCACCATTACAACTCAATATTAGAGTTATACCTCCATGGTATAAAAGTAATATCGCTTATGGCTTTTATATATTAACCTTTTTAGTACTTGCATATTTGTTTTATCGCTTAAGCTTACAAAAACAAATTGCCGGACAAGAAACAAAACGCTTACAAGAATTAGACGATTTAAAATCGCGCTTTATCACTAATATCACCCATGAGTTTAGAACACCGCTGACCATAATAATGGGCTATGTAGATACTTTAAAAAATAATTTATCTGATGACGAAGTTTACATAAAACCGATAAAATCTATTGAAAAAAATAGCAATAATTTATTGACGCTTATTAATGAAATGATGGATCTCGCAAGTTTAGAACAAGGCAACTTAGTGCTTAACATAACACAGCAAGATATAGTGCCTTATACCAAATATTTAACAGATAGTTTTAGTAGTCTCGCAGAAAGTAAATCCATTACAATAAATTTCAATTCTGAGGTTAAAACACAACTCATGGATTTTGATATTGAAAAATACCGTCAGATCATCACCAACTTAATTTCTAATGCCATAAAATTCTCGGAAGCAGATTCTAAAATAAAAGTATTACTCACTGTGGATCAGACCAAACACATTCAAATTAAAGTAAGTGATGAAGGAAAAGGAATTCCTGAAGCAGAACTCCCTTTTATTTTCGATCGTTTTTATCAAGCCACGACCAATTCTTACAAAAAAAATAGAGGTACTGGTATTGGTTTGGCTTTAACAAAGGAATTGGTTCAACTCATGAAGGGTAAAATCACTGTGGCTTCTAAAAACGAAAAAGGCACAACATTCTCTATTGTCATTCCAATTACTAATAACGCAGAATTAAAAAACCAGACGTCTCAGATAAAAGCTCAACAGGTAAGTCCAAATAATTTTGAAGACTTAGAAGAAAATATTAAAAACTCAGACTTACCAACGGTTTTGGTCGTAGAAGACAACAAAGAAATTGCGCATTATATTGGCACCTGCTTAACTCCATCCTATAACGTACAGTATGCTTTAAATGGTCAAATAGGTTTTGATATGGCTGAAACGCTTATTCCAGATATTGTTATTACGGACGTTATGATGCCCATTATGGATGGTTATGAACTTACTGACAAGCTTCAGAATACAAAAGCCACAAATCATATTCCTATCATTATACTTACAGCCAAAGCACAACAAGACGATAAAATTTTCGGTCTTAGAAGTGGTGCAGATGCCTATTTAACTAAACCATTTCAAAAGAAAGAACTATTAGTTCGGATTAATGCGCTTATAGAAAAGCGTCATAAACTTCAAGAACGTTACAGCCTTAAAAAAATAATTTCAATCGATACGTCATCGATAAAGGCAGATAAAAATCTAGACTTTTTAGACAGTATTATTCAACATATTCATAAAAACATTGAAAACTCAGATTACAATGCACCAAAATTAGCAGCAGATGTTTTTATGAGTGAATCGCAGCTCTACAGAAAGTTAAAAGCGATTACCAATAAGAGCTCTGCTATTTTTATCCGTTCTGTTAGGTTAGAAAAAGCAAAAGAATTACTTCAAACCACAACATTATCAGTTTCTGAAGTCGCTTATACAACTGGTTTTAGTAATCCTAATTGGTTTGGTAAAGCTTTTAAAGAAGAATTTGGTATGAATCCGTCGGAAATTAAGTCTTAAAGTTTTAGCTCTTTTTAGAGGTTTGACCAAATAACACGAGGCCTTGCACAAATAAGGAACATGCGTGAAATACTACCATAACTTGAAAAAATAAGACCCTTCACCACAATCATCTCTCATTAGGTTTGTAATGTTATTAACCATCAAAACCAATGTCACGATGAAAACATCAACGTTACTTATCTCACTCTTAATTATCAATTCTAGCTTCTTAGCTGGCCATGTTTCTATAAATCTTATGGGAAATCTAAATCCATTTATTTTAGGAGGTACTGAACTCTTTTTAGGATTAGCATATTACATCCACTCGATTTTTAGGGATGTAAGAAGCGTATTTGATGTAGATATAAAACTTTAATTAATTAAGAATCTTAAAATGACTACTATGAAAACCATTACTATAATAATATTATGCTTATGTTTTTGCAAACTAAGTTTTTCGCAAAACACATATGTACCTGATGATAATTTTGAACAAGCGCTAATAGATTTAGGCTTTGATTCTGGACCACTCGATGATAACGTCCCAACTGCTAATATTAATACGGAATGGACATTAAGCGTAGGATTTAAAGGTATCACAGATTTAACAGGCATAGAGGATTTTACTGAATTAAGAACACTTTATGTTACAGGTAATGATCTTACCACTATGGATTTATCAAACAATCTGCAACTTCGTATTTTAAGTTGTGCAATTAACAACCTTACAAGTCTAGATCTTTCGGCAAATATTAATTTATATAACTTTAATTGTAACGGAAATGACCTCACAACCTTAGATGTAAAAAACAGCAACAATACAAGCTTTACACTTTTTTCTGCTACAGAAAATCCCAACTTAAATTGTATTACTGTTGACGATGCAGATTACAGTGAAGCGAATTGGACAAACAAAGACGCACAATCAAGTTTTAGTGAAGATTGTAATGGCCTTTCTGTCAACGAATTTGATTTAAACACCTCTATTTCTCTATATCCAAACCCAACAAAAGGCATATTAAATGTGTCTTCAACAACCCATATAGATTCAATTTTGGTATATAACACACTCGGAGAGCTTGTGGCTAAAACATCAAATACAAAACATATTGACCTCACAAAATTACACTCAGGAATTTATCTCATAAAACTAGAATCTGAAAATAGAGTCATAGTTAAAAAAGCCTTACTAGAATAAGAAAATTCTAAAAAAATTGAACATCCCTATTATTATGAAGACAATACAATTAACCCTTATACTAATATCTGCTTCGTTGGCAAGTTTTGCTCAAGTTGGTATTGGTAACACAGATCCAAAAGCAAGTTTAGATATTACAGCCTCTAATACTGCAACACCTTCTAGTACAGATGGTATTTTAATTCCTAAGATTGATAATTTTCCAGCTACCAATCCAGGTACAGATCAAAACGGCATGTTAGTTTTTGTCACAGGAAACGGCACACCAACAAAAGGCTTTTACTATTGGGACAACCCTCTAACATCTTGGGTAGATGTAATTGGCACAAAAAACACCTTAGAACAAGCCTATAATGAAGGTGGTGCTGGAGCAGGAAAAAACATCAATGCCTCAGATGGAGCTATTAGAATTAACGGCACAGATGGTTTATTAGTTACAGGAACATTAAACTCAGGAAACACCATAGACACAGAAATTACAGGTGCTGGCACACGTATGTTCTTTAACCCAAGAACAGGAAGTTTTAGAGCAGGTGAAGTTAATGGCACACAATGGAGTGATGCAAATTTAGGATTACGCTCTGTTGCTTTTGGAAACAATAATACGGCTTCTGGTAATTCCTCTACAGCATTAGGTGCCAATAATGTGAGTAGCGGAAACCGAAGTCTTACCATTGGTGATGATGGTTTGGCTTCTGGGCAGAATAGTGTTGCTATGGGTGATCAAAACGATGCCATAGGCATTAATTCACTAGCACAAGGATTTAACAATACAGCTTCTGGAACAAACACCTCTACTTTTGGGGTGCAAAATAATGCACCATCTTATGGGGAAATGACAGTTGGCACATTTGCCTCAACTTATACCCAAAACAGCTTAAATAGCTGGAATACTGGCGATCGTATTTTCACTATAGGAAATGGTCAATCTAATGTTACAAGAAGTAACGCATTAACAGTTTACAAAAATGGTTTAATAAACATTAATGATGCTTATAATATGCCGTTAACTGATGGTTCTGCTAATCAAGTCATGACCACAGATGGAGCAGGAAATGTGAGTTTTCAAGATGGTGTTAAAGATGCAGATTGGTTTGAGGTTGACACAACAACAACACCTAATGCTATTAATGATAATATTTTTACACAAGGCAATGTAGGTATTGGCATTAACAGTCCAAGTGCAAGATTACATATAGATGGTACGTCTATCCCATTTAGGATAGATGTATTTGGTACAGAAAAATTAAGGTTAAGAAATAGTGCACTAGAGTTCATTAATTCAGGAAATTCTGTATTTATTGGTGAATTTGCAGGTTTTAATGATGATTTAACAAATAACAACAACACATTTGTAGGACTTAGAGCAGGATTTACAAATACCTCTGGGTCTAATAATACTGCTATAGGTCATGAAAGTTTACGCCAAAACACAACTGGTATAACCAATGTTGCAGTAGGAATCTCATCGCTCTATAATAACACAACAGGTAGCTTTAATGTGGCAATAGGAAATGGAGCTTTGAGAGACAATACAACCAACGATAATGATGTTGCAGTAGGAGCACTTACTTTAGCTGAAAAAGAGACCGGAGAAGGCAATGTGGCTATAGGTAACAGAGCAGGTATATTAGATCAAAACTCAGAACGAAATGTCTATATTGGAGATCGTGCAGGAGGTGGTTTAAGTGGTGATCCATTAGAAAATAAAACAGATAATGTTTTTATTGGGTATCAATCAGGATTTAATGAATCTGGAAGCAACAAGTTATATATAGAAAATACCGCTTCAACAACGCCTTTACTATATGGCGAATTTGACAACGGTATTTTAAGAACTAACGGAACATTTCAAATTAACGACCCAAGTGCTACAGGTTATGCGTTTCCAATTGCAGATGGCGCAGCAAACCAAGTATTAACCACAGATGGAGCTGGCAACACAAGTTGGCAAAATGCAAGTAGTGGTGCAGAACGTATTAACGATCTTATTGATGGTAAATCTGATAATGATGGTAGTGATGATGGTTCTTCAATATTTTTAGGTATTGGAGCTGGATTAAACGATGATAGTACAGATAATAGTAATATTGGTATTGGCTTTGATGCATTATCATCCAACACATCAGGTAGTTCTAATTTAGCAATTGGATTTCGAGCATTAGCATCTACTACCACAGCATTTGCCAATATAGGTTTTGGAGCACTTACATTAGAAGATAATACAACTGGAACAAGCAATATAGCAATTGGATATAATTCGCTAAACAATAACACAACTGGAGCAAGCAATATAGCAATTGGAATTGCTTCGCTAAACAATAATACTTCAGCTTTTGGCAATGTAGCTATTGGTTCGTTAAGTATGAGCACTAATACTGTTGGATCTTCGAATGTCGCAATAGGCAACATGACATTACGGGAAAACACAGCATTCAGTAATACTGCAATTGGTGCTAATAGTTTACAAGAAAATACTACTGGAAGGAACAATACTGCAACAGGTAGACAAAGTTTACAGGATAATACTACTGGATTGGATAACGTTGCAAATGGATACCGTAGCTTATATTTAAATACTACTGGGAGTAATAATGTCGCAATTGGATACCGTAGCTTATATAGAAATACTACAGGTGATAGAAATATTGCAATAGGCTACCAAGCTGGATATAATGAAACAGGTAGTGATAAACTTTATATTGAAACCTCCAGTTCTGCAACACCTTTAATCTATGGTACTTTCGATACCGATGAAGTGGGTATCAATTGGGATTCTACAATTGCCTTACCCAACACATTATCAGTAAACGGAAACGCTTCAAAAACAACAGCTGGCTCATGGCTAGCCAACTCAGATGCGCGTTTAAAAAAAGATATAGAAACTATGAATAGTCAAGACATGCTCAATAAAATTTTAGCGATGCGTGGTGTTACTTACACATGGAATGACAATAAAACAGGTTTAGACAGACCAGATACTATACAATATGGTTTTATTGCCCAAGACTTACAAAAAATATGGCCTACTAAAGTAAGTGAAGATGGTCAAGGCTTTTTACAAACCGCTTATGGCGATTACGACGCCATGTTTGTAGAAGCCTTTAAAGCGCAACAAGCACAAATCCAAACCTTAAAGCAAGAAAACAAAACCTTAACAGAAAAACTAAATAAACTAGAAGAACTAGAAGAACGCTTATCTGCTCTAGAAGCCAGTAAAAACTAAATGCAATAACAGCATTAAACTCATAATTGATTGTCTTCAATTATATTTTTTGAGTAAGAAAGTCGGTGTAGGGACCGGCTTTCTTTTCAAAATTACCAACTATACAAAATATACGACCAACTTTACAATACGCAGAGAAATACTATTATTAAATTTTAATTTAACCATTATGAAAAAAATATACACTTTATTATTAACTCTTTTTAGTGTAATAGTATCCTTTGCCCAACCAGCAAACGATGATTGCGCTAATGCAGAACTTATAACAGTTAGTAATACATCTACAAATTTCACCTTCGATATTAACACAGCGGCATTAAATAATGAAACTATTTGCACTTCTACCAATGATTACGCAGATGTTTGGTATGAATTTATAATGCCTTTTAACGGAAACATATATGTAGACGGCACACTTGCTTGGAACAACTTTGCACTTTACAGTGCTTGTGGTGGTGCGGAAATAGATTGCGGCAACTCAAATAAATTATTTACGAGTTTAGTTTCAGGCACAACTTATTTTTTAAAAGTTTACAGAACATCTTCCACAGCTGCTAACACTAATTATCAAAGTTTTGATATTAAAGCTTTTCAATCTGTCGCAAATGATGACTGTAATTCTTCCGAAAATATAACAGTCTCAACAACCACATCAACAATAGATTTTGAAA
>Ga0209828_1004400_pt1 | contig 10120 bp, 7 predicted proteins | sample MaitaG_FD_187429 | JGI IMG/M metagenome (GOLD analysis project Ga0209828, IMG submission 187429) | Marine algal microbial communities from Maine, USA - Maine_Asex2 metaG (SPAdes) (version 2) | ecosystem: Host-associated > Algae > Red algae > Unclassified | place: Maine, USA | collected 2015-01-05
TGGCCCGCGTGTCGGCGTTGTCGGCGAGCAAGCGAACCAAGTCGTAAGCACCGGCCGAGCCGTCGCCGCGCGGGGGTTCGAGATAGCGGTCGGGGTCGAGAATCTCGATGGTTCGGCGGGGCGGATTCTTCCAGGCGGCGGCGATCGCGGGCCAGCCATTTTCATCGCGCATCAGATGTTTCACGAAGCTGTAGCCTTGCCCGTAGGTGTATAACTTGTCGAACCGGGCATCGTCGATTTCGCCCTTGGCTTTGCCCAGGTCGCTGTGCGCGGCGAAATCATATTTCATCAGATCGGCAACCGCGAGAATGGCGACACCCTCGATCAAACAACTCAGGGCGCGCTGCGCGTCGACGCCATGTTTCTCGGCCGCCTTGTGTTGCGCCAGCAAATCGAAATGCTGATCTTGCAAGGCGTGAACGAGTTCGTGGAGCAGCACGCCGCGACTGAAGCGCGGCCGGCCGCGGTGCACTTTGACCACGAGCTGTTTGGTCTCGCTGTCATAGAACCCAGCGAGATCTTCGGACGCGGTCACATTGGTGAAGGTCACGGTCACCGGTTCGGTGAACTTCAAGCCGCGCCAATCCTCGATCTCTTTGGAAATCTCCGGCACCAAGCGTTCCAGTTCGGCGCGCTGTTCCGCCAGTTCCTTTTTCGCTGCCATGTCCCTTTCCGTCTCCGCACGAGGCTTCGGTGCCGGATCACTGGCGGCATCGCCGCGCGCCATCTGCTTGGCGAGCCGATCCTCCGCGTCCGCGAGCAGGGGTTTGATGGCGGGATAGTCGGACAGGGCGAGCGCTTGTTTAAAATCGGCGATGCCCGCTGGATAGTTTTTGTTTTCCACGTTCAGTTGCCCGCGGGTGGTCAGGTAAATCACTTTGTACATGTGCGATTTGGTCATGCCGAACAGCTTGGTGTAGGCGCGGATCGCGTCGTCGAGTCGACCCTCGGCTTGGGCGCGGTCGGCGTAGTCGGCGAGGTCGGCGGGCTGTTCGGGAAGGGCCTCGGCTTCGCGGCTGCCGTCGGGACGGATGTGAATCCGGACCCGCGTGGCCGGATCGATCACGCGGCGGGCGAGGGCGCGCAGTTGTTCCATGGTGATCGCGTCGATGAGTTCGGCGTAGCGTCCGGGCAGCGTGCCGAGTCCCATCACTTCAGACGCGGCCAACTCCGCGCCGAGACTGAAGTAGGGGCGGGAGTGTAGCGGCAGTTCGGCGATGGTGTCGCGCAGCAGGTCTTTGGTCGTGGCGAGTTCGTTGGTGGAAATCGGCAAATTGGCTAAGGCTTGCAGTGTCGCGTCGTCGGGCGCGGCGGCGGATTTGACGACGAGTATCCCGCCATCGAGACGGGTGTTCACGGCGATGCGCAGGGGCGGGACATTTTTATCTACGGCCGAGGCGGCGTAGCGTTCGAGCAAGAGTCCGAGCAGGTCCAGTTGCGGTGCGAGTTCGGGGGTGGTGCTAGGGTTCAGCGGCGGCAAGCGGTGGACGGTGAGATGAACCGCATCGGTGACCGGGCGTTCGAGGGTGTGCGACGAAGCCACGCGCAGGCGCGGCAACCTGAGTTTGGCGGGGTTGGTTGTGCGTTCAGCCGCAGCGGGTAGGGCACCGAAGGCTTTGCTGGCAGCGGCAAGCGCTTGTTTGTGGTTCGGCGAGACGATGACCACGGCGATGTTGTCGGCGCGGTATTGTTGTTGGTAAAACCGCCGGACCGAGTCGAGCGGCAGCCAGGGTGCGCGGGTGTGCCGGTTGGTCAGCAAACCCGAACCGTAGGGATGGTTGGGGTAGGCGAGTGCGTCGGTGATCGCGCCGAGTTCCATTTGAAAAGTGAAGGTGCCGGCCTCCTCTTTGCGCAATCGCTCCTGTTCGAACGCGAAGGCCGCCGGCTCGAACGACAGGTTTTGCATCCGGTCGGCCTCCATGGCGAGCAGCTCGGGGAGGCGTTCGGCGGGGATGTCGACATCGTAGTAGAGCGTGTAGTCGTCGCGCGCGTAAGCGTTAGCCCGGCCGCCCCAGTCCTCGACGATTTTCTCGAACTGCTGCGGGCCGGTGGTTGGCGTGCCGGTGAATAGTGCATGTTCAACGAGGTGGGCGATGCCGGCGTTCTGCCGCGACTCGTGTCGCTTGCCGGTGCCGACGGCGAGGTAGACATCGGCGGTGTCGTTGCTGCCGTTCAGAGCGAGGACGCGCAGGCCGTTGTCGAGTTCGAGCCGGTGCACGGTGTGTTCGCCGATGGTTTCCTCGGTCGGTTGGGCAAAGGATGCCACCACGAAAACGAAAGGCAGGAACAGCAGGTGCGGGATCAGCATTCGGGTCATGTTATGCATGTAAATGGTTCGAACTCGGTCGGTCAAACCTACACCTCCGAATCCGCCTTGCGGGAAATCTTGCCCGCGCGGACCAAGCCCCTACTGTGGTCTTGATGAATCATCTCTTTATTGCCGCGCTCCTGCTTGCCTTCGTTCTCCCCGGACTCGCCGTCGCCCAGCTCAAGATTGTTGAGTCGGAGAAGACCATCATCATCTCGAACGGCGAAACTGACCTGCTTACCTATCACAAGGCAATGGTCGAACCGCCCGCTGGGGTCAGTCCTTTATATAAGCGTTCGGGCTTCATCCATCCGCTGCGCGCACCGAACGGCGGGGTCGTCACCGGCATTCATCCGAAAGACCACGCCCATCATCTCGGGCTTTGGCACGCCTGGGTGAAAACCGAACACAAGGGCCGCGCCATCGATTTTTGGAACCTGAAAAAGAGTGAGGGCACGGTTCGTTACGCGCGCACCGAGGAGATCCGCGATGAGAAAAAGAGCGTGGGATTCACGGTCGTTCAGGAACATGTGATTCTGCCCGATGAAGTCATTCTTGAGGAAGGCTTTTTGATCGATGTGCGTTTGGGGCCGGACGGCAAGGTGTTCTTGATCGACCATACGACGGCGCAGAAAAACGTCAGCGACGCCGCGCTCGAACTGCCCGCCTACCGCTACGGCGGTCCGCTGGCCTACCGCGCCCCGCACCACTGGGACAAAGACAACAGCAGCCTGCTCACCTCGGAGGGCAAGACGCGCAAGGACGGCCACGCCACGCGCGCCAAGTGGTGCAGCTTTTCCGGCCCGACCGATCAGGGCCGAGTCAGCATCAGCCTCATGTGCCACCCCGAAAACCACGACGCCCCGCAGCGCCAACGCATCTGGCCGGAGTCCTCGCACAACGGCGCGATCTTCTACAACTGGGTGCCGGCGCAGGAACACGACTTCGACATTAAACCCGGCGCGGTCTCGACCATGCGCTACCGCATCGTGCTCAGCAACGGCACCGCCGACAAGGCGAGCGTCGACGGCTGGTGGAAGGCGTTCGGCAAATAGGATGTTCGCTACTTTAGAGTGCGCTACCTTTAGAGTGCGCTACTTCACGTGCGCTACTTTCCGTGCTCTACCGGTCGAAGTAATTTTCGACGGCGTTGCGGTGTTGCGGGAAGATGCGGTGGGTGTTCGCCGAACCCGCTCCAGCGGCGGAGCCGTCGAGTCCGCCGGACGCGCCGGCGGTACCTTCGGTCACGCCGGGGGCGGCCTGCGAGATGCCCATTAGTTTGCTTTCCTTTAACGAACGGATGGCGGCGGGGGACAGCACCTGCGGTTTGAACGCAGCACCGTCTTTGGTCGTGTTGTTGAGGAAATTGAGCGGCGCGTGACCAGGGCCGCGTTGGATGCCGCCGTTGCCTCCGCCGGGCTGCATGCCGTCACCCTCTCGCATCTCGGTGGCTTCGGGATCGCGGTCGGCGAGTTCTTGGTCGAGAAAGTCGCCGAACGAGCCGCCATTGCCGCCGCCTTCTCCGTCACCGTTCTCGCCGCCTTCGCCCTTGCCTTGGCCATCTTGTCCGTCGGCGCCTTCTTGTAATCCTTCTTCGAGCATTTGCGGATCGATCATGCCGTTTTGCGCCATTTGCTTGAGCTGTTCCTTCATGCCCTCGGCGTTTTTCTTCATTTGTTCGGCCAGTTCTTTGAGCTCTTCGGGGTCGACACCCTCGGCGAGTTTTTTTAGCTGTTCCATCATCTCTGGATTGTTGCCGATGCTTTCGGCGAGATCTTTGAGGTCTTCCTGATCGAGGCCTTCGGCGAGTTTTTCGAGCGCTTCTTTCATGTCCTCGTCGTCGGTTAATTTGGAGATCATGTCTTCGACTTGCTTGTCTTTCATCAGTTCTTGCAGGTCTTTCATGGCTTCGCTGAGGGACTCATTATCGAGCTCGCGCTCTTGGAGGTTTTCGAGCGCCTCGGCGAGCTCTTCGATTTTCTCGGCGCTGGCGCCTTCCTTGCTGAGTTGGGCGGTCATGTTGGTCGCGGTTTGGGCGCTCTCTTCTTCGAGCAGGTCCTCGAGTTGGTCGAGCGCGGACCAGGTAGAGACGGGGTCGGTGCCGTCGGCTTCTTCGCGTAGCTGGTCGAGCTGTTCTTTCAGTTCGTCGGCTTCCGCTTGGCTGAGCGAGTCGAGCTCTTCGAGTTCGGCGATGTGTTCGAGCAGGTCGTCGACTTGGTCGTCGATCTCCAACTGTTGCTGCGCAAATAGTGGGGTGACCAAGGACTGTGGCAGCAGGATGGCGGCACCGGCGAACAGTGCCGCAACGACCAGGGCGGCAAGGGGGCCGCGTTTGTGCCAGCGCAAATCGGGGGTGGAGATGCGTTCGGGGAGGCGGTGGCGCCAGGCGTCGAGTTCGGCCATGAACAGGCCGCCACAATCGTTGCGCTGGTCGATGTAGGCGCGGGCGGAGTCCGGCGTGGGTCGACGCGGCCACTCGACGAACCATGCGATGGCGGCGCAGACCGGCAGGCCAAGCAGGCCGAACCACATCGGCTGCTGCGGCAGTTGGAAGCCGTAGCGCATGACCAGCACGGCCGCGCCCCAGAGGAACAGCCAGCCGACGGCCAGCCAGAGGGCACGGTGCAGAACGCGGTAGCGCCCAACGGTGCGGATGAATTCGGTGACGTGGCGTTCGGACGATTTCATGACGTTCTATTATAGGGTGTCGGTGCGTCCGGCGCGAGTCGCGAAATGGATGATCAGAGCGCCCCAGCCGAGCATCAGCAGCAGCCCACCGAGCGGCGTGATCGGCCAAGCCCAAGAAGCGTTCGCGAGGGTCAGCAGGTAGATCGAACCGGCAAAACAGAGAATGCCGGCAACGAACAGGCCGCAGGCGATCCGGATGGGGCGTGAGGCCGGCAGCTGAGCGAGGGCGACCAGCAGGACCGCGTGGACGAGTTGGTAGCGCGCCGCCGTCATGAAACTGTCGAGTTGGTCGGGCGTGAGTTTGTCCTTGAGCGCGTGCGCGCCGAACGCCCCCGCCGCCACGGCCAGCAGGCCGAGCACCGCGCCGATCAGCGGAAAGATCCTCATCGGCTTTGCGGGGCGTTCGGGGTTGCCGGGGTGCGTCATCTCAAGGTGAGACGTACCGGTATGCCGTTTCGTTTAAAAGAAATTTGCGTTCGTTCGGCTGAAGTTCCCCTGCGAGCACGGAGGACGGAGGGTCTCGTCGATGTTGCTCTCAACAGTCCAATTCGTCGTCGTTTGAATCTTTGATGGCCCAAAACCCCGCCATGGCAATGAGGTAGGGCACCACGCCAAGAACTGTCAGGAGCGTTCGCGTAGGCGTCGATGGCCATTGAAGCCATTGGCTCGTCTGCAGAGCGTGGCGGATATACATTACGAGGAGCCCAATGTCGCTCACGAAGGCAATGAGGATGCAGGCACATGCAAACACGATCGCTTGCTCGATGGTGATCAGTTTTAGGCGGTTTGCCACGATCACCGCTCCCCGTCCCGTTGGTCGCGACCGCTCAAGGTGCGGTTTGCAACGCGCGGTATTGGTTGGCGATGTCCTCGACCGAGGGGATGACCGGCTCGGCGGACGGGGCCGGGTCGACCGCGACCGATCCTTGGAATGGCGCCGGGCCGCTGGGCGTTCCGGTCGGGGGGAGGTTGACGGAAGGTGACACCGGATCAATTGGCGTCGGCGCGTACGAGGTTGGCTCCGGTATCGGCTCGGGTTTGGGCGGGGCGTTCATCGCCTCATATTCGCGGGCGAGCTGGTCCGGGGTGGGGGCGCCGCCGGCCAGTTCGGGTTCGGGGGGCTTGGCTTCGGTTTCGGCACCCGCCGTCGCACCGAACTCGGCTTGGTCCAGCTGATAATCTTGTCCGGCGTTCGCGGGGGTGTTGACGGGCGGGACCGATTTCGAGGAGGAGGTCCAGCCGCCGCTGTTTGCGGCGGCGTTTACGCCGCGGTCATGCATCGACGCGGTCGCGGCTTTGGACGGCATTTGGATGCTACGGATGCCGGATGGTGCTTTGGCCGATTTTGGGGAGGGGGTCAGGCAGCCTGCCAAGAAGAGTGCGAGGCAGGAGCCGGTGATTGAGAAGATGAGATTCTTTGCCTTTTTCATGCCAAACTCTTCAACAAAGAGGTCTCTTATCACAAGAAAAGAAATGCGCAGACTCGGTCCGGGTTACAAAAAAATGAAAACATTCGCGCTACACCTAACCTTGTTCGCGGTCTTCCGCAGCCTTCTCGTCTCTGCTGCATCGGCACAGAACACGAAAACGCAAGGCACGAGCCTGGACGTCGCGTAGCGCTTTTCATCCGGACAAAAAAAGAGCCGGGAATGAACCCGGCTCGTTCTCATCGTTCTCCGAACGCGGCTTAATCGTCGCTGTCTTCTTCGTTCGAATCATCGTCGGACTCGGCCTCGGACTTGGACTCCGGAACCGGCAGGGGTTCGGGGGCGCGGCGCGCCTGAACGCGCAGGAACTTGGTGACTGCGTCGAAGCATTGGTCGGCGAGTTTGTCGGCGGCGACCATGTCGAACACGTCCATGCCTTCTTCGGCGACTTCGCAGACGAACAGCTTCCACGCTTTTTTGCGCAGCTCCTCGTGGTCGATGATGAAATCGCGCTGATGCTGTGGGCGATCTTGGCGTTCGTCATTGCCACCGCGGCGGCGTTTGCGTTGACGGCGTTTTTTATTGCCGCCTTCGCGCTGCCCATCTTGATCGCGGTCACGGTCTTGATTGCGGTCACGGTCTTGACTGCGGTCACGGTCCCGATCTTGGTTGCGGACTTGGTTTTTGCCGCGGTCGTTGCGGTCCTGCTTTTTTCGGTTCTCGCGGCCATCGCGTCCATCGCGGTTGTCGCGGTTGTCACGGTTGTCACTGTTATCGCGCTTTCCGCGCTTCTCGCGTTTGTCCTCGTCGGCTTCCGCTTCGGACTCGGTGGATTCTTCCGGCGCTTCGACTTCCGCTTCGGGTTCGGCGTCGTCTTCGGCCGGTTCTTCCTCTGCTTCTTCTTCGGGTTCCGGTTTCTTCGAACGCGGTCCGCGGCGGCGCTTGCGTTTCGGCTTTTCGGCCTCGACTTCTTCGGCTTCCTCTTCGACTTCAGCGTCGTCATCCGCCGCTTCGGCTTCTTCCTCGACGTCTTCTTCGACCTCGATCTCGTCGGTTTCTTCAAACGCTTCGGTTTCTACGTCGTCGTCATCCTCGCCCTTTTTGGACTTGGAAATGGCGGCGGCGGAGGAGGCCTCAATGAGTTCGTCGAACTCGCTAGCGACCTTCTCGAGCGCTTCTTTTTTGGTCGGCCGTTTGCGGCGCGACGATGATTTTTTCGTCGAACGTTTACTGCGGGAGTGTTTCTTGGGTGATGTTTTTTTAGTTCCGGACATTGAATGCCCCTTTTATCTGCTGGCCTTCTTGCGCGCATGGGGGTCCAGCAAGCGTTTGCGAATGCGAACATTGGAAGGCGTCGCCTCCACGTATTCGTCATCGGCAATAAACTCGATGGCTCGTTCTAGGCTCAACTTTTCCGGGGGTTCCAGAGAGATGGCTTTGTCGGTGCCGGATGCACGCACATTGGTCAATTGTTTGGCACGCGTCGGGTTCACCGGAAGATCTTTGTTCCGGCTGCTTTCGCCGATCACCATCCCGACGTAGACCTCGTCTCCGGGGGCGATGAGTAATTTACCGCGTTGTTGAATGCTATCGAGCGCATAGGCAGTTGCCTGCCCTTGCGCGGTGGAAATCATGGACCCGGTGCTGCGCGTGGCGATCTCGCCGGCGTTCGGGCCGTACTCGCGGAACGAGTGCGAGGCGACGGCCTCTCCGCGGGTGGTGTTGGCCAATCCGCTTTCGAGGCCGATCAGGCCGCGGGTCGGGATGACCGAACGAATCACCGTGATGCTGCCTTGCGGCTGCATGTCGTTGATCTTGGCTTTGCGGGCGGAGAGCTGCTCCATCACCACGCCGAGGCAGTCGGCCGGTACTTCGAGCCAGAGGTCCTCGTAGGGCTCGAGCATTTTGCCGTCGACTTCTTTTTTGATCACCTCGGGACGCGACAGGCACACCTCGAAGCCTTCGCGGCGCATGGTCTCAGCCACGACCGCGATCTGCAGTTCGCCGCGCGCTTGCACGGTGAACATGTTGCCGCGGTCGACATCGCCGACTTGAAAACTGATGTTGGTCCGGCCTTCGCGTTGCAGGCGGTTGCCGATGTTGCGCGCGGTCACGAACTTGCCGTCTTTGCCGGCGAAGGGTCCGTCGTTGACCACGAACTGCATGGTCAGCGTTGGCGGGTCGATCGCGACGAAAGGCAGGGCGTCCTGCGCTTCGGTGGCGACGAGGGTCTCGCCGATGTCGAGATCGTCCATGCCCGCGACGCCGGCAATGTCACCAGCGATGGCGGACTGAATTTCGATCGTGCCGGAGCCCGTGTATTTATAAAGTTTGGTCACCTTGCCGCGCTGGCGTTCGCCTTTGTGGGTGATGCGGAACATCGGGTCGCCGATCTTGATCTCGCCCCCCGTGATTTTGCCGATGCCGATGCGACCGACGTAGTCACTCCAGTCGAGGTTGGAGACGAGCATTTCGAACGGCCCCTCTTTGACGGAGGGCGCTGGAATGTCGGAGATGATGGTCTCGAACAGCGGCGTCATGTCGGCGTGCTCTTCGCTGAGTTCGCGGACGGCGAAGCCGTTTTTAGCGGAGCCATAAAGGAAGGTGCAGGCAAATTGGTCTTCGCTGGCTTCGAGGTCGAGCAGCAGTTCCATGACCATTTCGTGCACCTTGTCCGGCGTCGCGAACTCTTTGTCGATCTTGTTGACGAACACGATCAGTTTGAGGTTCTGCGCGATGGCTTTGCGCAGCACAAAACGCGTTTGCGCCTGCGGGCCGTCCTGCGCGTCGACCAGCAGCATCACGCCGTCGACCATTTTCAGGATGCGTTCGACTTCGGCGCCGAAATCGGCGTGGCCGGGAGTGTCGACAATATTGATGGTGTGCCCACCCCATTCGACGGCGGTGTTCTTGGCGCGGATGGTGATGCCCTTCTCGCGTTCGAGATCCATGGAGTCCATGACGCGTTCGCCAACATCCTGGTGAGCCTCATAGGTTCCGGATTGTTTGAGGAGTTCGTCCACGAGGGTTGTTTTCCCGTGGTCGACGTGGGCGATGATGCCGATATTGCGTATGGATTTTGCGGACATGTTATAAATTGGAGGATTCGGGCTAGGCGGACTCGGGGTGCGAGTCAATGTCTGATACCCCGCTTTTACGATATTTCCAGTCGTTGGCCTGCGGCCATTTGAAGTAATCAGTAATCAGTCGTCAGTGATCAGTGGTTTACGGCCTGCGGCTTTGGGTGATATGGGCCTGCGGCCGTTTGAAGTGATCTGGGCCTGCGGCCCTTTGAAGTGATCTGGGCCTGCGCCCTTTGAAGTGATCAGTAATCAGTAATCAGTGGTGTACGTACGGCCTGCGGCCTTTAAACAAGTCAGTGGTCATCGGCCTGCGGCCATTTTGAGGAATTTGTGAACCGTCATCCAGTCCAATCGCGCGCCACTGAGCACTCCCTTCCCTCACTGATTACTGATCACTCGCCACTGATGACTCCTCCGCCCGCAGGGCGCGGGCCCACTGATCACTGATCACTCGCCACTGATGACTCCTCCGCCCGCAGGGCGCTGGTCCACTGATCACTGATCACTCGCCACTGATGACTCCTCCGCCCGCAGGGCGCGGGTCCACTGATCACTGATTACTCGCCACTGATGACTCCTCCGCCCGCAGGGCGCGGGTCCACTGATCACTGCTT
>Ga0209828_1004401_pt1 | contig 10119 bp, 5 predicted proteins | sample MaitaG_FD_187429 | JGI IMG/M metagenome (GOLD analysis project Ga0209828, IMG submission 187429) | Marine algal microbial communities from Maine, USA - Maine_Asex2 metaG (SPAdes) (version 2) | ecosystem: Host-associated > Algae > Red algae > Unclassified | place: Maine, USA | collected 2015-01-05
TTGAAGAGAAGGAATACACCGCACTGCGTGAGCAGGGTCTTGTGGGGTCAGAACTACATACTTCTCTAACCCAGAACATCGCTTCGCGCCGCGCTATCGCTGAGCAACATCTGGAGCTTGATCTGATCGTTCAACGTGTCGAACTGATCAAACAGTACCCCCTGTTTCATGATCTTGATGACAAGACACTGCAACAGCTTGTTCGTAAGATGCAGACTCGCTATGTCAACGCCAATACGGTCATCATTCACGCTGACACGATCGAGAGAAAAGTATTTTTCATAGCCTCCGGAGCTGTCGTCATGGATTCAGCCGGCCGCCTCACTCAACACGGACCCGGCGAAGTCTTTGGCGTCATGAGTTTGCTGACCAATGAACCTGGGAGTATCCGGGTACGCACTATTGCCCCGTCGACTCTACTGGTTCTGGATGAGGACAGGTTTCGTCGATTGCTGAGGCGCAGCCCCAAGTTACAACAGGTGGTCAATGAGACGGCGAAGGGCAAAGGCTGACCTTTTTGCCTGATAGAGTTCGAAAACGCGCATACAATACCGCTAACTGAACACTTCTCTACAAGTTACTTGGCGTATGAAATTCCTGCACGCAGCGGATATACATCTGGACAGTCCTCTCAGCGGTCTGGAGCGGTACGAAGGTGCGCCAGTGGACGAGATTCGAAGTGCTACGCGTCGAGCATTTGACAACCTCATAGCACTTGCTATTGACGAAAAAGTGGCCTTCGTGCTGATTGCCGGTGATGTCTATGACGGCAACTGGAAGGACTACAACACAGGCTTGTATTTTGTCAGCTGCATGCGCAAGCTGGAACAGGCAGCGATACCGGTCTATCTGTTAGCTGGCAATCACGATGCAGCGAGTGTTATCACCCGTAACCTGCGATTACCGGCAAACGTCAGCACTTTTTCAACTAAAAAGCCTGAAACGTTTGTCATTGATGAGCTGAACGTCGCCATCCATGGACAAGGCTTTGCCACACGTGCGGTTACTGATGATATATCGCAGAAGTACCCACAGGGCGATTCACAAGCATTCAACATCGGAATGCTGCATACCTGCCTTGATGGTACAGCAGGCCATGACGCCTATGCCCCCTGCAGCGTCGAAGGCTTGCGTTCCAAAGGCTATCAATACTGGGCATTGGGTCACGTGCACACCCGCGACGTGGTCAGTACCGACCCTTACATCGTTTTTCCCGGTAATACTCAAGGGCGCCACGTACGCGAGACCGGCTCGAAGGGCTGCACGCTGGTGAGCGTGGAAGACGGTAGTATCACCCACGTTGAACACCATGCAGTTGATGTCATGCGCTGGGTTCGTCGTGAGCTTGATGTATCAGCCAGTGATACGGCAGAGGAAGTTTTCGATCAGGTTCAGGACGCCTTTCTTGACGCATTGAGCGAGGCCGATGACAGACTCGTGGCAATCCGTCTCATATTGACTGGCGCCAGCGCCGCTCATCAGGCATTGCACGCCGCCAGAGAGCACTGGACGCAAGAATACCGCTCACTGGCTTCAGGGCTCGGTGGAGCCGGCATCTGGCTGGAGAAGGTCTCCATCAGGACACGGTCCAGTGTGTCGGTAGGCGATGCCTACGCTGGAGACGATGCACTGGGTGGACTACTGCGTAGCATCGACGACAGTAAACTCGATGATGCTCGCATCGCTGACTTCGCGGCAGAGTTGTCTCCTCTTCGACAGAAGCTGCCCGCGGACATGCTCAGTGATGAGCAACGATACGATCCTGCCGATGCAGACACCATCAAAGAGGCCATGGCCGACGTCAGGCAGCTGCTTGTTGATCGCTTGACGTCGACAGACAAGGAGTCCTGATTCGCCATGAGAATTCAACAACTTAATCTGATGGCGTACGGACCCTTCACAGACAAGGTGCTGAATTTCGAAGATGCGGGCCTGCACGTGATCTACGGGCCCAACGAGGCTGGCAAGAGTTCTGCCTTGAGAGCACTGACTGCGTTGCTGTATGGCATTGAAAACAGCACGACAGATAACCAGGTGCATGAGAACGGCTCGTTACGCATCGGTGGATCATTGCTCAATGCTGACGGACATACGCTAGACATTGTCCGGCGCAAGGGCCGCACAAAAACCTTGCTCAGTCCTGATAGCTCGCCGCTCGACGAGCAGGTGCTAACGCCTTACCTGCAAGGCGTCACGAGAGCCTTGTTCCAGACGCTTTTTGGCATCGATCACAAAGCCCTTGTGCAGGGCGGCAGGGATATACTCGAACAAAAAGGTGATGTCGGACAAGCGTTGTTCTCAGCCGCACTGGGCAGTCACTTGCTACATGACGTGCTTACAGATCTGGACAACGAAGCTGTGGAGCTATTCAAACCCCGCGGCTCAACACAGAAAATCAATACCGCTCTTAAGCTGCGCGCAGAGGCGGTAACACAACTAGGTGTCTCATCGCTGAAGTCGAGCACGTGGGAGCAACATCAAAAGGCGTTGGAAGAATCAGCAGCCAGGCTTGACCGTGTTAATACCGAACTGGACTCAAGTCGCACACAAATCAATCGCCTCAAAAGAATACAGCGTGTTCTCCCCTACCTTGGGGAGCGCCGCCGATTGCACACAGAGCTTGAGCAACTGGGTGACATTGTCGTGCTTTCTGAAGATTTTTCAAAACGCCGGCAAGAGGCAGAAAAAAAGCTGTCCACTGCACAGAGCCTACTGGACAGCCGCACGCCACAACGTGAAAGATTGCATTCGGAATTACAGACAGTGTCTGTTAATTCAGAATTACTCGAGCAGGCAGAGAACATCCAGAGCCTGCATTCCCGTCTGGAAAGCTACAGACAAGGCTTGCTTGAGCGCCCTCGACTGGAAGCTGAAGAGAAGCAACTGGTTACCGACGCCCGTGCCATTCTCCGCGAAGTTCGTCCGGATCTGGATTGGCAGGCTGTAGAAACGTTACGCACCATTCTGTCTAGAAAAGCCGCTGTCAACGAATTGGTCAAGAAGCATCCACTGACGTTAGAGAAGCTGACTCAAACGGAATCGGAGCTAAACAAGAAGCGTCATATGCTGGAAACGGTTCGCAGCGAACTGGGCAAGCTCAAGCCTGCCAGGTCAACCGCCCTGCTTCGCGGGCAAATTGCAGCGAGTAGAAATCTGGGTGAGATAGGCAAGGCACTCGACACTACTCGCAGTGAACTGCAAAGCCTGACAGACCAAAGTGCAGCGAAACTGTCGAGATTGAATTTCTGGCAGGGTCAGCTTGATCAGGTAGCGGGTTTACGTATTCCGGGGCGCGAGGCTATTGATCAGTTTGACGATGACTTCAAGCAACTCGGCGTACGCAAGCAACAGTGCCAGAACTATCTGGATGAGAATATCCTTCTGTTGCAAAAAACCCGACAGGATCTAGATGAAATAAACAAAGCCGGACAAGTTGTTACCGAAGATGAAATGCTGGATATCCGGAAAGAGCGTGACACACTCTGGCAGCTGTTACGTCGTCGTTGGGTCAGCGGCGAGGATACCCAAGCAGAAAGTGCTCGCTATGTCGATAGCAACACAGAGCTTCACGAGGTGTTCGAAAATCGCTTGACCACTGCTGATGATATGGCCGACAGACTTCGTCGTGAGTCCAGTCGGGTATTGAAGCTTGCAGCACTGCAGAGCACGCTGACTGCAGAAAAGGAGAAGTCCGAGCAGCTGTCTGAGCGAATGGATAACGTGGTAAACGATGAGGCTTTACTCGTTAGTCATTGGCAGCAACTCTGGTCTGATTGCCAGATAATACCTGGCACTGCACGTGAAATGCGAAGCTGGCTGGATAGCTACGAAAGCCTGCGTGCAGATGTGGAACAAACTCACTCACTGCAACATCAACTCAATGATCTCGACAAAAGAAACGTCGAACATATCTCTTTGCTGATCGAGCAGACCGAAGCGCTTGGCCTGTCCATCAAACGACCTACGGAACTGGCGGCCATGTTGATTGCCAGCGAAACCTGTGCAGATGAGCTCGATGCTGCAACCACGAAGCACAAGGAAATCGTGCAGAAGCAGGACGATATTGAACAGGACATCAACGTGCTGGATGACCAGCGTCAGGATACAAACCAGACTCTGGACAGCTGGAAGCTTGCCTGGAGCGCACTCATGCAGGAACTGGCGCTTCCACAAAACCTGCAGCCAGTGGAAATGGATGAACTCATCGACAGTATCAGGGTACTTTTCGAAAAGCTGGATGAGGCGGCGAGAAGGCAGATAAGCCTGGCTAGTATTCACGAAAGCAACACCGCCTATAGCGACCAGGTCCAGCGAATGGTCGATTCAGTCGCCCCTGAACATAGCAGCTTACCGCCAGAAGAGGCTGTGCTTAAGCTTTATACCCTACTGAGTGAAAATCAGTCAACACGCACCAGTGAGCACCGTCTGCAGGAGCAGATAAAACAAATTGATGGCGACATTGCTGAATCCACTGCTGTGCTCAAGTCGATGAACCTGACACTGGAAACCTTATGTCAAGAAGCAAAATGTGATGACCACTCAAAGCTGGATGAGCTTGAAGATCGTTCTGCGCAGTATCTGGAACTCAAGCAATCCATCACGTCTAACGAGAAAGACATCACCAATGCCGGTGATGGCAATACGATCAAGGAACTTGAGATAGAAGCGGATAGCGTAGAAGTCGACTCTCTGCCTGCCGCTATTGAGCAACTACACAACAGGATTAACGATGAGCTGGAGCCAGAACGCTCTGTACTCACAGAACGCAAGGGCCGAGAGAAGGCTGAAATTGAAAAGATGGATGGCAGTAACAGCGCCGCCGAACTTGCAGAAAAGGCAAGCAGCATACTGGCAGGTATTCGCACCGATGCAGAGGAGTACGTGAGGGTCAAGCTTGCCGCGAAGGTACTCCGTGAGCATATAGAGCGATATCGTCAGGAGAATCAGGGCCCCTTGATAAAAAGGGCTAGTGAGCATTTTACAGCGCTCACCAGACAGTCGTTCAGGGGTCTTGTTACAGACTTCAATGCCAAGGACGAGCCGGTTCTCACCGGTGTCAGGGATGTGGGGAGCAAGCCTGTCAAGGTGGAGGGAATGAGCTCCGGTACACTGGATCAGTTGTACCTTGCATTGCGACTGGCTTCGTTGGAGAAATACGCTGCAAGCGCTACGCCCATGCCATTCATCGTGGACGATGTCTTGATAGAGTTTGACGATGACCGTTCGTTAGCAGCACTACAGGCGTTAGCTGATATGGCGCAAACCACACAGGTCATTCTGTTTACGCACCATTCTCGAATTCTGGAACAGACTGGGGATATCAAAGGCGGCGTGACAGAGCACAGACTTTGAATTCAGACGCTGAAACGCCTTTGAATGAAGCTTGGCAAGATTTACGTCGTGATGGAAAAATGAGTGTATTGATTTTCGGGTACTAGTGGTGCGTCTACTAGTTTCGATGGTAAGTTGCGCGCAGACGCTAATTCAAGTCTGCGGCCATACTCGTCAATATGTCCAGTGGAATAATCTTCAGGGCCGCTTCGTGGGTTGATTGTACATAAACCCTCGGCGCATCCCCTTCGTTGAACGCCTGTAGCCAACGGCTGGCACACAAACACCACCTGTCACCGTCTTTCAATCCCGGAAAGCCGTAGGCAGGTACAGGCGTGGATAGATCATTACCGGCCGATTTTGTAAAACTCAGGAACTCATCGGTGACTGCTACGCAAACCGTGTGAGAACCCGCATCCTCAGGGCCTGTATCGCAGCAGCCATCTCGATAGAACCCCGTCATGGGGTCCAACCCACAAGGGACTAGCTCTTCTCCGAGGATGTTGCGGGCCGGTTTTTTCATAAACTTTATAGATAAATGTGTTTACGCAAGTTTAGCCGTAAAGCCGATGCTCTGGAAATCAATTTGTTAGTTAGTACCCGTATTCGTTGTCGCACAAACGCAAGAACATCTGAGATACGGTCAACTGCAAGATCGCAAAAACTACGGTACCCTCACGACATGAACGCGCGCAGAGTATCAATGGCAGAGTACCAATGATTGATTATTTGACAGCGATCACGTTAGAAATACGACATGCAGTACAAGCGCCATGAATACTCTGGAGAATTTTTTCGATTCGCACTCTCTGCAACGCGGGCAAGCGCTGTATCGTGCAGGTTCCGTCATTGATTTTGAGTATGATTCCGACGTCAATGTGCTATTCGCTCAGGTACAGGGAACCCGAAACTATCCGTACGAAGTAGAGGTAAATCTTGACAACAAAGGGAATCCAGATGAGGCTTTCTGCAGCTGCCCGGTCGAGATAGACTGCAAGCATGCCGTTGCAGCCTTGCTGGCATACCATCAGACCCATTCGAGTCCGCCACGCCGAAGCCATGCGCAACCCGGTGGCACACCCTATGGTCACTCTGCAAGCAAAGGTGCGGAATCCCAGTCCGAAGCATGGTGGCATCGCTGGACGGCAAGCCTTGACCGTTCCACGTCTCAGATCAACACTGACACCACGTATTCCCACCCACGCTCACGCATCTACTCACTCAGTTCTCGCAAGTCTCATGGCAGGATTGGTATCGGTGTTGTCATGACGTTGCTGGACGCACCTCGCACAGCGGCCGGGCACTTCAACAAGGGCCGACGCGCCGATCAGAGCAGCGGCTATGGCAGCTATGACACCGAAATTACAGCGCTCGACAAAGACATCGAAGCTCTGGGCGCTGCGCGTCTGCAAAGCGACATGGGACGCTGGACACACGACACAGGACGCTACGAACTCACCGGGCGTTTCGGGCATACGATGTTTGAGCTCTCGATAAGGACCGGACGTTGCTTTCTCGACAACGACCGCCGGCAGGCACTCACAGAAGGTCAGGCCCGCACCCTTTCAGTGGCCTGGAAGAGCGTATCCAAAACCCGGCAACAACTGGTGGCGACACTCGATGGGCTCAATCAGTGGTGGGCGCTCACCACTGATACACCCTGGTGGATCGATCCGGCGAGTGCCACGACTGGCCCGATTCAGACAGAACTCAGTGGTGAGCAACTCGCCCTGCTGCTTGAGGCACCAGCTTTGTCTGAAAAAGAACTGGAAGCGCTGGCAGATTTTCAAAGTGAACAACACAGCGAATACGGCGACCCATCCCTGTTACCGCCGCCTCCAGTAACGCTCGCCCCGCTTGTCAATGTCAAACCAACGCCAGTACTTCTCTTACGCTCGGCCAATGATGATCCACACGTCGATCAATGGGAGCTTGTGCTGTTCATGCAATACGGCAGTGAGCTGCTGTCTTTTGATCCTCTTCAAAGTGAACCGATGACCCGCATCATCAACCAGCAGGGCGATCCCGAACGCATAAAACGCCATCACGACATCGAAACTCATTACTTTTTCGAGACATTGCGCAAAGTACCTGGCATGCAGCGTCAATTCGATGAATTCAGCCAGGTTACCCCGATATTCAAGGCAAGCGCTGACACGCCAGTCGAACGCTTTACCGCCTACCGCAGCCTGGTGATGAACACGGCCGAACTAGAAAGTGATGGCTGGCAACTGATCGTGCTGCCTCCCGTGCATACAGAGCCCTTGCGCACCGGCAGTTTCGACGGCCTGGTCTCGCCGGCTGATGATGGTAGCCCGGGATGGTTCGATATCTCCATGGGCATAGAGATCGCTGGCGAGCGATACGATCTCATGCCACTGGTGGCAGCGTATATCGAGCGTGGTGGTGGTAAAGAGCCGTTGCTGGAAGAGACAACCGACGGTCGTTTCGTGGAGGTATCCGCTGCAGTGCTGCAGACCATAGCCGACGTGTTGCTGGAAATGGGTACGCCCATCGCTGCGGATGGCAAAGTTAGACTCTCTCGGACTCGGGCACTCGCGCTTGATTCGCTGCAGCAAGCGCTAGGGGATCATGGCATCGATACCGCCTGGCGTGGAACACGTGAGCCTTTTAAATTTGCGCAACAATTACGCAAACTGGCTAACGTCGATACGAGCGCATTCGATCAGACTGCCATTCCGCGCGGCTTACAGGCAACACTTCGTCCATACCAACGCGCAGGATTGGGATGGCTGAACGCCATTGCCACGCACGGACTGTGTGGCATCCTTGCCGATGACATGGGGTTGGGAAAGACCTTGCAGACACTGGCACACATCCTTTGGCTGCGCCAGAGCCGACGTTTGACAGGACCTGTGCTTGTGGTTGCACCAACCAGCCTTCTGCTCAATTGGGCCCGAGAAGCGAAGCGCTTCACACCGCGGTTGAACGTACGTGTCTGGCATGGCCTGGATCGGCATGACGATCCGCTAGACGCTAACGGTTCAGCAGTACATGTTGTCATCACCAGTTACGGACTTGCATTACGCGATCGCGACCTGTTAGCTGCGCAAGGCTTCGGCCTGCTGGTGCTCGATGAGGCCCAACAGATTCGCAATGCGCAGGCCAAGACCACTCGCGCAATCAAGTCATTGCCGATTGAACGCAGGCTTTGTCTGTCCGGTACGCCACTGGAGAACCACTTGGGTGAGCTATGGTCACAGTTCGACTTCCTGATGCCTGACTTGCTTGGCGATGCTCAACGATTTACCCGTCACTATCGCACACCTATTGAACGACATGGCAATCGGGATCAACAGCGCCGACTAGCAGCAGCAGTCAGCCCGTTTCTGTTGCGGCGACGCAAGGAAGACGTCGCGTCCGATCTACCACCCAAGAGCGAAATGGTACGCGAGGTGCGTCTTGGCGAGACTCAGGCAAAGCTCTACGAGAGCATCCGTGTCTCCATGCAAAAAAGAGTGCGCATGGCGCTACAGGCTAAGGGCCTGGCACAAAGCCGCGTCACGGTGCTGGATGCGTTGCTGAAATTACGTCAGTGCTGCTGCCATCCGGAACTGGTGAAGCTTGGCAGTGCACGACGCGTCAAAGAATCTGCCAAGACCACGTTGGCACTCGACATGATTGATGAATTGATCGAAGAAGGACGACGCATTCTGATATTTTCTTCGTTTACGTCGATGCTGACCATACTGGAGCGCGAACTTGCCGCTCGCAATCATAGTTGGGTCAAGTTGACAGGACAAACACGCAAACGTGATGAAGCCATCGATGCATTCCAGCGAGGTGAGGTACCGCTGTTCCTGATCAGCCTCAAGGCCGGCGGTGTCGGTTTGAACCTGACAGCTGCTGACACGGTGATCCACTACGACCCCTGGTGGAATCCGGCAGCAGAAGCACAAGCCAGCGCTCGAGCTCACCGCATTGGCCAGAACAAACCCGTATTCGTGTACAGGCTAGTCACGGCAGACACCGTGGAACAGCGCATCGTGAAGATGCAACAGCGCAAGCAGGACCTTGCCGACGCCATGATCGAAGGTGGTGATGGAGCGTCCCTAAGCGCATTATCGGTCGAAGAAACGTTGGCTTTGTTTGATCCAGAATAACAGGCCGCGTACGGGTTGAATCCTGGTACGTTTCACACTATCCCCAAAGGCGCTCACGTCCGGAATCTGGCGCTTTTCCACGTTCATGGTGTTGACTGATCCAGTGGATGAAACTGGCGCTAGAGGTGTGTCGTTTTTCACCCTATTCCGTGCCATGCGCAATGTGCCTGCCACAAACCCCACGCCCAGTTCGTTGTGCCGTAGGTGTTTTGCAATGCGTGTACAACCAGGCCGTCAGGATGATTCTACGCAGCATGGTGAAGATCAGTATCAGGTGCTCATCAGATCCGCTTAGTTCAGCGACCTGTCGGTAGCCAGTAGCCCATGCTTGAAGTGATACGGGTGTGCACAGATGCATTCTGTAAATTGCAACATAGTGCTTGATTTCAATCAGAATCGTTGCAAGACTCAGAATCAGGAATACGCGCAGAACGAGCTGATTCTGCTACCTATTTTCTTTCCGCAATCAGTACTTTGGCTTGCATTGTTGATGTGGTTAAACGCCTTCGGTGTGATACCCGGTTGGCAGACCGCGATGGTGGCGCACGCCGTCTTTGGAGAGATCTGATAAATCTGCCTTATAGTTCTTGAATTGCGCAGGTAGTTCTTGAATTACGCAGGTAGTTCTTGAATTACGCAAGGTCGTATCTGAGCATACCCTGAT
>Ga0209828_1004402_pt1 | contig 10117 bp, 8 predicted proteins | sample MaitaG_FD_187429 | JGI IMG/M metagenome (GOLD analysis project Ga0209828, IMG submission 187429) | Marine algal microbial communities from Maine, USA - Maine_Asex2 metaG (SPAdes) (version 2) | ecosystem: Host-associated > Algae > Red algae > Unclassified | place: Maine, USA | collected 2015-01-05
CCGAAGAATAGACTGAACAATCTGGCCGTTCTAACGCCAGCGACGGTTGCGTCGCGTAAGGAAACGGTGCCTGACGCGAATGGCACTCGCCTTCCATTCTTTGGGGCAGGAGCTCTTTTCTACAAACCCGATACGCCGGCGAGTGAGTACCGCCCGCTTATTCGCCTTCGATCTCTACAGGATTACCTTTTTCGAAATTGCAAGCGTAAGTCGCACGGTCGCGCGTCGGCCTCCGCGCGTAGACGCGCGCGTAACTGAGCTGATTATAACGCACCTTGAACCGAGCACCGGTTCGATTTTGAAAACGCTCAAGATCAAAATAGCGTTTTGAATGCGCGGCGATCGGCTCGGAATCGTGAATCTGGTAGTGGTGATTGATCTGAATATTTAGGTGGGTCCAATCTTGATCGCTGAGATTTTCAACCACAAGATGACCGCCACCAAACTCAGGTCGCAGATCATACCGAGCTTCATAGAATGCTTGTGAAGGTAATCCCTCAGCGGTAATCTTGCATTCCAGCTGACCCTCGTACACCTTGGGCATGTAAGCGAACAGAGCGAAGATAATAACCACCGGCACCGCAAGCATGGTCGCCAATGTGATCTTCAGCCCGCCCGGCGACATCGTTGGCATGTCTTTGGATACGTTGGAACGTGCAATGGAAGCATCGCTGGTTGAAGTGTTCGTCATGTTTTGGTTTTCTAGAGTATGCAAAATTAGCGGTCCAATCGCTGGCTGAAATTATACATCGCGAGTACGATTCAAATATGCCAAACCTCAAAGAGAGAAATTTTCTTAATGCTTCGTGGCTGATAAACTTACGTTGGGTGGCGGTAATCGGTCAAGTCGCCACGATCGTCGGTGCCGTTACGATCTTTAAAGCCCAGATGCCCGCTGTGTGGTCTCTGATCGTTGTCATTTCGCTGACGGCCTTTTCTAACGTCCTGTTAGCCTATTGGTTCGCCAAAGACAATCGTGCCAAACTAAGTGTGAAGACTTGGAATTCGCTGTTGGGACTGGTCATGGTGATGGATATGCTGTCTCTGACCGCATTATTGTTCGCGACCGGCGGCCCCAACAATCCCTTTTTCCTCTTCATCTTCGTCAACATCAGCCTTAGCGCTTTGGTGTTGAACCGAAACTGGGCTTGGGGAGTTAACCTGCTGGCGAACTTCTGTTTCTTACTAATTACGTTCGAGCACCTGAAAGTTGCGCAGTTGGACATGGGGCTTCCCCCCCTTCGTTCTGCCGGCGAACTGCAACTCAAACACATCGCGCTGCTGGTCGCGTTCACAACCTGTTCCACCGTGATTGTTTACTTCATGACAAGGTTAACTGCCGAATTGAGGGCTCAGCAGCTGGAGGTGCGAAACGTTCAGATGAAGCAGGCCAGGAGCGAGAAAATCGAAGCCCTCGGAACTCTCGCCGCCGGCACGGCTCACGAATTGGCCACCCCGTTATCGACGATTGCCATCGTGGCCAAGGATGTCGAACAAGCTTTTGAACTTCATCCGCCAGATTTTCCCGGTGCCGAAGAAGTCATCGAAGATGTTCACTTGATCCGAAGTCAGCTCGACCGCTGCCGTCTGATCATTGACCGCATGTCCAGCCACGCCGGAGAAGCCGTTGGGGAACCGATCCGTCCCTGTACACTGGGTCGTCTGGCCGACGCTTCGTTAGAGGGATTGCTCGGGCGGGGGCGCGTTCATCTGGACATACTTTCAGACGATAGAAGCGCCCAGGTTGCCGTTCCCATTGATGGGCTAAGTCAAGCGATTCGCGGGTTGGTTCAAAATGCGTTGGATGCAGACACCAGTGATCGTCCCGTCCAGGTCACCATCCGGGGCGCGGCGGAAAACTGGCGATGGGAAATCATTGACCGTGGACCTGGAATGCCGCCCGAAGTGCTTCAGCGGGTCAGCGAACCCTTTTTTACTACTAAATCTCCCGGGAAAGGGATGGGATTGGGAGTTTTTCTTGCTAAAAATGTTGTGAGACGGCTGGGCGGGACGGTTAGTCACATGTCGCGGGAGGCTTCGGGAAGCCTCAATACTGGAACCACCGTAACCATTCTGTTGCCCAAACATGATTATGAATAACAGTTTTTCTACAACAATGAATCAGACGCAATCCATCATGGTCGTTGATGACGATGACGTTTTACGTAACCGATTGGAAAAGGCTTTTCTGCGAAGAGGTTTCGCCGTTTATATTGCCTCCAACCGAGACGAAGCGATGCAATTGGCATCTCTGCACAAACCCGACCGAGCTGTTTTAGATTTGAAAATGCCGGGCAAATCGGGATTAGAGTTGCTCAGCGAGATGCGCGAAATTTCGCCGACGACTTCTTGTGTGATCTTGACCGGTTACGGTTCCATCACCAACGCAGTCGAAGCGGTGAAGCTTGGCGCGGTTGGCTATGTGACCAAGCCTGCGGATGCTGACCAGGTGCTGGCTGCCTTTGAAGATAGCCCCATCATCGACAATCCCGAGTTCCCGCCGCCGTCGTTGGCCGCGGCACAATGGGAACATATTCAACGAGTCCTATCTGATTCCGGCGGGAACATTTCCGAGGCAGCACGGCGGTTGGATATTCCCAGACGGACGTTACAGCGGAAATTGAAGAAAAATGCGCCATAGGCGACGGATTACTGGTTCGTCCGAAATGGCGTCAGTCGGCAGGTTCAAAACCTGCCCCACGTCAAGCAGATTTTCGATCTGCTGAGCGTACCGCAGGATTTTAGTTTGCGTTTTTAATGAGAAATCAGAATTCAAGATCGCCTAAACTGGGGCGACCTTCACCGCATCCAGCACGGCCCGTTCAACGTTTAACAAATGTTGTTCTACGTCTATCTCAATCACATCGTCTTCTTTCGTGGTCGATTCTAACGCCGAGAACTGGCTTGGCAGTAAACCTGGCGGCATGTAATGACCGTCGCGCTGAGAGACACGTCTGTTGATCGCTTCCTGAGTGGCCACCAGATGGAGGAATCGTAAGCTGCCGCTTGCCGATCTTAGTTTGTCCCGGTATCGCTTCTTCAGCGCCGAACAGGCGATGACCACAGGTGTTTTGGTATCTAATTTCGCTTTAATATGTTCACAAATCGCGTCCAGCCAAGGCGCTCGATCGTTGTCATCCAGCGGGATCCCGCGCGACATCTTTGCGACATTGAGGGGCGGATGTAGATCGTCCCCGTCTTGAAAATCATAACCCAGCTCGCGTTGCAGAAAACAGCCGAAAGTGGATTTCCCACAACCTGACACTCCCATTAGAATGACGGCGGGGCAAACGTCTTTGGGCGGTATTTTCATAGGGGCACTTGTCTTGGGGAAAAACGGACTAAAATTGAGAGACCAACATCATTATAACGATTGATTGGTTCGCTGCGGCAAACTGATCGGGCATCGTCTGTCAGCCTTCAGATATCGAATTGCAGACACCGACAAAAATAATAATCTGTCCGATATCTACCAACAAGATTTGCCATGCCGATTCTCAAACGCGAAGACGATGTTTATCCGGCAGACCTATTTGAATCCAACCTTGCGATAACCCGTCCGGCCGAAGAAGGCGTGGACTGGTGGTGCGTGTATACGGTTGTCCGCCGTGAAAAAGATTTGACTCGTAAATTGGCAGCGCTGAAAATACCGCATTACGCACCCGTCGTTCCTAAACGCTACCGGTCCCCAAACGGTCGTTTGCGAACATCCTTCATTCCGCTGTTTGCGAATTATGTTTTCATGTTGGCTAATGAAGAACAGCGTTATCAATCCATGACGACTAACTGTATCTTAAAATGTAGCGTTGTCACCGACTACGAAATGCTCGTTGCCGATCTTCAGCGGATTTACACCGTCGTGCAAGCCGGCGTTCCTCTGACGGCTGAATCGAAATTGACTGCCGGCGATAAAGTGAAGGTCCGCACTGGCCCCTTCGCAGGTTATGAAGGCATCGTCATTCGGCGCGAAGGGAAAACGCGATTGCTACTGTCCATCCGATTTTTGGAAGAAGGTGTGTCAATGGCGATCGACGAAGGGCTGTTGGAAATTACGCAACGAAACGATGCAAAAGAATAGCTTTCCAGCGACGACCGCATTCCCGTTCTAAAATCGCACGCATCAGCCATGGGGCGATAGCGTAATAGCACTTCCTTTAGATAAAAACGGAATCGCAATGCAAACCCGCAGCGCCAGCAAGTGAATTTTTCGGTGCATTTACATACTCGCTCGCGTCGGGTTTATATTGCGGGGCTCACAACCCAAAACGTCAATCGTAAGTGCCATAAAGGCTAATAAGTAAATGGGCAGAAATCATTCGCGGTGATGACTTCGCTCACTTCATTCGGCCGCGATTTGCACTTGGATCACTTCCTTGATCGCTTCGTCTGATACCGCTGCTTTGATCTCCAATCGCACGCCGAATCGCTGAAGGTCGGTGACTCGAATTCGCAATTGCTCGTTTTCGGTAAACGCCTCCACGGTGGGCTTGCTGTTCATCGGCGGATACAACGGCACATGCAAGACGTAAATCGTCTGCTGCGGCGGAATCGAAATTCGGAACTCACCTGAAAACAGATCCTGAGTTCCATCGTGAGATCGGATCACATGCTGGCTCACCGCCGGGTCGGCCATCACCGAAAACTCTTGTTCATCGGGAATCGACGCCGCTTCATCCCCCGAACCAGTCAGCTGATTCAACCGATCCTCAATGCTTGAATCATTCATGTTGCGATACCTTTAACAGGATGTAAGTTCCGGAAGTTGAGGTGTCTCTATTCAGAAAAAAAGGCAGCACCTGCGTGCTGCCTTTTGATTCAGATGCAAAATCCTATGCGGTTTAGGCTGACGCTGATGCCGTCGCCTTGTCAGCCAATTCTTTGGCTGATTTCGTACATTCCCAAGTGAAATCGGGATCATTACGACCGAAGTGACCACCGGCGGCCGTCTTGCGGAAAATTGGACGTTGCAGTTTCAGGTACTCAATAATCCCTTGTGTTGACAGAGGATACTGCTCACGCACAACGTTACAGATCGTTTCATCCGAAACAGTGCCGGTGCCTTGCGTGTCCACGTGAACGCTGACAGGATCAGCCACGCCGATCGCGTAAGCCAGTTGCACCTCGCAACGCTTGGCCAAACCAGCGGCGACAATATTCTTGGCAACGTGCCGCGCCATGTAAGCCGCACTACGATCGACCTTCGTCGAATCCTTACCGCTGAACGCTCCGCCGCCGTGCCGTCCCCAACCACCGTAAGTGTCGACGATGATCTTGCGACCGGTCAAACCACAGTCGCCGTGAGGACCACCGATTTCGAACTTGCCCGTTGGGTTAATATGATACGTTACGTCACCCTTGACCAACTCCTTTGGCAGCAGTGGTTCAACGATCTCTTCTTTGATGAATTTCTGAATCGTTTCATTGTCGACATTGGGACCATGCTGAGTTGACACGACAACGGTGTCGATGCGGACAGGTTTAAAACCATCGTACTCGACGGTGACTTGGCTTTTACTATCGGGACGTAACCAGTCAACCTTTTTAGCGAAACGAGCTTCGTTCAACTTCTCAAGGATTTGGTGCGACAATGCGATCGGCAACGGCATGAGCTCTTCGGTGTCATCACAAGCGTAACCGAACATGAGGCCTTGATCGCCAGCACCGTCGGCATCAACGCCCTGAGCGATATCAGGGCTCTGCTGATCGAGTTTCACAATCACTTCGCAGGAATCGCAGCCGATCCCCGTCGCGGCGTCGGTGTATCCGACGTCACGCATGACACTGCGGACCAGTTTCTCAACATCCACTTTCGCCTTGGATGTGATTTCGCCAGCGATGACGGCCATCTCGGTACTGACCATCGTTTCGCAAGCCACGCGGCTTTTGGGATCCTGCTCAAGCATCGCATCGAGGATAGCGTCTGAGATTTGGTCCGCCAGTTTGTCGGGGTGTCCCATGCTCACAGATTCGCTAGTAAATAAGTACTTTCCAGAAGCCACAATCTTCTCCTCAATATCTCGATGGACGGCAATAAAAAAGGCAGGAAATGCCAGTTGGGCATTTTAGCAGAACACTTTTGAATTCCAATACGGTAAACGGCTGAGAAACAGCTAACAACCGGCTGAGACATATCGCGAAATCTGCCAATATTTGAAGGCGCAGATGAGAAGGAGCTGGATCGAGCAAGGCTTATGCGCCGGCCAAGATAAGCTTAGGCTGCTGAAACAACCGAGGGCCTCGATTGGGGCGGGCTCTCCGCCTCCCCCCCTTGGGACAAGGCGAGGATTCCGGCCACCGTCCGGTCGGCGGCTCCGGTGTTCTGTGCCACCACTTTCTGAGCCCGCAATCCCATCGCCTGAGCTAGATGGCTCATCTCAATGGACCATTTGATGAAGGTTTCAATCTGGTGTCCGTTATTGACGACTTCAGCAGCATCGTTTTCGATCAATGGCGAAACGGTACTTTTAAAGTTTTCTGTATTGGGCCCAAAACAAACCGGCACACCGAATCCCGCAGGCTCGATCATGCTTTGCCCACCGCGCGTTCCCATACTGCCACCCACGAAACCCGCGTCGGCCACACCCCACCAAGCGGATAATTCGCCAATCACATCGACGATCAATACCGCTCCTTCAACACTTATCGCTTCGGATGCATCTTCGGATGCATCTTCGGATGTTGCTTGCTCAGATGATCTCAGCGCAAAAGGAATCTTTCGATTTTCAAATTCACGGCACAGTTGCGGCACTCGTACCGGATGACGCGGCACTAGAATGAGCCGCAGTTGCGGATGCGTTTGGCGCAAACGCACATACGCGTCGGCCAAGAGAAGATCTTCTTCCAACTGCGTACTACCGCCCACAAACACAAAATCTTCTGCGGCGATTCCGTGAGCGGCCGCGACTGCTTTTAGTTCCAAGGTGGCCGCATTGTTTCGATCAGTCTTCACGCCATCGAATTTCACGCTGCCGGTAATGGTAACCTTATCTGCGGCACAACCGTTGTCCACAAACCGCTGTGCATAGTCAGATGATTGAGCACCAATCCAATCGATCTGTTGAAAAATGGGGCGGAACAGGAATCCCAATTTCCGATAGCCCCGCGCGCTTCGTGCGCTCAATCGGCCATTGATAACACTGACAGGAATCGACCGCGCCGACGTGATGCGAATTAAGTTCGGCCACAATTCCAATTCAGCCAAGATCAATTGGTCAGGACGTAGCCGCCGCAATGTGCGTTTAATCGCCCATGAAAAATCAGCGGGACAAAAAAACGTGATATCCTCAGAAAAAACATCGGCCGCCAACTGCCGCCCCGTTTCGGTCGTCGAGGATACCGCAATTTCAAAATAAGGATGCTCTTGGCGAATGCGTTCAATGATCGGCTTAAGCAAATTTACTTCGCCAACGCTGACGGCGTGGAACCAGAGGCATTTTGCATCAGAAGTGCGACGTGGGGCGTATCCTAAGAACTTCGCAGACCAACCACGACGATTTTTGTTCTGCACGATCATTCGCCACATCAGCCACGGCGAAAATATCGCCATCACCGACAGGTAGATCAAATTAAACAGAATACTCATGGGATCCTTCCCAAAAAATAGTCGCCTCAAATTAGCTCCGCCGAATGTTGCTTGAAAGCCAATCGTCAGCGACAGATCGCCAGCCGGCGGTTTGTCGCCAATCCCAAACCGGCGGCTGACGCCTTGCCGCTCACCATATCATCCATGACCCGGCTCATGGCTGCAACAGGCTACTTTCTCATACAGCATGACTTGAATTTCTTACCGCTGCCGCAGGTACACGGATCGTTTCGTCCAACTTTTTTACCCGTGTTACGCAGCGATTTCATCTGCTTCTTTTCGCCACCTGAATTTGCAATCGCTTCTTCCTGCTGTTGCTGCATCTCGGAAACAGGTTCCTGTTTCGTTTCGTAGGCCTCATGTTTGGCAGAAGTTTCATTCAGCGTATGGCTGATGAAATCTTCATTCAATTGCTCAACACGGAACACCAAATCGGTAACGCGTTCGCCGATCGAAGACCACAGCACGTCGAACATCTGCATCCCTTGTCGTTTATATTCGACTTTAGGATCCAATTGAGCCATACCGACTTGCCCGACGGCGCTACGCAGATAATCCATCGCCAGCAGGTGATCTTTCCAGGCACTATCGACGATTTCCAGCAGAACCATGCGTTCCATTCGGCGGAACTCAGGATGGTAGTGATCTTCGACGATCGCCTCCAAACGCTGTTCCAACTGCTCTTGATCCATTTTCTCGTAACGCTTGAGATCCAGATCGTAATCAATCGAATCTTTGAACCACTGTGTCAGCGTCGTGGCCGCGCCGTTGGCATTTTTCAGCGGCACTTCGCCGTTGGCCGACATTGTTTCCAGTTGCTGCTGTAATGTCGTGATGGAGGTCTGAGCTTCCCTTTGCCGCTGGTGACTTTTATCCAGCAACATCTGGTGAATGTCTTGACCGCTTTTGTTGACCAAGTCATCGACGGACATTTCGGAATTGAAACGGCGACTGGCCCAATGAACCAATCCGTCGGCGTTTAGCCGAGCGTTACTGTTAGGGGTGGCGGCTTCAGAAAATTTGTAGAAACCGGCCATCACCGGGTAAGCGGCTTCTTTTTCGATATAGTTCGCGACCGCTTTTTCGGAGAAGTGCTGTTTGACTTCTTCAGCGGGTCTTTCTTTGATGGCGTCGAGTTCGACCTCTATGCCGAATTTAGCTTTTGCCCAGATGACCGCTGATCGCAGGTTGTAATCCGGATCCAGCATTTGGTCGGCGCCTTCGATTTTGACCGCATTGACTGCCGCGCGAGCCTTTTCGATCAAAACTTCATCCAGCCGCGAACGGCCCTCTTTTTTCAAGTCATGTTCGTTGATCTTGACGCCCCAACGTGACTTCATAAACGCTGAGAGACTGCTCCAATTCCATTCAGATTCCTCTTCGGACAACGGCAGGTCCTGTTCGATCTGGCCAAGGATGTCAGTTTCGGTCTGGCGATGCGCCTCGTCCTTGGCGATCTTGATCGCCTCTGCGGGCTGTACATTGCGGAACGACTTTGGTTCGAGATATTCGACTGACAACTGCTGAGCCGCGTATTTTGCGAACGATTCGCGTCCAAACCCCTCGTCCAGAAACGTGTCGAGCGTACGATCGATTTGATCCTCGATCATGTCCTGGACGATTTCGCGGCAGCTGACACCGTCGAGAATACGTTGGCGGAAACGATAGACGCGTTTGCGTTGCTCGTCCATTACTTCGTCGTACTCCAACAGGCTCTTACGCTGTTCGAAGTTAAACTCTTCACGTTTTTTCTGAGCACCATCAATGCGGCGGGAAACCATGGAACTCTCCAATGGCTCAGGGCCTTTAAATCCCCCCATCTCCAGCATGCGTTTCACGAAAGGCCCCGCAAAGATGCGCATCAGGTCGTCGTCCAATGACAAGTAAAACTTACTACTTCCTGGATCGCCCTGACGTCCACAACGGCCTCGCAACTGCAAGTCAATTCGGCGAGCATCGTGACGCTCGGTGCCGATCACATGCAGACCGCCACGCTCTTTTACTTTCACGCCCATCTCAGACATTTTGTGTTCTTGGTCAATCGATTTGACCAACGCTTCCCATTCGTCTTGTGGGACGTCCAAGCGAGTCGTGTATTTATCTTGCAGCCGCGCCCAAGCCATCGTTTCTGGGTTACCGCCCATGATAATGTCAGTACCACGACCGGCCATGTTGGTCGCGATGGTGACCGCGTCGAATCGCCCCGCCTGCGCGACGATGTCGGCTTCTCGTTTGTGATGCTTCGCGTTAAGCACTTCGTGCTTGACTCCGCGTTTGGTCAGCAAATTCGAAATCTTTTCACTTTTCTCGATCGAGACCGTTCCGATTAGGATCGGGCGACCGGGCAACTGAATCCTATGAATTTTAGAACGAGGGACAACATGTTCTTCGTTGTCATAGCGGTCCTTGATACAGACCTCTTCGTCGTTTTCTCTGACGATCTTACCGGCATAAAATTCTCCGTCGGTCAAAAACACCATGTCGTGTTTGTGATAATTTTCAACTTCTTCGGCAACGGCTTCCCATTTGTAATCT
>Ga0209828_1004407_pt1 | contig 10110 bp, 4 predicted proteins | sample MaitaG_FD_187429 | JGI IMG/M metagenome (GOLD analysis project Ga0209828, IMG submission 187429) | Marine algal microbial communities from Maine, USA - Maine_Asex2 metaG (SPAdes) (version 2) | ecosystem: Host-associated > Algae > Red algae > Unclassified | place: Maine, USA | collected 2015-01-05
ATTCATCAGTTTGAGCATTATCTAAATAATCGAGTTTTGCTAATCTCAAAGCTTTAGATTTTGATTCACCTTTCTTAAGATATGTATAAAATGATTTAGTAATTTCGCTACTGCTGTAGTCTTCTATCGACCATAAGCTACTGACGACTGAGCTCGCTCCAGCTTTAAAGAATGATCTTGCTAAATTATAAACGCCTTCACCTTTTAAAATTTCACCGACTCCAGTATTGCAAGCATTTAAAGTGATTAGAGCAGCATTGGTTTTTTGATTTGCAATTTCGTTAATAAAAATATCTTGAGAAATATCATCAGCTGACTCACCTAAAGCTAAAAATGAGATATTATCATTGCCAAGGAGTGAGACGGCATGGCCTGTAAAGTGTAATATATCAACTCTGGATAACGTATTAAAAAAGTTGTCTTTAGATATATCAGTACCTTCTTGAATAGTTGTACTGAATTGATCTCTCAAAAAAGAGACTTCTTCTTTCGTATGCCCTAAGTAAGCGAATGGGTTACTTATTGAATTTAATCCTTTAGTTGCAAAAAACTTTTCAGTATAGCCTTCTGTATAATTAGGGCTAATAATCTCAAATTGATTGACTTTATTAATATTATTTTTTGATTGTTTAATGAATTGATCAAAAGAAAGTGTATAAGAAATTTCATGTTTTTCTAAAGCAAGTGAATTATCATGACTAATTAGACTTTCAAAAGGAATCAGGCTTAGCTCTTGATCAGGTATTATAACTAATCTATGATTTAAGTCTTTAAGTGGATTGATCAGTCTATTGTATAAAAGCTTAGCTTCATCTTTATGGATAGTTCTACTTTTTATAGCTGAATATAGCTTATCCACTAAATCGACAATTTCAGCTCTGTTACCGATTTTGATTAATTGATGTTGGTCAGGTAATAAATGACAAGCATATACGATAGAGTCTGTCAAATGAAAGTATAGCACGGAGACATTATGATTTTCTTGTTCATTTATGTTAGCAGCTGAAATTGAGATTTTTTGTTCAGAGTTTGAATTTATCTCTTGCATCATTTTCCTTTGTTCTTCTCTATTTTCATATAGGTTCTGATTCAGGCTGTCTTGTAATAGACCCAGCCTATCTAAGAGCAGTTCTAACTCTATTTGCGATTCCTCTCGAATAAGAGAGTCACGAATAGACAATTCTTGTTCTCCAAAATCCAGATTCTTTAAGAATGAAAGTGCTTTAGTTTTATCTGAATATTTTACAAAGAGATCAGCTGAATTCAAAGCAACAGATAACTCGACGCCTGTATCATACCATGTAGCTATTTCTTGTTTATTCTTAATCAAAGATCCTTCAAATATTATATGATTAATATAGTCAGGGAGTAGTGAATCGATAAGCTCCATTTGTATCAGTGCACTATCTAAATAATGAGCTTCATCGTTTTGATCATAAATGGCTTTATAATTTAATAGCTGATTATAATTAATCTTGATGAGTTGGAGATTCACATTAACGCCTTTTTGCTTTTCTGTCAGTAAATATTGTATCCCTTCATGAGCGTAATGGACCGCTGAGTCTAATTTATTTAGCGTTCGGTGAGACTCTGAGATATTATATATTGAAGCAAAACTGTAAGTCAGATTATTTTCTAATTCTTGGTTTATCTCATAAGCTTCTTTTGCATATGTAGAGGCTACTTCATATTGACCTGCCTTATTAAAATTATCATATGCATTATTTAAAAGTGCAAATCTATTTTCATCACTAATTTTTTTATTTAAATAACTACGATATAAGTTATAGGCTTCTTTATAGCGATCCAAAGCTGAAAGAATAATTGCTTTTTGTGATAAAATATTACTTATTCGATTGATATCAATTTTATCATCGTTTTGTTTCTCATAGTAAATTGATTGTTCTACACTTTTTTCTGCATTTTTATAATCCTTTAAATGATATTCGATAAAGCTCTTTTCTAAATAAATATTAGATAGAGGTTGACTGCCTATTTTTTTACCTTCAAGGTCTATAATGAATTTATTTAGTGTATTTAAAGCAATTTCATACTCACCTAAGTTTTTATATGCTTTTGAAAGTTCTATTGTAATGTTAGACTCCATATTATAATTATCAAGAATATAGCTCTTGGTATATTTTTGGAAATAATTAATGCATTCTATATGTCTGCCCTTCTTATTTAAATCTTCCAATAAGTAAGCTAACACGTATTGTTTTCTATAATCATTGTAATTAGCCTTTTCAAAATTACGTAGCGCGGCTTTAGAATAAACGATTGAAGAATCGGGTATGGGAGGCATAGTAAGAAAATTATATCGATACGCAATAAAATATTGCGCAAACCCAGTTGTATCATAATATGCAGTTTTATTTAAATCTACTAAAACTGTTTTCAGTCTATCTATTTGATTAAAGGCAATGTTATCTTCAGTTCTTGCCGAAGACAGTTGTTGCTGGTATGATATATTTTGAGCTGTAGTGGAATATGATATATGAATAATAATTGCTACAAGTAAAACTAAATAATAGGTGTTTTTAATTTCCATGAGTAGACTCTATTTCGAACATCTTTCATATTTTTTATCATCAAGAATATTATTCGGATCTTGATAAGAATGATTCTTTGCTAAAGTTGCTGTAATCATTGGTGCAGAGTATGAGGTGCCATTACAGGTACACCTATCATAAGGTACTTTGAGGCTATTAGGTATTGTATTTATTATAGAGCTAAACCCAACTGCGCTCTCAGCATAGTTATTTTTCTGATAGTTACTCTTATTCCAAAATTGTTTTATAGGAGGATTTATTATTCTAAAATCATGACAAAGCCCAGCTACTTCAATCACATTAGTATATCCATTAGGCCAATTTAACTGGCTGTACTCGGAAGGATAGTGATCTATTGTATCTAGATGGTAAGCACCATTTCCAGCTGATGTGACGACTGTGGCATCTTGGCTCACTTCCCTTATTGCTCTTTCCATGATGGTATCATTCACATACATACCCCAGCTACAATTGACAATATCAGCTCCTCTTGCTTTAGCATAGTAGAGTCCGCATACTGTGGTATACAGCGTGCCATAGCCACAAGAGTCTAGTACTTTGACTGGTAGAATAGAGTATGGATCTGATACATTCATTTGATTTTTATAACTGGCTGCAACGAGTGTTCCGTGTCCAATATCATCATGAGTGATGATATTCTCATCGACAAAATTCCATCCTTTATAATTTATTTGTTCTTGGTCATTAAGGCATATGTTTAATCCATCGTTATAATATTTGTCTTGATCAAATAAGTTAGGATCGATTCCAGAGTCTAAAAAAGCGACAATAGGTTCTTGGATTTTCGGTTTGTTCTCATCTATTGAAGTTGGAGCATATAATCTTGACATTCTTTCTTTATCATATGATCTCGCAAATTTATTCGGTACATCACCTTCTGGTTGAACGACATAATTTAGAGCTAGACGTCCACTTCCTTCTCCTTGTGTAAGATGGCCATTACCATTCTGAACAATGACTCCTTCCATAGTAACCGCTGGATTATTATAAAGGATCAAATCTTCATCGCACATGCATTTCTTTGTCGTGCTATTGTCAATTATAGTATTTAGTGTATCTAAAGAGCTATCTAAATATCTGACAGAACCCTTCTTAACTAAGCCATATATAAGAAGATCAATACCAAGAGATAGTATTTCGATAGAATCACAATTGTTGTAAATTTCATTTAGACCATTTACCTCTATGATCTCATCTGATTTAAAATTTAGATCATTTTTCTGATTATATTCCTCATTAACTCTTATTAAAAAGTCCTTAGCTCCTTCACATATTAATTCTTGAAAATGAATCGCTATTTCATTACATTTAAATGGAGTATTCGTTTTTTCATTTACACATTTGAATTCACGCGTTTCACATGGCGTGCAGTTATTACTAACCACATCTTTACATTTAGTAAGGCATTTTTCTTTGCTGCATTTAACAAAAATTAATATGGTGCATATGACCAGTAGGCCAGCAGAGATCCAGTTTTTCATGTTTGTTCGTTCGTTTAGTCGTTTTAAGTTGGGTCGCCTTCCAAAATAGTAAAAATATGATAGTTCAAACCATGTTTCAATTTAGAAATTGTTATTGAGGGTTTTGGAGTAACCCAAAACCCTCAATTAGATTAGCTATTGTGGCATAGACTTCATTATGACCATTCTCATTTAGGTTTAGCAAACGGAGCCATTTTAGTAACTCCAGTTATTGAATATATTTGGATATGATGATATCGTAAGCTATTATGAATTTGCGATTATTAGTTGCAAAACCCAGATGAATCTAACACGGTTTGGATTGCAAAACATGCCTCTCGGAATGTTGTGTCTATCACTCCATCATTGTTAGAGTCACCGATATCGAATATATACATCGTAACTTGTATATCTCCTACATAAACACATCCATAGGTACGTAATGTATCGGTTGGGTCTATTGAAAATGAGGCTGTCAAAGATGGCAATCCACTACATGTATTATTTGAAATGTTAACAATATCAAGAGCACTAAAAGTTGTGGATGGTGGATTGGAATCCTCAATGTTTTGGACAAGCTTGATGCAGTTAAACAGACTACCTGATCCATCGGGTTCGACTTCAATGGTGAATGTCATAGGTGTACCAATACAATCATCAGCAGCTCCTGAATCATTTTGTCCATTAGGGCCGAAATTATAAGGAGTTACGGTTATGTTTGCTATGATTGTTGACGCAGTAGAGTTATTTACCGTAAATGCTGAGATGTTTCCAAAGCCTGATGATGGTAATCCGATACTGGGGTGAGTATTAGTCCAGAGAAATGCCGTACCTGGGCTTCCAGTAAATATTGTTTGCTGTACTTGCTCACCACTGCATAGAGAGATATCATTTATTGGATTGACGACTGGCTCTGAGAAGATAGTGATAGTGATATCATCTGATCCTGAGATGCAATTATTCTGATTGGCTGGCACAGTGTATGTAAGATTAATCGTAGAATTTATTTCATTTGAAGCAGGTGTATAGGTGTTGCCGTTAAACGTTCCTGCTCCTCCTGTCCAAGTACCTCCCAATGGAGTTGGAGAGAAAATAGCATTTTGATCATGACAAATGGTCTGATCCACTCCCGCGTCAATAGAATTAGATAAAATCGAAATAGTCATGTCATCATCTATGCGAGTACATGGACCTGCAGGATCAAATGACTGTAATGTAAGTACTACAACTCCAGAAAGGATTTCTGATTGAGTTGGTGTATAGATAGCATTCAGTGTATTTCTATCAGGGGTAAAAGTACCTTGTCCTCCAACCCAAGTTCCACTTGATACTATACCAGTAACTGTACCTGATAAAGTAACTGTTGCTGCATCGTCGCAGACTATCATATCTTGACCTGCATTAACGACTGCGTTTTGTAGAATATTTATATTGATTTGGTCTTCTACGCTTGCACATGGTCCTGATATACTAGTAGAACTTAAGGTTAATGTAACGATACCCGCATTTATTTCACTTAGTGATGGACTGTATATTACATCTAATGCACTTCTATTAGGATTAAATACACCTTGTCCTCCTATCCATATCCCAGATGTTGTTGAGCCTGTAATTGAACCTGATAATTGTATGGTGGCATCATCTTCACATAAAGTTATATCTGCACCAGCATTGACATTGGCTAAAGGGAGAATCGTAATGCTAATCACATCATCTCCATCGCAACTTGTTAATACATTATCAGGGGATAGTGTCAAATTTACAAAACCAGTACTAATTTCTGATGTGCTCGGAATATAAACAGCATTAAGTGTTGTACGATCAGGAGTAAACGTACCAGACCCTCCTATCCATGTGGCACTGATGAGACCATCTCCCAATGTACCATCAAGTGATATTTGTGGGCTATCTGCACATACTTCTTGATCAGGACCTGCATTTGTCTTGATAATTGCCACCGTACTTAAAGCGCCGTCACTGTTGACAGTTATTCGATAGCAGTCCCCAGTTGGAGATGTAAGGACGACTCCACTGCAGGGACCTTTTAGATAAACATCTCCGTCTTCGAGGCAGACATCTGGTTTAATGTCACATTGAGCATTTACATTTGTAATAAGCATAAGCAAGAAACAGATAAGCAAAATAAATTTGGATGAAAGATTAAACTTCATTTTGAAGTGATTTAATTGTTTTGAAAAATAAGTTATCAGATTAAGAGACATAATGATTTTAAGAGATAGATTAAAATAGGAGCCTTGGAGTGCAAGGCTCCTTACACAGAGATCTTATTCATTACGGATACTCATTGCGGTGAGTATATGAGAGGCTTTCATCAATTTCTTTGAATTACGAAAATTTATTTTGAAAGTATAGATCAAAATAAATTGACCCATAATTTTAGTTTGGACAGGTTACTAAAGTCGTTTCTAAATCACCATTGTCGTTAACTGTCATTCGGTAGCAATCGTCATTAGACGTTGTAAAGATAATGCCTCTACAAGATTCATCTAAATAGACATCTCCGTCTTCTACGTGGAGGTCTGGTTTAATGTCTTGGTCACAAATTATTTCTTCATCCTCACATAGACCTTCGTTTGCTAATTCAGGGTATCTATAAATACCACTTACAGAACCTCCAAATCCAGCAGAATTCAAAGATAAATAGAGATATCCTCCTATGGGACCAAGAAGGTAAGGCCGAGTTAAACCTTCTCCTGTATCCACTAATTCAAAACATGTTAAATCAACTGGATTGAGATCAGATGTTAGTTGACCACTTGGATAACCGATTGTGAATATTTCTCCATTTACTTCCATATTTGAATAATCTGGATAACTAACTGTAGAATTATATTCTGTACTTGTAATAGTTACAATAGAACCTACAGTAGGATCGAACTTATAATAATGATTTGCATTTGGCGTTAGTGTATTTGTGAAGTAATAAATCAAGTTATTATTAGAATGAATTCGATTTGTGTTTTGAACAGGACCTGGAAAAGCATATGAAGCCACAATTGCTCCAGCCGCATTAAGTCTATACAATTTATAGTCACTAATATTAAAATCGTATGCTACAAAATAAATCTCTCCATTCGATTCTGCTAAACCCCTACTTACAAAAGTCATATTACTTGGAATTGAGAAAATTGGATCAACTGAATCATCCAAGGTATTGATTGTCGAAATTTCACCATTAATTGTATGTAAGTAGATTAAATTATTCAATTCAAATTGTATTTCATATCCCGATAAAGCTTGCAAATCAAGCAAAGGTGTAATAGTTTCAGATGCATCTAATACATATATGTTTTTTGAATTATTATCGATTTTTGTTCCATTAAAATAAATTTTGTCAGAATTAAATATTCTAGATTTAAAACCATCATTGTCAAGTACTACATTATTATTATTTATAAGGGTTTGGGCTGTTAAGGTTTCAACCATACAATATAAAAAGACAAAAAAAACAAGTTTATAATTTTTCATATTAATTTTTTTTAAAAGATAAAAGGGAATTAATTTGAAGCTTTGACTTAACAAGGCTTCTCATTAAGTTTTTACAGACAATCTATTTCTTCAGTAAATAAGAGACCATCTTCATCAATCAAGACCCGAAAACAGGTGCCATTTGGGGATGTAAGAACCACACCATAGCATGACCCTTCAATGTATACGTCGCCGTCCTCTACTTCAGCTAAAACTTTAGGAGCTTCAGGTACACAAAAGCTACAGTCTGGATCATTGGCTCCTTGGTCAACGGGAAGCTGGATTTGATGGTTGACGATGCATCCATCTGCCAAAGTCAGCGATAATGATATAGTATACGTACCTGCACTTTCGAAACTTATAATCTCAGTCAAATTATTAGAGGTCCCTTCAACATCAAACACCCAATTAACTGAATTAATATCTGAATTAGTAAAGCCACTAGTGCTGAAATTAAATTCATATTCACCACAGTCAACTTGATTATAATTAATTGATGCAGTATAATCCGTAAAGCTGATACATCCATTTACTGGTATTTCATTCCCATCGCAATCACGAATTAGAAATCCGTAATCTCCTTGTAATGTACCTGGTGTGATATTAAATGTTCCTATATTGTCTACAGTTCCTAATACTATATCAGGGCCTGCATTGTTACATTCAGCAGCAATAACTTCAATTTGACAATCACAAGTTTGGCCGCTCCAATTGATTTGAATTGGACTGTTTTGACCAACACAAGTATTTTCTACATTATCTGTTACAATTGGTCCTGTATATTTATTTCCAAAATGAAATCCGCCTTGCACCTCGAAAGTACCCAAATCAACTTGATATAAGTTATTGCCAGGTAGTAATTGTTCCCAATCAGGTTGATTGACTTCTTCTATAGTATAATTACCTGCAAGTAAATCTCTGAAATAATAAAAGCCTAAATCATCTGTGAATTGTACATCCACCACTTGTCCCGCTTCGTTACTTAATTGGATTTCCCAGCCTCCTAATCCCATGGCTAATTCACTTGAAGAATACAATCCATCACAATTTTTATCATGGAATTTTTGACCAGTAATCACGCTGCCATCTCCTTCGCAACATCCATAATCAATAAAGCTTGCTCCAGAAATTGTACCCTCTAAATTAAATCCCATAGCCACACTATTCGTATTTCTCACATCACCTCTGATACAATAGGTCCCAGCGTCCAAATTGATTGATTCATTCACGTCTAAAACATCACCGATTTTAAAATTAGCCGTTCCAAAGGTATGTAGTGGATTACCTTGAGTATCTGTTAACAAAACTGTGACGACATCGTCAGCTAAAGCTTGGAAGTCAAATAATACATCACTGTTATCATCTGCTACGCAAAAGTATGTTTCATAACTATAGGGTGGTAAAGGTGCAAGATTATTTTCATCCAATGCATTACTTTCAAAGGCACTGACCCAAGCACTTCCTGGAAACTCTCCCCATGCCGGATTCGGGGATATTGTAAAAGGTATATAGGGTAAACTTAAGTTAGGACTTTGTGCCGCACTTGGAGGTGGCATATCGACTAAAGTCCAATAACCAAGTTGTTGGCCTGCTTGAGCTACTACGGTATTGCCATGATCAAATCCTGTACTAATAGTAATAGTAATTACAATGCAGTCATCTGATGTGCATGAGGGCCCATCTATATTATCATGAGAACAGACATAATTTGAAAACGTTCCTGTAAGATCAAAATTTGAAAAGGATCCCAAATTTGTATTTGTAATTAAGTCTAATGGGCCATTCAAAGATGTGTTATTTTCATTCGGGATTCCTTCTTCAAAATCATAGTGTAAAGCATTCGGCTGCGTATTTCCTAAAATTATGTCACAAACCAGACTTTCATCGACAGCATAATCCCAAATTTTAACATTATCAATATCACCCCCAAAAAACTCAGAATTCGCATCCCTTCCGCCAATAATTAAATCTCCAATAAAATTTAGAGTTGAAGAAGTAGCACTAAGAATTAATTCTGAATTAAAGTAAAGATCAATATCAGAACCGTTTCTAATTACAATAATATTATTCCAGGTATCTGCTTGAGCAAAAAGTCCTGTGTTGAACCATGTATTTCCGTTATAAAAAGCTATTTCTAAGGTAGATCTGATACTAATTTCAGCTTCGAAACCCACAAAATGGATTAGTCTTGGATAAGTGCCATTACCTTGGTTTAAAATAGTTTTAAAATCAATAGAAATCGTATAATCTGAATCTCCCATTAAAGGCGAAGGAGTAATTATTGCATCATTGTCACCATCGAAATGCATGCCTTGATTTTCACTTGTACAGTTATTTTGACATAGTAAAGAGATTGTAAAAAATTGTGTGATAATAATAGTAATAAGTTGTTTGTAAAATAAATTAGAATTATTCATTGATTTAGTTTTTTGTTTTTATTTTAATTCCATTCTCCTCTCCACCGCCTTTCGCACCAGCCCCGCGACATTCCTCACTTGCATTTTGTTCATTAAATTGCGCCGATGTGACTTCACAGTCTCATGTCCGATGTGGAGGAATGCCGCGATCTCTTGGGTCGTATATTTCTG
>Ga0209828_1004409_pt1 | contig 10108 bp, 9 predicted proteins | sample MaitaG_FD_187429 | JGI IMG/M metagenome (GOLD analysis project Ga0209828, IMG submission 187429) | Marine algal microbial communities from Maine, USA - Maine_Asex2 metaG (SPAdes) (version 2) | ecosystem: Host-associated > Algae > Red algae > Unclassified | place: Maine, USA | collected 2015-01-05
CCGAAGATTTTTGGCTGCAAGTCGGCGAATGGCACCTGGACTGTCTGCCAGTCGCTGGTCGCAGCAAACCTCAGCGCACCCTGCTGTGAGACACGGCGGTCACGGGTCTCCAGGCTGTCTTCGAGAGTGATCTTGTACGGCCGCCCATCGGTACGAGCTCGTACCCGGAGTTCGCTGAACCCGGTGAGGGTGTTCGAACCAAGCTCCAGGCGTACCGAAGAGAAACCGCCACCGTCGGTGTTGATGACGCCCTCGAACACCATGGCCGACTCGACAAAGGTCGGCCCACCGCTCGACTGTCCGCCCATGACGTTGTCGTTGACAACAAACCACGCTTGCGTCTCGGCGTCGGTGGCGAAATCGGTGAGCCGCACGCACTGTTGTGCCGTCGCGGTCGGCTCAGCGCTCGCTGCCGGGCTCGGCGTGGCGGCGGTAGCCGTTGGTTCTGCGGCATCGCCGTCGGTGCTGGAGGTCATATCGATCTCGCTTTCCTGATCGTTGGCGGCAATTTCGCCACTGCTGTCGAAGTCGTCAGAAGGAGTAGGGGTAGTCGTTTCTTTGGCTATGGCTTCCACCGGTTCAGCGATTGCGGCGATGACCGGCATCTGATCGGATTCCCGCGTCGCCCCGGCTTCGCTTGCGCAGGCGGCCAGCATCGCCACCGCGACGGCCGTACACACGAAACGACCCGGGGACATCATCTGAATGTAGGCCACGGAGCCCGGCCACGACGGGTCGGTGTGGTCGGTCGGTACCCGAGTGCGCGCTCAGTTAGCGCATCCGTTACCGCGAACGTGCACTCCGGCGTCGACCTCGTCGACCGTCGAACTCGGTGTCTCGGCAGCAACCCGCTGCACCAACTCTGTGACAGCCCGGGGCCCATTCACGCCGGTGGCGCCGGTTCAATCTTTGTGCCACGGCTCCACTATGGCGAATCAGCCTCAGCCGCACGTGGACTACTCGCAACCCGAGTTGGGTCGAACTGCCTCAAACGGAGTATCCCCATCTTGTGGCGAGTGAGGCGATCCGCTCAGCTATCCGGGCTGGGTGGCGACCCAAGGAGACACCTATGCGCATGCGATTCGGCAGCTTTATTGCTCCGTTTCATCCACCCAGGCACAATACGGCATCGAGCAGTGGTTCCGGTATTTCCAGAACGTGGCTGCCTTTCCCCAAATGGCCGTTGACGGTGGCAACATCGACGAGATGGTCGACTTCGTGAACAGCGGCTTGGGCGTCGTCGGCACGCCCGACATGGCGATCGCTCAGATCGAAGAGCTACTCGAACAGTCCAACGGCGGCTTCGGCGCTTATCTGACCTTGGCCCACAACTGGGCCAATCAGCAGGCAACCAAGAAGAGCTACGAACTCTTTGCCCGCCACGTCATGCCGCATTTCCAAGGCCAGGTCGGCTCGACCATGCAGGCTGCCGACCGTGCGCAGGCAGCTCGCCCTGCGCTGGCCGAGAAGCAGATGGTCGCCGTCGAAGAAGCCACTGCCCAATACGAGGCCGCCAAGGTCAACGCCTGACCATCAGCCTCGAGATTCCAAGACGGCTCGCTCGGTGATAGAACATCTGCATGGGAATTACCGCCATCGTGTTGATCGAAGCCGAGCCAGATGCCATTGCCGATCTGGGGCCGCGGCTGACCGAGATCGACGGCGTGGCCGAAGCGCATTCGGTGGCCGGCGGCGACACCGACTTGGTCGTGATGGTGAAGGTGGATGACCACGAATCGATCGCAAGGGTGATCACCGAACACATTGCCCGGCTCGACGGCATCAGGTCGACCAGCACCATGATTGCCTTCCGCTCCTACTCCGCCGAAGTGCTCGACGCCGCCTTCGAAGGCTTCGGCGACTAGCGGTGTACCTTCTGGGTCAGACCCAGATGATCACTATCCGACGGCGGCGTTGATCGACGATTGGTTGTAGGCGTGCCAGCCCAGGGCTCGAACGCCTGCGTAGTAGGTGTCACGCACCACCCGGCAGGCGGCGCGCGATGGGTGCCACCAGCTCCACATTTCGCTGCAGGTGGAGTTCATGTCGTACCACATGGTTGCGTCACAGCCGTAGCGAGATGCCCATTGGCCGCCGTAGCAACCGTCGTGATGGTCACAGGCATGGTTGAAGTTGAAGACACCCCACACCCGGTCGGGCACAACAGTGCAGCCGTTGGTGGCCCATGCACCGCAGTGGAAGGTCTCGCCGTAGGCACAGTCGTTGCTGGGCGTGGCCCGTCGGAATTCGTCGTCGTGTGCGTCGGCCTGACTTGTCAGCCCGGTCGGCGCCAATGTCGCCACCAGCGTGAACACACACACCATGAACAGAACGCGAACGCCCTTGCTCGCCGTCATCTTCGCCATAGTGATCTCCCCAATCGCCTGCGGGCACATTATGGCCCGGCGCTGTCACCCGTCAAGCACACACTCTCACCCGGCGCCATCTATGCGATCTTGCTGTTCGTCGAGAAACAGTGCCTCGTAGCCGAAGCGCAGCGCCTGCAGCTCTTCCTCGACGGGTTGGGTGCAGTCCCAGTCCGCCACCGCAACGTCGCGTTCCCAATCACGCACTTCGTCCATGAGTTGTGCGGCTTCGACAGACGGTTCGTCGCCTCCGGCCAGCAACGGGGCGACTTCGCTCATGCGCAGGTTCAGCTCGACGAAGATCTCTTCGCGCATAGCCACGGTGAACCCTTGCTCGGCCATGCAGGCCGACCATTGTTCTTCGAGCTCGATGAAGCGAGGGTCACTGCGAAATCGTTCTTCGAGCGCAGTGAGTTCGTCGCCGAACTCACCGAAGAACTGCTCGACGGCGCCCAATTCGGCTTGGGCGGCATAGACGGCGTCATACGCCTCGGCGACGCAACCGGTGCGATCTTGGTCGGCGATGACCTCGCCTTCGGGTGGCGACTCGCCATACAGCGCCAGGTTGTAGGCATCCAGCTCACCGTCGGAAAGTGCGTTGCGGAGCTCTTCGTTTGGATCGATGATGTCTTCGGGTGACGGCACGTCGATGGCAGGACGGATCGAGATGCCGTAGCCGTTGAGTTCGGCGTACTCACGGCTGTCAGGATTCTCGGCACCGGCTTCGGGTTCGAACTGCGATGCGAAGTCCACGGCGATGTATTCGAACCCAACACCCTTCATGCACTCGACCACACCTTGCTCGGCGGCCCGCTCCAGTTCGACCAGATCACCAGACCGCAAGGCCACATCGATGCCGAGCATCTCGTTGATGGGCGATTCATTCAGCGAGAGTGACACTCGCTCGCTGTCGGGCGCATCGCTGGCACAGCCGGCGAGCGCCACACATATGGCGAGGACGGCAAAGAAGGACCGCACGTCAGTAGATGGAGACCAGATAGGGGTCGATGTCGCCATCGATCGGAATCGGTTCGAAGTCGGCAGCGATGAAACGCGACTCGAGGGCCTGGGGTGAGTACACCGTGCGTTCACCGTTCAGATTGTTGTAGCCGATGACCAAGATCTGATTCTCCACCAGTCGCACCAGATACGCGTTCACGCCGTCTCGAGCGAACTCGGCGGGAAAGGTACACAGCTGCAATTCGAGTTCCACGTCAGCAACGGTGCATCCTTCACCCCGGGCTGCCTGCAACGCTTCGTCGACGAGTTCCTGGCCCGGACCCTCGGCGATGAGCGCCTGGTCATAGACAGTGGTCGATGCAATCTGCCATCCGGTAACGACATCGGTTGCGCCCGCCTCGAAGTTCCATTGCAGCTGGTACAGATCGGTGGCACCGGGCGGGGCAGTGAACTCGAACCCGTCGCGCCATTCACCCATGGGCACCAGCAGTGGCGCCGTAGAGCGGGCAAGCGACTCATCGACAGCAGCCTGTTGTCCGCAGGAGGCGAGGAGCAACATGGCGCAGGCGACGGTCGCACCCAATCGCCACAACGTGCTTCGTCCCACACCAGCAACCTAGCCGTGCGTGACGCTGCTCCGACGTCGTTGCACAGCCAGGCGGGTGCGCCATTCGAGATGAATGGAACAAGTCGCCAGTAACATCTGTTATTGCCCTTGCGACGCTGACGGTCGCGCCAGTCAGATCGGGAGCACATGTCAACATCATCTGGGTCAGGTTCCGCCAAGGGCCGCCCTGCGCCAAACGCGCCACTTCGTATTGCGCTTCTGACCTATCGGGGCAAAGAACACTGCGGCGGCCAAGGTGTCTACACCCGCTATATCGCCCGGTCGCTGACCGACCTCGGCCACCGTGTCGAAGTCTTCAGCGGTAACCCGTATCCCGATATCGACGACGACATCACGCTGCACAAGCTGCCCAGCCTCGACATCTGGAACGACACCTACCCCGGGCGTATGCCTGCGTTTTGGGAACTGAAGAGCCTGCCCGATGTGGCTGAGACGCTCGGGCACACCATCGGCACGTTCAGCGAACCGATGTCGTTCAGCTGGCGGGTCTACGACGCGCTGAAAGATCGCATCGACGACTTCGATCTGATCCACGACAACCAGACGCTCGGCTGGGGCATTCTGAAGTTGCAGCAAGAAGGCTTGCCGGTGCTGGAGACAATCCATCATCCAATCACGGTCGACCGCAAGCTCGAGATCGAGCACAGTCGGTCCAGGGTCGAAGAGTTCGGCAAGCGACGCTGGTACGCGTTCACCAAGATGCAGACCAAAGTTGCCCGGCGCATGCTGCGAGTCATGACCGTCAGCGAGTCCTCGCTCGGTGACATCTGCAATGACCACAAGGTCAGCCCCGATCGCATCCATGTCGTTCCGGTCGGCGTCGACCCGGATCTGTTCAAGCCACTACCCACGGTGTCTCGGGTGCCGGGTCGCATCGTCACCACCGCCAGTGCCGACGTGGTGCTCAAGGGTTTGCACTACCTGCTCGAAGCGTTGGCCAAGCTGCGCACCGAACGCGACGAGGCCCACCTGGTCATCATCGGCAAGCCCAAAGACGGGGGCAAGGCCATGGACACGCTGGCCCGTCTCGGTCTCGAAGACCATGTCGAGTGGATCAGTGGTGTGCCGGACCAGCGCATCGTCGAGCTGTACAGCGAATGCTCGGTCGCCTGCGTGCCTTCGCTCTACGAAGGCTTCTCGCTACCGGCAATCGAAGCCATGTCGTCGGCTGCACCGCTGGTGGTGACCACCGGTGGCGCCTTGCCCGAAGTCGTCGGTCACGACGGTGTGGGTGCACTGCTCGTCGACCCGGGTGACCCCGATGCGCTGGCGGCGGCACTCGGCCGAGTGCTCGACGACCCCGCTTTCGCCCAGGAACTCGGTAACAATGCCCGAGCTCGAGTGCTCGAGAACTGGAGCTGGCATCACACTGCGCTTCGCACCATCGAGCAGTACGAGTTGCTGCTCGACGAGTTCTATGCCACCCCGCGGTCCAGGTTCGCTCGCCCGTTTCCGGTCCGAGGCGAACTTCCCGAGGGTGCCATCCGAGCGCAGAAACTCGCGGCCGAAGCCCGCGCCCGGGCCGCAACTGAGGTGCAGAAGTGAGCTTCTCCACCGGCACCAAAGACCAGCACGCGCCTTGCGGGCTCAACAGCGAAAAGCCCGGGCCGCAGACGGCGAACACTTCCAGGCGACTGCCGCAAGGCCACTGCGAAGCACGGCCGGTATCGCCGTGTTGACCGTTGACTATGACCGTCTGGGGTTGCGGGCTGGTCATGAACTGCTGGACCTAGGATGTGGCTTTGGTCGCCATGCATTCGAGGCTGCCCGTCGTGGTGCCCATGTCACCGCGTGCGACATGGCGGTGCCTGAACTGGTCGACGTGCGCAACACCTTTGGGGCCATGCATGCTGCGGGCGAGCTCGACGACTCGGTGCGGTGCACCCAGATTGCCGGTGACGCAACACGACTGCCGTTCGAAGACAACACGTTCGACCGCATCATCGCCAGCGAGGTGCTGGAACACATTCCCAGCGATATCGACGCTCTGGCCGAGCTGACTCGGGTGCTCAGACCCGGCGGCATCATCGCCGCCACCGTGCCGACCTTCCTGCCAGAACGCATCTGCTGGGCGATCAACAGCGACTACCACGCTCCTGCAAGTGTCGGCGGCCATGTCCGCATCTATACCCGCGGCGAGATGCGAGCCAAGATGACCGGCGTCGGCCTGAAGCCGGTCGACGCCCACCAGACCCACGGGCTGCACAGCCCGTACTGGTGGCTCAAGTGTGCGGTCGGTATCGACAACACCGAACATCGGCTGGTCAAGAAGTATCACGACCTGCTGGTGTGGGAGATCACCGATCAGCCCAGGGTGCTGCAGTGGGCGGGCAAGGTCCTCGACCCGCTGATCGGCAAGAGCACCATCGTGTACGCCGAAAAGTTGGCTGCGTCCTCGCCTGAATCCGTGGCCGCCAGCATCATGGAAGAAGCCCATGCAGCCTGATCTCGTACTCCCGGCGGTCGACGGAGTCGTCACCGCCGATCAGGTCCGAGCCACTGGTCAGAGCATCGCCGATCTGCAGTTGCCGAACGGACAGATCCCCTGGTTCCCCGGCGGCCACTGCGACCCGTGGAACCATGTCGAGACCGCCATGGCGCTCGACGTGGTCGGATTGCACGACCGGGCAGCCGCCGCGTATGGCTGGCTGCGAGACATTCAGCTTGGCGACGGTGGCTGGTATCAGTACTACCTGGGCGACGCCGTCGAGCAAGATAAGTTCGACGCCAACACCATCGCCTACATCGCCGTGGGTGTCTGGCATCACTGGCTGATCACCGGTGATCGAGCATTTCTCCAGGCGTATTGGCCGGTTGTCGATCGTGCCGTCGAGTGGGTGCTGGCGTTGCAGCGCCCGGCAGGCGACATCGTGTGGGCTCGACACTCCGACGGAACTCCGTTCTCGTTCTCGCTGCTGACCGGTTCATCCTCGATCAGCCACAGCCTGAAGGCGGCAATTGCGCTGGCCGACGAGCTCGGAAACGACCGCCCGCATTGGCGCCCCGCAGCGGCCCGACTGGCCGCATGCATTCGCGACAACGAGTCAGCGTTCGCACCCAAGAAGCGTTGGGCGATGGATTGGTACTACCCAGTCATGACCGGTGTCGTTCGTGGCCAGGCAGGCCGTGATCGGCTGCGCGACGGCGAGGACAACTTCGTCATCGAAGGGGCGGGCGTTCGTTGTGTCGCCGACCAGGATTGGGTGACCTCGGCCGAAACCTGCGAAGCCGCGCTGGCCTATCTTGCGGTCGACCAAACCGAAAAGGCGCTCGAGCTGTTCGACTGGGCGCAGTGCAACCGAGACGCCGACGGCGCTTACTTCACCGGCATGGTGTTCCCTCAACGAGTCAACTTCCCGGGCGGCGAACGCTCGGCCTACACCGCGGCGGCGATCGTGCTGGCCGCCGACGCGATCAGCGGCGCCAGCCCCGCATCACGTCTGCTCTGGGCCCACGACGCGCTCCCCGAAGTCGAGCCCGCCCCGGTCAGCTGACTCGTAGAATCCCAGGGTGCACCTGCAGCAGTTGTTTGCCGAGGTTGCACGCGCACTGCAGTCCGAGCTCGTCGGCTACGTGAAGCTCGAGGGCGGTAGTTCGGCCGACGTGTGGCGCCTCGATCTCAGCGAGGGCGATAGAAAGCAGCCAGTCGTGTTTCGACAGCATCGGGCGGGTGAGCTCAAGGAACACGAGGCCGGTATCGCCGGCAAGGAGTTCCGGCTACTCGGTCGACTGCGCGAACTGGGCTTGCCGGTGGCCGGGCCGATCTACCTCGACGAGGAGCGCCGCTTCCTGATCACCGAGTTCGTCGCCGGCGATGCCACGGTCGACGAAAGTGCCGTTGGTCCGGCGATCGTCCAGATGGCTGATCTGCTCGCTCGCATCCACTCGATCAACGTTTCGCTCGTCGGCGACGTTGGCCTCGCTCCGCTGGAGGACCCCGTGGAACGGCTTCGCACCTGTCTGCCCGCCAACCAAGCGGGGCGGCGACTTGGGTCGCTTCTCGACACAGATCAGATCACGATGCACCCCAACGAGCCGGTGTTGATGCACGGGGACTACTGGCCCGGCAACGTGTTGTGGATGCAAGGCAAGATCGCCGCTCTCATCGACTGGGAAGACGCTTGCCTCGGCGATCCCGTCGCCGATCTGGCTTGCGCGCGCGTCGAGTTGCTCTGTCAATACGGCCAAGCGGCCATGCATGACTTCACCACCCACTATCTCGATCGAAGTCAGCCAATCGACATTCGATCCCTCCCGATCTGGGAGTGCTACGTCTCTGCCACCGCCCTGGCCTCGATGCACCTCTGGGAACTCGACCCGGTCGAAGAAGCGCGCCGCCGCAGCCTCACCGAGGCCTTCTTCACGCGGGCCACTGCATCCGTCGACTCCAGCTGATTGTCCATGCGCCGAATTGTCCATGCGCCAGGCGCATGGACAATTCGATCAGCTGGTGACCAGGATGATGGCGCCACCGGTGCTGTCGGGAATCCAGAGTTCGCCGTCGTCGGTGGAGGCGATTCCGACGGGCTTGCTCACCGGCGAGCCGTCGGGCCGTTTCAGTTCGATGCGCTCGCCCGTTGGTTGACCGGTTGCCGTGTCGATGGCGAACACCGCCGACGATTCAGGGGCGGTCACCCACAGCACGTTGCCGACGAATGACAGGTGGGGCGACGTCAACGAGGAGAACGATTCGAGTGCAAGGGCGCCGATCAGATCCCCATCCTCGGTCAGGTGAACCAGCTCGAGCTGTTCGGCATCGACGATCCACAATGTGCCATCGGCCGCCTGAGCCACATCGCTGGGCTGGCGACCAGGCACGGCGATCGAGCCGATGAACTCACCGTCGGCGCCAAGATGAACCAGCTGCGCAGCAGCAGTTGATGCCACGAACAGCGTGTCGTCGAGCCCGACGCCGGCCCCTCGTGCATTGAGCAAGACCGGATTGGTTGCGATCGCACTGACGGTGCCGTCCGTGGCGACCCGTGATACGCGGCCCAGGCCGGCATCGAGCACCCAGAGCACGCCGGCATCGTCGGCATCGATATCGGTGACGACGACCTCTTCTTCCTCACTCACACTGATGACGTCGACAGCTACACCCCGGGTGTCGAGTCGAACCAACCGACCGTTCACGTCGGCCACGAACCCGCCATCGGGGGTGGTGGCGACAGACTGCAGTTCACCCAGGCTCTCGGCGCCGATGGTTTGCCAAGTCTGTGTTTCATTGAGCTGTTCTGGTTCGGTTTCGACGAGGTTGACGGAGACGGGCTCCGTTGCAGCGTCATCGCCGGCCATCGAAGCGAAAATCAGAAACACCACTCCTGCCAGAATGGCCATGACAGCAAAGATTGTGCGCCGGCGGACCTTGGCCGGGCGCGCCGTCACCTGGGCAGATTCATCTACCGGTGGTGGCTTTGGTGATACCTGATCGGATCTGCCGGCGTCCGGCGTCGGCAACGTGACCTGTTCGGGCTCTCCATCCTTGGAATGGCCGACGAGCGAAGCGCTTGGAGCGCCGGGCACCTGGTCGGTATCGGACTCGTGACCTGACGGGGCGGCTACCGCTACATACGTTGCCGTCTCGATTGCCGACTGGTCTACAACGGCGACCAGTGCATGGACCGCTCCGGCGAGGTGTGGGCTCGGGATGGGCACCACTCGCACCCAGTGCGTGGGTGAGAGCGGCCTCGAGATCTCGTGGTTGCTCGGTTCTGCAGTTTCGAAGACATCTTCTATTGCTTGCAGGATCCGATCGGCTTGGCCGCTTGTCTCGATCAGGTTCTCGAACACGTCGACGCCATGGGAGTCTCCGGAAGCGAAGTCATTCCACGCGCCGCGTACAAACGTTGTTCGTCCAGCGACATCGATCTCCAGCATGGGCGTCGAGGCGTCCCCGACGCTACGGCGTACTGCTTCGCGTGTATCGGGAACGCTGTCGGGCGGCATCGTCGCCACGTATGCCATATGAGCGTCGGAGTCGTCGTAGGGAAACTCGTTCCCGCTTTCCCCTGGCAAAGGCGCGGCCGTATCAGAGGCCTCGTCGTCACTCGTTGCCTGCCCATGTCCGGTCAGCGTCTCCGATAGCCCCGCAGCCTCAGGATCCGGCTCAGCCCCAGCATCCGGCTCAGCCCCAGCATCCGGCTCAGCCTCGGCG
>Ga0209828_1004411_pt1 | contig 10105 bp, 14 predicted proteins | sample MaitaG_FD_187429 | JGI IMG/M metagenome (GOLD analysis project Ga0209828, IMG submission 187429) | Marine algal microbial communities from Maine, USA - Maine_Asex2 metaG (SPAdes) (version 2) | ecosystem: Host-associated > Algae > Red algae > Unclassified | place: Maine, USA | collected 2015-01-05
TGATCCTTCGATGCGAGTGGAGGAGCCGATGCTTTCTATTGTGGCAACATGCTTTAATGACGCCAAACGCTCTGGTGCTAGGTTCTTCATCATCCGCCAACTGGCTCTGAAATCGTCTATATCAGCAATCAGGTTCAGGATGTCAGGGGTAATTTCTAGAGAATGGGTTTTCATATGTCCGATAATGCAACTAGGTTTACCCGATAATACCCGTAAATGACCGTAAGCCAAGAAAAATAGCTGTAAATCTGGCAACTAGGCGACAGTTTCAGCATTAACGATGTTTTTATAGAGATGTTCAACCCTTCATCTCACCAACCTGATGAGTTTTAAGCATGAGCTTACCTTCTGAGTGCGCTTTCGCTTCAACCAGTGCTGAACTTAACTCTGCAAACACATCACGACGGCTCATCTCTTCGCGATCTGCCCACATACCAAAACCAAGCAATACATCGCCATTATTAGTTTCAAAAGCAGTTGTTTTGTTGTGTTTACCTTTCAAAAACTCAACAAAATTGAGAACTTCTTTTGCTTGTGCTTCGGGGAGTGTCTGAGCTTCTTTACATACATCACCACAACAAAATTGTTGCCGCCTCAGCATCCACAATGTAATGTTTCCAAAACCCATTCCGGAGATCAATTTGGACATCCCATTCAAAACAAAACGCATACTAAAATTCGGCGATTGCGACATTTCAGGCACTGCATACTTCCCGTCATACCTGGACATTTTGAACAACGTAAATGAAGGATTTTGGCTTGATCTGGGCTACCCATGGCACGACACAATTCGGGAAGATCGCTGGGGCACACCAACTGTTCATCTCACCTGTGACTTTTCTAAACCATCGCTATTTGGCGAAGAGCTGGACTTTGAACTCAGGGTACTCAAGGTAGGCCGTTCTTCTGTGAAGGTTCACCATGACATAAGCTGCAAAGGCGATAAAAGGTGGTCATGCACTCAAGTTCTTGCCGCGAGTGATCTGGACAAACACTGTTCTATCCCTTGGCCAGATGATGTGAAGCAGGCATTGCTTGCTTGTGTCGTTGCGCCTGTAAAGTAACGCTAGAGTTAGATTCCATAATGACTAAATATGCTAATATAACTGAATGAAATATTCAGGAACAGACACCAAGAATCTGATAGATCGAATCACAATTGACCAAAATATTTGTCACGGGAAGCCGACCATTCGTGGGCTACGCTACCCGGTAGAAATGATGCTTGGATTACTAAGCTCTGGCATGACCACTAATGAAATATTGGACGATTATGAAGACTTAGAGCAAGACGACCTTCTAGCGGTGCTTAGTTATGCAGCTCGTTTATCGTAAGTTAAACGTATCGAAATCGCCGCATGAAGTTTTTTTTTAATAAACTAAAAGCATTAGAGTCAGGCTTTGAAGGGCACAAATTTATTGAGTTAACCCGTACCAATTTGATAATTCATATTTGAGCCTTACCCTTTTAGCCCTTCCCATTAACCGCCGTGGCCTCAACCAATGCCTCATCCTCAATCAAGTCAGCTACCACAACCATCGTCATCGCCGAAAATGGTGTCCTAGCACCTTACGATAGGTTTGCCCCACCTCACGCTGCCTAGCGAGGTATTCTTTTTTATCAGTCACATACCAACCTTTAAGTCAGCGATCCGAAATATAAGAATCGTCAGGTCCATAGCGGCGGATAAGACAATTATCGAAACGGTATCTTTCCGCTTAAAAGGTGCACCCGACTTTATGTTGCAAAGAACCTTATTTTATTCCCGACTCATTAACTCCAATGGCTCCATGGTTGGGGCTGAGCTATGAGCCAATCTACGAATGATTGCCTACAGGAAATCGAGCAATTTCTTTACAATGAAGACGCTCCGATACTGCCGATGCCTACGTAGTACCGATGGGGTGAGTCATGGCCGTTTTGCTGAGTGATCTAAGAGGTTCCATGTTTTGCTATTCTTTAGGTAGCACAATTAAAAAAGGGCTACAGCGTAAAACACTGTAACCCTTTGATAATCTTGGTGCCGCAACCACGAATCGAACGCGGGACCTACTGATTACAAGTCAGTTGCTCTACCAACTGAGCTATTGCGGCGAAGAAGCTGCGCATTTTATAGATGTGATCTAATCGACGCAAGCCTTTTTATGCAGAAATTTTAAAAAATATTAATCTGTTTTTTTGTTACTTAAACCAACATCGACGTCTCTTCTTATTCTTCTACTTGCTTATAATTGTTCGTGCCGTCGCGTTGTAGCCCCTAGAAGCTGTAATCGATTCTACGGGTAGGCGATGAACGGATACTGAACTGTCATTCCGCTAATAGATTTTATTTATATTGTTGTTCTTTACACATTACGAGTGGCTTAGCTCAAATCATTAAACCCCGCTTTTTGATATAGTTCCTGAGCTTTGTCTAAGTCCTTTTCAACGCCATCACCTTGTTCATACATCATACCTAGTGTGGTGAGTGATCCTTGCAAGCCTTGTTCAGCAGCTCGTTCAAACCATTTCACCGCCTCCGCCCCATTTTTGCCGATGCATTCGCCTTGCATATACATGAAGCCGATGCCGTGCTGTGCCATGGCATATCCTGACCCCGCTGACTCTTTCATTAGTTTATACGCTTGCATGGGGTTTGGTACGCAGCCTAAACCGTTTTGATGCATAATGGCCATGAGGTGTTTGGCTTGAGCATTATCTTGCTGAGCAAAGGGTGCAAACAACTGCATTGCGAGAGTAAATTGCTTGCTTTCAAAGGCAGCCATCGCACTGGCAAAGTCAACAGATTCATTGTCAGTCATGGTGGAGTTGGTCATGATAAAGCCTCAGAATGCATAGTTAAAAAGAGAACACTGACTTTATATTATCAGTAGTAAAATATCCCCTCCCGATGGAGGTATTCAGAATTCACTTTAGCACCGTATACTCCAATTGATATGACTGACTTTCATCCCCAGCTACACATGCGCCATTGTATCCAAAAGGTTGCAACCGGCCCTGACTATAGTAAAGATTTATCGTTTGAGGAAGCGCGCGATGTGATGCGTGTCATTCTTAATGACGACCCTGACCCGGTACAAACAGCAATACTGTTTATTGCACTTCGCATGAAGCGTGAGACCGACGAAGAAAACCGAGGCATGTTGCAAGCACTGATCGACTCATCTGAGCAAGTGACGGCTGAGGTGGATGAACTGGTTGATGTGTCGGATCCTTACGATGGTTACGCCAGAGGCGTGCCTGCATCCCCATTTCTACCCGCTGTATTAGCGTCTCTAGGCGTGAATGCGGTATCTCATGGATTGGAAGTGGTGGGGCCAAAGTTTGGAGCAACCCATCATCGTGTTTTAAAGGCAGCAGGATTAGACGTGACGCTCTCTGTGACAGCAGCAGCTAAACAGTTGTCTGATATTGGTTGGGCGTATGTTGATCAAAAACAATTTGCACCAGGCCTGAATCAGTTAATGGGTTTGCGTGAGCGCATGGTAAAGCGTCAGGTACTGAATACTGTGGAATCATTAATTGGCCCGGTTCGGGGTCGTTCAAAGACACATTTCATGTGTGGCTATGTGCATAAAGCCTATCCGCCTATTTATGCCTCACTAGCGCGTCAGGCAGGTTTTGATACAGCGATGTTTGTAAGAGGCGTTGAGGGCGGTACGATTCCGTCACTACAACAGCAGGGACGATTGTTCTTTTATCATGAAGGTACTGAGTTGGCTCAGCGTGATCTGTCGCCTAAAGAAGTCGGTATCGAAGCAGCAACGCGTGCAATACCGCTGCCGGATGGTTTACCGTCAGTTCAAACGGCTGACAATATTTCACTGCCTGTTGACGGTGAGGCGTTAGCGGCTGTTTCGGCTAAAATGGGTTTAGCGGCGTTAGGTGGCGATCAAGGTCTTATGTATGACTCGCTGGTTTATTCAGCGTCGATTGCACTAACGCATCTGAAACGCGCAGATTCGATGGCAGAGGCTGCGAAGCAGGTTAGGGCGGTGCTTGACAACGGTAAGGCATTAAAGATGTTCAAAGCAGCTAAGCACGCATAAATCGAGAATAGCTGTTTGAGTTTGGGCGGCTAGGGAACATTAATTTTTAAGAGGAAGGATTAAGATGAACCAAGAATATTACAACGCAGTGGTTGCCATGGAAAAAGCAGAAGTAGATGCCGAGTACATACAAGGTTGGCAGTGTGGATACCTAATTAACCCTATGCGTGAAGAGCAAAGAATTACTGAGGCTTATGAGGCGGGTTATGAGGCTGGTAAAGAGAAGGATGTTGAGGCTTATAAGTCCTATCAAAACTGATTCAGATTAAAGTACTTTATAAATAAGAAAGCCGACTTAGCGTCGGCTTTCTTATTTGACTCGTTAATGAATCAAATATAATTTAGTAATTAATGAACCGGTAGTTTACATCTGACTACTTATGTATTGTTTGAGTTCGTAAGGCTTTACATCACCGGTTTGCATCGCCTTGAGCTTGCCGCGTGGTGAATAAATTAGGTAAGTCGGATATCCAACGATATTGCGACGAGTGCTTCTGCTTATGTAACGTTTGAACTCATGTTGATCGGTAACGAAATTTCTAAAACTCACTCTAAGAGGGCGTAGTGATTTATTTGCGACACCGGCATCACCATCAAGTGATACTCCAATAACATTGGTATTAGGTATTGCGTGTTGTGCAGCGTTAGTTTCACGCATAGTAGACATGCAAATTCCACAATCTGATTTCCAGACCTTGATTACTGTCCATTTACCTTTCCCTACAAAAGGATTTATTTGAGTTGGGTTGCCCCACAGATCCGACATTGCGAATCCAGAAGTGGCTGTTAGGCACAAAGCTAGTCCAAGTGCTTTTGTAAAAAGCGCGATTGGCTTTAGTGTCATATTGAATTACTCCGAAAAATATATGTTAAAGATGCCTTAAAATTTCTTTAAATTTATTATTATTATCGAATAACAGATTAGTTTCTCTCAGCTGAATCACTAGTGAATTTAGTTGCGCTGCTGGATAGGCTGTGCATTTAAACATACCAAAGGTATATATGCAATAGCATGTTTAGCAAAAGGTAATCTCAAGTAACATTAAAGTAACATCAGATGTGCCGTAAACAACCTGATTGTTTTTTAGTCTGTTTCAGTAATTAATTGCGACTATATAGCTTATAGAATAAATTAGGACAAATTATTAGCAATACGTCGACTATTTTTACTATATTATCTAATAGTGTGGTACGAAAAACACATTGTTGTTTTATTTTAGCCTATTAGCTTTTAATAAATAATTTTTTCAGGGAGGTTCAATGAAAACCAACGGAATGAAACGCACAATAAACTTTTGTGTAATGAGTGCAGTGTCAGCACTACTTTTAACCTCAGCAGTAATCGCTGCTGATGATCTAGACGGTATTACAAAGCGTAAAGTGGCATCTTGCCCGCTCAATAGTGGTGGCCCGTCATTGCTAGGAACTAACTGGCGTGTCAGCTCTACCTACGGCAATCAGATAGATGATGCTGTAAATATGAAGATGACGGTCAACTTGGATACGATGGCAGGCGATACTGGCTGTAATAAGTATGCTGCAAAGTTTAAGCAGGTCGGTTTTACCGGTTTTACTATTACGCAGATGACTCGTACGCGTAATCCTTGTATGCGTGTGGACAATGACAAGGGTAAGCCATCGGTTGACCTGAGTAAAATTGAAGGTGCTTACTTACGCATTATTCGTCGTATGGGAAGCGTGCAGCGTCTGGATGACGGCAAGTTGGTCTTCTACGACCGTAACGGTAAGAAAGGTTTAGAGATGACGCAAGTCAAAGATATCTAAGCTGATTAAGTGCATCGCTTGAATCAATGCCCGACTTGTTCGGGCATTGATTTGTCTTCAATAAGTCCGATTGATTTGATGGTTTTCTTAAACAGTGGAAAAAAATCTGGCAGTAACACTTGCTGTAAATAATCCAGAGCCCACTGTCTATCTCGTTCCCCAAGTGCATCAGCCACATTGCTTGCAAACTCTCGGCTCATTGAAAAGCCAGGTTCATCTTTATCTTCATCCCAGCGCGTGTCTGAGTAGCCGGGAAAACGCTCGTTGAGCTTATGAATGAATGGCGAGCGATAGTCGTCTAGATGCCCAAAATCCCGTGCATTTTCATGCACATGATCTGCCATTTTTTTGGCATAATAGTTAATCGTTTCAGTTCGGTCTTCGTCTGATGTCGTGCCATAAATCATCCGGTCGACTGCTTGGATCATAAATGCCGAAATTTCCTCAAGAATGCGAATGCGTTGCATCTGAGTGTTTACGTCAAAGTTTTGATTTTCAATTTCCAGCAGGGTTTGCATGCCAATTTTCCAGCTATTAAATGCCAGCACGCTCACGGAGTCTTCCATGGAAACTTCACGGTCTTGTTTGCTCCAGCGGGTTTTGATGCGGATTTTCATGGGCTTTGGCTCACTGGTTACAAACGTTGACGGTTAATTATAAAGGATTGATGTGAAAGAATTAAAACCAAATAGCTTTATATTTGCTTTTGACGGTGCACTGCCTGATTTCTTGTGCGACGACATGGTCGAACGTTTTGAGCAACACCGCCACGAGCAATATGAAGGTCGGGTTGGCTCTGAAGTTGGCGAAAACATGTCGCTCAAGAAAACGACTGATCTGGTGGTTAGCGGTAAAGCGCATTGGAATGATGTCGATAATAATTTGTTCCGCTCCTTAGGTTTAGCGATTCGCGGGTTCCAAAAGGAATATGAGTTCTTCGCCAACATGCAGCAATTTAAAGACATGGGTTACAACCTGCAGCGCTATCAGCCGGGTGAGTATTATCATTGGCATGTGGATGCCGATAACCCACAGCTTGCCAATCGTCAACTGGTTGCCTTGTGGTATTTAAACGATGTAGAGGTTGGTCAAGGTGGTGAAACTGAGTTTATCCATCAAGGTATTAAAGTGAAGCCAGAAAAAGGCAAGCTCATCCTGTTTCCGCCTTTTTGGACGCATCAACACCGAGCGGTTACCTTGCAAGAGGGTGCTAAATACATCGCGACCACTTGGATTACGTTTCGTTGATCTGCTCCTTGTAGGCTAAACGTCAATATCATGTTCTGTCATATCGCCGCGCTGCGTTAGCATCAATGCTTTGATATTGGGTACACGTTTGAGAATGTAGCCCGCCATTAGTATACAGGTTTCACGATTGTTGCCTTGTACTGCCGTCAGAAGCTTATCTCCCGCGATTTGGCAGCGCTGGTAAGGATCAGGCTTATCAACCCAGGTACGGCTCATTTGGTAGCCTTTATCCATATCTTTATCCATCATGTCAAAATAATCAGTCGCGTCATTGAGAATGAAGTCAGGCACTTCAATTTCATGTTGATTATCGTCAATGTACACGGTTAATTTCATGTTTTCCTTTTCGTGTTTCAGCTTGTTATGATCAGACTCTCGATTACTCAAAAGCTAAGCTAGCGAATCTTAAATTATGATCATCACTATTAAAAATGTTTTGAGTAATCCAACCCTAAAGCAAGTTCAGGACTTACTTAACACCTCTGACTTTATCGATGGCAAGCTATCCGCTGGTAAGACTGCATCGTCAGTGAAAAACAATGAGGAGTTGTCTCTACAAAGCCCGCTCCACCAACAGCTCAATAACTTAGTGATGGCTGAATTAGTCAAACACCCACAATACCAAGCCGCTGTTTTACCCTCAAAAGTCGCCACCGCTTTTTATAGTCGATACTCCAAGGGAATGTCCTACGGTGTGCATGTCGATGATGCAGTAATGGGACCGCTCAGTGGTCGATATCGAACCGATGTGTCCAGCACTGTCTTTCTAAATGCACCCGATGAATACGAAGGTGGCGAGCTACGCATATACAACGCCAATGGCTATGACAGCATCAAGCTCAACGCTGGTGACGCGGTAATTTACCCTTCAGGAAGCTTGCATGAAGTGACAGAAGTGATCGGTGGACACCGCCTAGTCGCAGTAAGTTGGGCACAAAGCCTAGTAAAGTCAGCAGAGCAACGCCAGACGCTTTACGACCTTGCAACACTTCGCGACTCTCTGGCTAATCACATAGAAAAGTTAAAAGCCGATCAAATCTATGCCAACCTAGTCCGAATGTGGAGTGAACTCTAGCAGGGCCAATGATTCATCAGAATAAGCGCCTTTCGAGTCTGCTTTATGGCTTTGCCATCAAGCTAGGGAATCGAAGCGTTTATGATGAATCATTGGCCTTGCAGCCTGTCACAGCGCTCACTTCCAGTAGTTGGCTTCTTTTGAGGCAATTTCTCTGACTTCAGAGGCCAACTCCGTGTAGCGCTCTTTATGTTCCTTCCATTTACCACCCACATAATAATCTTCAGGCGTATATGCCCCAGACTGTTCATGAGCTGTAAATTCGGCCTGCATCGACAACATTTCTTTGATCAATTCTGCTTTGCGTTCCATTTTCATGTTCCTATCTGCTTATGCGAAATTATAGGATTGATGCGCGTGGTTTAGCCATTTCTCAAAGGGGGTAGGTTTGGTGCACCTACTATTCTGTCGCGTTTAACGATTTAATCCCTTTATGCGGCAGAAAAATGCCACAACCCAAGCTATGGTGCGTCCCCAAGCCCGATTGTTGTAATTTAATCGATGGTTCGCTATCAAGATCGGCGATCATCAAGTGGCGTGTGTAAACTGGGCCGTCGGGTGTGTCGAGTTGGTGTGACCTTCCGCACATCATTTTTTTACACTTGATGTCCGTTAGACTCTGAATTTCAATCGCATTACGTTCGAGAAACGCATTTTCCTCTTCAGTCTCGTGCTGGCAAACTACATGGCGCGAAAACACTACGCTTGAGTTCGTTAGCATGCGGGTTTTCATCTTGCCGATGCCAAGCGGGAAACCCGCGATTGATAGCTCACTGTTGCAGAGTTTGCCCAGCGCATCCAAATAGTCTTTATGAGTGCGGATGATTAGCTTGGTACGTTTCGAAGGATATAAAAGGCTTTCTGCGGCTTCATCGGGGCGAGTCCAGCCATTCGAGCTTTCTGCTACGTGGATGTGGTGAATGGCCAGAGGAATTTTATCAGCCTCGCTTTCAGTATCGTTTAATGACTCAAATATCGCTTCTTGCAATGCCCAAGCATGATCCAATGGCAACTGCTTGCAGCGCAGTGAAAACAACACATCCACAACGTCATCGGGTGTTTGATAGGGTAGGGATTTGTCTTCGTCTTCTTGCCAAAACATATAACGTTACCTAGCGTGCGGATTCAAAAGCGGAGTTGAGTTGGTCGTGCCAATGGTGAGGACGGTCAGAGTAGCCGGGAGGTTCGATGTCGACTTCGAAGTGGATTTCGTTGTTTTCAACGGCTAGGCGCTGGATTGTTTTTATTAAGTCGTCGAAGGAGTTTAGGTTGTGGCCTTCGGCTAGGAGAACTTCGCTTAGTACTAGCATTTTTGGTCTCGGGTTAGGTGCTTAGTGTGGATTGTAGCATTGGGTACTTACTCCGAAAATATCACCTTCGGTGCAAACATTTTCTGCGTGAATGCCCAATGCTACGGAGTTGATTCTTGCAGCGGTTTTTTTTGCTAGTTGATGAAAAACTATGGTTAAAAATAATGAAAAAATGTGGGGATATTACTGTTAGCGCCATATCATGTGCAAAAGTTGTAAAAGGCTAAGGCAACTGCGATTCTTGCTACAGTTTGTAGCTCCCCACATGAAGACCATGTCTCAAAGTATTTCATATATAAGTTTTTAAAATACCGTCGTAAGGTTAAGCAGGTCAAGTTATTGGACAGAAAAGAGTATCAGCTATCGTACTCATAGTTATTTCACGGAAGAGTGGCCAGACGAAATAATGCTAAAGGCATGCGCCAACACTATCCTAGCATTCAATTATCCGATATCGTCCAAGTAGTTGAACATTACAGTCCCGAAGACTCATTGCCTTATGTCAAAACTTAAAATAGTACCCAAGCTCATTTGCGACGATATCGAGCTAACTAAAAAATTCTACACCGAAGTATTTGGTTTTGAAATCAAGTACGAACGGCTAGAAGAGCAGTTTGCATACTTCACGCTTGATGGC
>Ga0209828_1004413_pt1 | contig 10100 bp, 9 predicted proteins | sample MaitaG_FD_187429 | JGI IMG/M metagenome (GOLD analysis project Ga0209828, IMG submission 187429) | Marine algal microbial communities from Maine, USA - Maine_Asex2 metaG (SPAdes) (version 2) | ecosystem: Host-associated > Algae > Red algae > Unclassified | place: Maine, USA | collected 2015-01-05
TCTATCTTGCTCCACGTATTAGTATTAAAGTTTTTAATCGCGATATTAGCTAGACGAATAAGGAGGATGGTTTGATTGCATTTTTCTAAAATTATAGCCATTTCAAGTATCCTCAGATATTTGAAAGTCTAGGCGTTTGGAGGTCAATCCAATACCTGAGCCCTAAAAATCGTTGCAATTCTCTTCCTAAATCAGTCGCTACAATCAAGTGATACAGAGGAGAAAACTATGTTCAGTTCAAATCAGAAAATAGACCCAACTCGTCGCCGTCCTAGCCAATTCAAATCCGATGGTTCCGCTAATGACAACGACCGTGTTGAAATCGGCCCGACGGATCTAGCCTTTAAGGAATGGGATGAGCTAGGTCTCACCACACCCAACCTACACCGCATGCGTGAGTACCGTCTAGATCGCATCGTGCAAGAACTACAAAAGCGCGACTTGGCCGGTGTATTACTGTTTGACCCTCTGAACATTCGCTACGCCACCGACACCACCAATATGCAGGTGTGGATAATGCACAACAGCGCTCGTGCCTGCTTTGTAAGTGCTTCAGGCCACATAGTGTTGTGGGATTTCCATGGAGGTGATCACTTATCTGCGCACTTGCCGTTAGTTAAAGAGTTACGACATGGTGCATCATTTTTCTATTTCGAAACGGGTGACTTAACCAATCAACATGCCGCGCGTTTTGCTTCTGAAATCCAGTCATTACTAGCCGAGCATGGCGGTCGTAACAAACGCATTGCCGTCGATAAAATCGAGATTGCTGGTCTGCGTGAGTTAGACAAACTCGGGATCGAAATCGGCGACGGCCAAGCGGTAATGGAGCACGCGCGCTATATAAAAGGTGAAGATGAAATCAATGCTATGCGTTGCTCGATTGCTTCCACTGAAATCGCAATGGGTATGATGCAGGAAGCCTCCGTTGCTGACGCGACTGAAAATGATATTTGGGCAATCCTTCATGCTGAAAACATTCGTCGTGGTGGGGAGTGGATAGAGTGCCGCATCATGTCGACTGGCCCACGTACCAACCCATGGTTTCAAGAGTCTGGACCGCGCGTTGTCAGTGATGGCGAGCTGTTAGCGTTGGACACCGATTTGGTTGGCCCTTATGGAATCTGCGCGGATTTATCTCGCACTTGGGTGATTGGCGGCGTTGATCCTACTGAGGAACAACGCCGTTTATACCGTATTGCCTACGATCACATGATGTACAACATGGAGTTATTAAAGCCGGGCGTAGGCTATCGGGAACTTGCTGAAAAAGGGCTGCGTTTGCCTGAGGAATTTCGTGAGCAACGCTATGGGGTAATGATGCATGGGGTAGGTTTGTGTGATGAGTATCCTAGCATTCGTTACCCTGAAGATGTGGAAAGTTACGGCTATGATGGTGTGATGGAGACAGGAGTTGCGATGTGTGTTGAAGCCTACATCGGTGCGGTGGGTGGCGATGAGGGTGTGAAACTTGAAGATCAGGTCATTATCACTGAAGACGGGTATGAGAATTTGACGAAATATCCATTTGAGGAGAAGTTGCTAAGCATCTGATTTAGCCATACGATTTTGCAAGTCTGTTACCTCTGAGGTAATTGTTTCTGGCGCCCTTACAGAATACGATTTTACTTAATTTGAGATGTAAATCGGGATGTACTGATGTCATTAAATGCAAGATCAAATTTTATGCTTGTTATCGCAGCGCTGTTTTTTATTTACGCGATGCTTTGGGTAACGGCTGCGTTCCCTTCGGTAAATTTACCTGCGAGATTCATACTCGATATCTCGGACTGGCCTATGGATAACTTAGCTGCGCCACTTGACCGTAACACGCAATGGCTATCGTCAATTTCAGCAGGTCTGCTGGCTGGCCTTGCAGTCATTTTTGGCGGCATTGTTGCGCCCGCAATCAAGCAACGTAATGTGTCAATCACACGGGTAACCATTGCTGCGATGGTGGTTTGGTATGTGGTGGATAGCGTAGGTTCTATTGCCGCAGGCGTCGTATCGAATGTGTTTTTCAACACGATCTATCTTGTCGCGACACTGATTCCTTTGCTAGGCGTCGCCAACGCCAAACAAGGCTAACGCCACCGCAACATTTCCATTTCAACAGATACAACGAGAAGCCAATATCTTGGGTATGAAGCTCAAGCGCTCGGGCTAGGGAAATAATATGTACACTGAATTAGCATTACTTGGCTATATTGCTTGGACACTATTTTTGGTAGTAGCGCTTGAGGTGTGGCGGTCATACTTAGTAATTGCGAAAGGGCGAGATGCCACTTCCTTTCAACAAGATGGCGAAGATACCTCTGAGAGAATGGCTCGCCTTTGTGCGGCCTATTACAACTGTGCCGAAAACTTTCCGGTTTTTGGTGGCTTGCTGCTATTTGTAATTTTAAAAGATTGGACTGGAATTACAGACAGCCTTGCTCTGGTTTTCCTATTGGCTCGCATTATACAGTCCAGTGCGCATATTGCAGCCGCCAGCCTTTTGGCAACAAATATTAGAGCCACCGCGTATTTTGTACAATTGGCGATTGCTTTATATTGGCTGTTTAGAGTGGTTAGTAATCTAGTGGGTGTGTCTGCATAGTAACTCATGGCGATGAGCATTCGATAGAGATTAATCTTTTTCTGACGCTCCCGTGTGATCTATTACTAAATTTAAGGAATCTTTCCTTACTCATTCAACATTATTAATGTGGACTACGATATGAATCCAACAGACGATTATATGCCAAGCTTGATCACTGTTTAAAACGATAGCTATTGCCAACGATTACTGGCGTAAAGGCTGATTTATTTATTTTTGAAAAGAAGGAAGTTTCAATGAAAATTGTAAAATATATATTACCGTTAGTTTTATTAGCGGGTGCAAATAACGTACTAGCAGCAGATCTAGACGGCGAAAAGCTGTTCAATACAAAAACCTGTGCTGCTTGTCACGGTGCTGCCGGTGCTAAGCCGATTATGGATAGTTATCCAAAGTTGAACGGCCAGTCGGCTGCTTACCTAGTCATTAAATTGAAAGGCTATAAAGCGGGTGAGATGAAGGGTGGCCAAGCCGCGCTTATGACGCCAATGGGTGGCATGGTCAATGAAGAAGAAATTGAAGCTATCGCTAAATACTTAAGTGAAGTAGTAATCGAAAAAGAGTAAATGGTAAGACCTTAGTTTATTTAATGCGCCAAGCCCAAGCTAGCGCATGATTGGTCAAAAAAATTGCCACTGTTTAGTATATTGCTCTGTCTGCATCTTATTGCTAGGGTGACAAGGAGCTAGATGCCGACAGTGGTTTCCTTTTATCTATCAATGAGATGACTTTTTTAGCTCAGATTCATTGGCAACCAGATCAGCCAATGTGTATTCATCCAGCACAGCAACAAAGGCTTGGCCATTGAACCGTTGCAAACGCGTGGTGCTATGTTTCGGTATGGCTGAGTAACCCCTGTTAAGTGATTGCTACTTAATCACGCAGTAAGTACCTGTTTAAAATAAAATATTTTTTGAAGGTATCCCCAAAGGTATTTATTTTGGATAATGACCCGTGTGTGAAATGGGTTTTGGCGCACTGGTGTTTCTAGTAATTTGCCAAGGCTGAATAAAAACTAATAATAGTCTGAGGAAAATCATGCGCTTAACGGATATTGAAACGTTTGTCGTTGGCAACCCACCACCCCATTTTGGCGGACGCTATTTTGTCTTTGTGAAAATTACAACAGACAGCGGGGTGTCGGGTATTGGCGAGGCGTATTGTTTGCCGTTTCACCCAAACGTTGTCGTGCAGATGATTGAAGACGTGTTTGAGCGCTGCGTGTGGGGTTACAACCCGCACCATATCGAAGCGATGTGGCGGCGTGTTTACTCCAGTGGGTTTACGCAAAACCCAGACCTTTCACTAATGGGGGTGCTGAGCGCGATTGAGATGGCGTGCTGGGATATTGTGGGTAAAGAAGCGAATCAGCCGGTTTACAATTTGTTAGGCGGCAAGGTGCATCAAAAGCTACGTTCTTACACCTACATCTACCCAAAAGAAGGTGATAAAACTGATGTCTACGCTGACCCTGTACTCGCTGCCGAGCGTGCATATGAGTATGTAGAGCAAGGTTTTACCGCAGTAAAATTTGACCCTACTGGGCCTTATACCGCCTTTGACGGGCGCCAGCTTTCATTGCCTGCATTGGCCCGAAGCGAGCGATTTGCCAAGTTGATTAGAGAGGCAGTGGGTGACAGAGCTGACTTGCTATTTGGTACGCACGGGCAAATGACCGCTGCGGGTGCCATTCGCCTAGCCAAGCGTTTAGAGCCATACGACCCGCTATGGTTTGAAGAGCCGATCCCGCCTGATAGCCCGGAGGAAATGGCCAAGGTTGCACATGCGACTACGATTCCCGTTGCAACGGGTGAGCGACTAGCGACTAAATACGATTTTGCACGGCTGCTTAAAGCAGGGTCAGCGTCGATTTTACAAATGAATTTAGGGCGTGTTGGTGGCTTACTTGAAGCCAAGAAAATTGCAGGGATGGCAGAGGTTTACCATACGCAGATTGCTCCGCATTTATACTGTGGTCCCGTCGTGGGCGCGGCAAATATTCAACTCAGCACCTGCACACCCAACTTCCTGATATTGGAAAGCATTGAGCAGTGGCAGGGGTTCCATTCTCAAATCATCAAGAAACCCATTCAATGGGAAGATGGCTACGTCATACCGCCTACCGAACCAGGTCTCGGCGTCGAGCTAAACGAAGAAGTCGCTAAAGCAAACCCTTACACTGGTGACGCGCTGCACCTCGAAATGGCCGACACCCCCTGCTACGTAGAAAACTGAAGCATCCAGCAAGCCCAGTGGGCGCAACACCGCACTAAAGAGAGCTGATTATGAGCGAGTCATTTGATTATGTAATTGTCGGTGCAGGCTCGGCAGGCTGCGTGCTCGCCAATCGACTGTCTGCCGACGGCAAAAACAGCGTGCTCCTACTCGAAGCAGGCCCCACTGATCGTAACCTCTGGGTGCAAATGCCATTAGGCTATGGGTTGACCTTCTTCAATCCCAAAGTCAATTGGATGTACGACACCCAAAAAGACAAGGGGCTGAATAATCGCTCAGCCTACTGGCCGCGCGGTAAGGTTTTGGGCGGCTCCAGCTCGATCAATGCGATGGTCTATATCCGAGGCTTACCGCTAGATTTCAATAACTGGTGCGATGCTGGGAATACCGGCTGGGGTTGGGACGATGTGCTGCCTATATTCAAGGGCTATGAAGATCATGACTGGGGAGAAAGTGAATATCATGGCAGCGGCGGTGAGTTGCATATCACGGATATTCAGGATGAAGTGCACCCGTTATGCCAGGACTTCCTGCAAGGTGCGGAATCGATTGGTTATCTGCGAACTAACGACTTCAACGGTAAACAAATGGAAGGAGTGAGCACTTTCCATATCAATACCCGTAAAGGCTGGCGGGCTTCGTCATCAAATGCTTTTTTGCGTCCAGCGATGAAGCGGAAGAATTTGCAGGTGCGCACTCAAGCCCATGCAACAAGGGTATTATTGGCAACTCAGGACTCAGAAAGTAGCCAGATAAATAATTTAGTACGCGCTACGGGCGTTGAATACCTAAAGCATGGGATGCTGCGCAAAGTTACTGCTCGCAAAGAAGTCATTGTCTCTGGAGGTGCGATTAACTCTCCACAATTGTTGCAGCTATCAGGAATTGGCGATCCTGACTTACTAGCAAAGCATGGCATCCCAGTTGTGATGCCGAATGCTTCAGTGGGTCGCCACATGCAAGATCACTTGGCACATACCCACTATTACAAAAGCCGTAAACTCACTATCAATAACGAATTATATCCGCTCTTAGGCAAGCTCAAGGTCGGTTTACAGTACGTGTTTCGCCGTAAAGGCTTGCTATCACTGAGTGTGAATCAGGCGGGTGGCTTTGTTCGCTCCAGTAACGAGGAATCAGCACCAAACTTACAACTCTATTTCAACCCGCTGACTTACACGCTAAAACCTGGCGATGGAAGATTAATGAACCCTGATCCCTATGCCGCTTTTTCAATGTCTTTCAATTCCTGTCGTCCTGAAAGTCGGGGTCATTTGGAAATCAGCTCGGCTAATCCTTTAGATAAGCCGCTAATCTACCCAAATTATTTAGACGCTGAAAAAGACATTCAGGAGGCAATTGCCGGCTGTAAAATCCTACGTGATTTGTCCCAAAGTGAAGCGATTCAGTCGGTAATCGAGGAAGAGACTAAGCCGGGTTTAAGTCTGCAATCGGATGCTGAGTTACTGGAAGATTTTCGAGAGCGTGCGGGGACTATTTATCATGCTGTTGGTACCTGCCGAATGGGGAAAGACCCAACAAGCTCTGTCGTAGATGAGCGATTAAGAGTCCATGGGGTTAAAGGCTTGCGCGTCGTTGATGCCTCAATATTTCCAGCCATTACATCGGGTAATACCAATGCACCAACGATGATGGTAGGTGAGAAAGGTGCCCAGATGATTTTGCAGGACAATGCTTAAAAGACCAAGACTAATGACTATAAAATAGTCAATTAGTTCGCCAAAAAGTGCAATAAACGAACATTAAAAATAAGTCATAAAAATACTGAGCCTTATACAATTATTTTATTGCCGCAGTTAATTTTTCTCGTTATAGTGGTAAAAAATTATACTAATTGGGCTTGCTGTACTTAAGATAAGGAAATTCTCGGTGTTTTTCACACGCCTTAACATACGGATATAAGGTAGTTAAACAAAGCCTTCATCGCAACTGATGTAAGGAAATATTAAAATGATTAAAAAAGAGCATGGCTCAATCGGCCAACAATTGCTTTTACGGGGACTGGCGGCAGCGATCATTATTTTGGTGGTCTTAGTGCTGTTTAGTGTTGTCTATGTAATGCAAATGGCGGGTGGGGACCCGCTGTTAGCAAAACTAAGTTCGTCAGGTAAGTTGTCATTCTGGGAAAGCTCAGCGCCAAAACTTGGGGTTGAACAGGTCTTGAATTTATATGACGGCTACGTGTCAAAAACATTGGTGTTATATACAACGATCATCGGCGTTTTGATGGGAACGTTATTGATACTCTTAGGTACATTGATTTACCAAATGTACCTACGTTCGCTCGACCTCAAGAAGATAGATTTGTGGCGGGAGTCAGGGTTTTTGTGTGAGCGTCTGGAGTTTTTGCCGGCTAATCGAATCAAGCTGAATAATTTGGAGCTTGAGCTCAATAAGACGCAAATTGAAAATCTGAAGAAATTGGCGCATCACCGGATCATCGGTAAGCCGCTGCACTCTGTCGATATGGGAGATCACGCTGTTCAGTCAATCAAGCGGTTAAGAGAAGAGTTGGGTGCGAAGTTTATTGAGAAGAGCTTGGTGAAGGTTCGAACCAAAGAAGGCTATTGGTTGGAAGTTGATGCGGGTGGTATTTATGGTTTACCGCCATTGGCTGAAGACAAGAGCTGATCCAATTGTAGGTTAACTTGTACTTCAAGTGACCCAAAAAATCCCGACTAAGAGCAATCTTACTGGGATTTTTTATACTGCTAGGGTACTGTTTATTTCATTCGCACTGAAGCATAGGTAACCGTCCAGTTGTTCCTTGTGACACCCCTGAGTGCGTTTTTCTTACACTCATTCTTTGTTACTCCCTGACCAGACAAGACACCTGATCGATATTTAAGGTTTTTTATATCTTGAAATAAGAAGCGGTCGATTTGTATTTTTTTCGCTTTATACGTGACTTTGCAGCTTGCAGCTTGTGTATTCGCACTAATTAGCAGTGCACACCCCAATAAACCAACTGTTATTATTTTCACGGAAATTCCCCATATTATTGTGTTTGAAATTTATTCTATTGTGTTCAGTATTAATAGAAGCTTTCTATGAATGCTGAACAATATTATTTTGTCTGATTTTTTGGTGTTATTAAATTACATGAGTGATTTATGAGCAATTCTTGAATGTTATTGAGTAGCGAGCCCATCAGTTTGAGTCGCGATGCAATCAAATGAGATTGTTATATTTTACAAAAGCGATATGGTGGTCATATCGCCTGCTGATAAGGAATATCATATGAGAGTTGTTTACTTCATCACGCACCCCGAAGTTATCGTTGACGCGCATACACCCGTACCTGACTGGTCGCTATCTGCACGTGGACTCGAGCGTATGCAGTTACTCCAGAAGCACGCATGGGTTTCTGAGGTTACCTCTATCTATAGCAGCACAGAGAAAAAGGCGATTGATGGCGCTGAGGTACTAGCTGAGCTTTGTGCTTTGCGGATTCAGAAAGTGGCTGAGTTAGGCGAGAATGATCGATCTTCAACCGGCTATTTACCTGCTGAAGAATTTGAATTGATTGCGGATAATTTCTTTGCTGATCCTATTAACTCTGTCAGAGGTTGGGAAACTGCAGAGGCGGCACAAACGCGCATCGTAAAGGCTGTTGATAAGCTAATTGATGCTGATGGCTCTAATGGGGCAATTGCTATTGTTTCTCATGGTGCCGTAGGTGCGCTACTGCTCTGTCATTTAGCAGGCTATCCCATAGATCGAAAATATGATCAGCCTGGAGCGGGTGGTGGTAATTTTTATGTGTTTGAGCTTGAATCAAAGGAGCTGCTTCATGAGTGGAAGCCAATCGATGTTATCAAATAATTGGGTGCAAGCGCTTCTTAAGTAAGGCTCTTACTTTTTTGTCAGTGGTGATGCTGATTTATTAGATCTGGTAGAAGTTGAAGGTGTGCGTGTTTTAAAGCCTGTCGAGTATCACCGCGAATATATCGAGCGGGGCACGACTGTATATATTCGCTGAGGATCTTAGGAAAATGAGTATCTAGAGCAGCTGACAAAAATGCGGATCAGCGTGGAAAGGCTAAAAAGAATCAGAGTTAATCATGCTATGGCATGTCTGTTATGATTAAGTAAATCATTATGAATGAGGCAAATTATGGAGTGGTCAGAAGTAGTTGATAATCCGTTATTACGTGACTTACCGTTTAAAATTGAACTCAATAAATTTGGTAAGTTGCTAATGAGTCCTGCGTCAAATAATCATGGCATGTTGCAAGGTGCATTAGCTGGCGCGCTATGGAACAAGCATCCTGAAGGTCGAGTAATTACTGAGTGTGCGGTACAAACATCCGACGGTGTTAAAGTCGCTGATGTTGCTTGGGCTTCAGCAGCATTCATTGAAGAGTTCGGTTACACAACACCGTATATCCAAGCACCTGAACTATGCATTGAAATTGTCTCACCTTCTAATTCTAAGGTAGAGATTTTAGGAAAGGTTGACCTCTATTTAGCAAAAGGCGCTCAGGAAGTCTGGGTCGTTTATGATAATAACGTGTTGGATATCTTTACCTACAAGGGGCAGGTTGAAGAGAGTCTTATATCAGATGGTATTCGAGAGCAAATTTTTAGGTAAGCCCAGCTACTTGCCTATCCGTATGTCTTCATACAGATCACTTAGGGGGCAAGTAAAGTGATCCAGAAACACCATCAAGTAGTTCTCTCATCATGAGAGGAGGTTCTTGGTTTAGTTCTGGCAAGAAGTCTAATCTGGCCTAGTTCATCAAGCAGGAACATACCCCAAATTAGGCGACAACAACGTCTCCGCCGCATCTAGGTCAATACCCTTACGCTCAGCATAATCAGCAACCTGATCCTTATCCAACTTAGACACACCAAAGTACTGTGACTCAGGGTGCGAGAAGTACCAACCACTCACCGACGCTGCTGGCAACATTGCCCAGCTTTCCGTCAATTCAATGCTCGCATTCTCAAGCGGCTTCAACAAATCCCAAATAATCTCTTTCTGAGTATGGTCAGGATTTGCAGGATAACCCGGTGCAGGACGAATGCCACGATACTGCTCTTTAACTAATGCTTCTTGAGTTAAGTTCTCATCAGCCATGTAGCCCCAGTGTGTCGTACGCACTTCACGGTGAAGGTACTCAGCAAATGCTTCTGCAAAACGATCAGCAATCGCCTTCGCCATAATGCTGTTGTAGTCATCATGTGCGTCATCAAACTCTTTAACCAGCTTATCCAAACCAATACCTGCTGTTACAGCAAA
>Ga0209828_1004420_pt1 | contig 10093 bp, 6 predicted proteins | sample MaitaG_FD_187429 | JGI IMG/M metagenome (GOLD analysis project Ga0209828, IMG submission 187429) | Marine algal microbial communities from Maine, USA - Maine_Asex2 metaG (SPAdes) (version 2) | ecosystem: Host-associated > Algae > Red algae > Unclassified | place: Maine, USA | collected 2015-01-05
CATCGTCGGCATTATTATTTCCCTTATAATAGACGGCAAGTCTATATGGGTTATGCACAGAAGTAATGAACTTTGCACCTTCATATAACAAAGAATCAAAAGCCTGTAATCTATTTCCATCGGTATACTGGATGTTTATGTTCTTCGACTGTTTGGGATTATTTATATGTAAAGATAGACTTAGCGTATTCTCTATGTCTGTAATATTTCCAGAAATATAATTTGTTTGTATGCCTAATAGATCGCGTAAATGGTAGATGATATTAGACGCAGAAACACCCAATCCCATAAGATTCATATTGATATCCTTGGACTGATCTATATTAAAAATTACTTCATCCTCTCTAACCGTACGTGCAGTTTGATATATTTTGCTAATTTCTTCTTGCAATTTACGCGCAATGAACGGACCGCTAAAACCAGATTCTTGAAAATATCTTGTTGAGGAGATTGGTTGAAAAACTAACTCATCTTTTTTAAGAATACCTTTAATAATCACAATGCAAAGTAGAATCAGAAATGCAAAGATTATGAGACGTAAAATTTTGGCTAGAAATGCTTTTCCAGAATCTTTGAGTTCTCCTACATATAATTTTGAAGACATAGCAGTTGGGACTTAATTTGGCCTAAATATAATTCCTTTTACCTAGATTCAAAGATTAATTCGACCATCCACAGAGGAATAATCGACTAAAGATTGCAAGATCCCTCGCCGCTAAAGACTATATCATTGATGGCTAGAAGAAGGTCTAGGCGTAAGGTTTTACCGTTGTCGAGCTTTAAATATTCAATACCTGATATAGGAAAGAGATCCACTATCTTACCTTCTATGGTTTTTGTAACACCATCCGCTTTGTAAGAAATGTTACAGACTGCTTTGCGCATAGAAAGCATTTCCAAGGCATCATATAGCTGGCAAGCGATGGGAGTATAGGCTTTGTTTAACATACATCTAATAAATGGCTACAAGCATAAAATGGTTCGCTTAGCAATGTTAAATTCAGCAATAATGTGCAATTAATGATGGTAATTGAAACTTTCTAGACGGAATTTAGTTAAGAATTATATGTTGTATTTTATAGAATATTAAAAGCACGCACAATGATAGACCAAGTAATAAGCCAAATTTCAGAACAAGCATCCAACATTTCTCCCTTAGGAGCGACCTTTAAATTTATCCTTGATGATAACCCCATCTTCATTGACGGAACTGGCGAAACAAATGTAGTCTCTGCTGAAGATAAAGAAGCCGAATGCACAATTACAACAAGCGTGGAAACTTTACAGAAGCTTAAGTCTGGCGACCTCAATCCTATGATGGCTGTCATGAGCGGTAAGATCAAAATTAAAGGAGACATGGGACTTGCTATGAAATTGCAGTCTTTAGTGGGATAATGTAATTCCTATTTAAAGTAAAGAAACATTTTTGGGCCTCCCCCATTCTTCTTTTAAGAAAAAAAGAAGAATGGGGTCGCTACGCTTCAGGGCTCGCAGGTCTGCTCGGTCGCATACATCTAACTCATTTTTATTTCTCCCCATAAAAGCAACCTCATCCAGTCATTCGTACTGATTCTTTCGATTGCGACTTAAAACCCTTGCGCATCGCTAGTCCAGTCAGTAATCATTCTATATTGCCTGCTTACAGAAGAATTTATTGGTCCATAATTGTCGCAGAATTAAGTTTTAAGACTAATTTCCCAACGCTTTCCAATTAATTAAATGATTCATAGCTTTTTATAAGGCGAAAATGTTATTTTGCTTGTATGAAAGATATGCGTTTGTTCGATTATCTCTATCGACAAAGAGATAGCAACCCAGTAGAAAAAAGTGTTGGCCAAAAAAAAGGAGAACAGTGGTTATTCTACAGTTCTCAAGAATTAGTAGATGCAGCAGAACGACTAGCAAGTGGATTGATAGACAAGGGATATAAAGCCGGTGATAAGATTTCTATTGTAAGTTATAAGAACAGACCTGAATGGCTTATCGTGGATATAGCAACACAATTGCTTGGTATAGTAAATGTTCCCCTATATCCCACCATTAGCCCCAAGGAATATGTCTATATTTTAAATGATGCAAATGTCAAAGCTTGCTTTGTGGGTGATCTAGACTTGTATGATAAAGTTTCCATTGCGCAGAAGGATGTTTCCTCTTTACAGGAAATTTACACCATGGACAAACAGGATGGAAGGCCATATTGGGAGAGTATATTTTCTGATAAAAATTTAGATGCCGTTAGAAGTTCCACAGCACAAATTGACCCGGATGCACTCACTACATTGATCTATACATCTGGGACTACCGGAAATCCTAAAGGTGTCATGCTCACCCATAGAAACATTGTTACGGTTGTAGAGGATACAGGCAAATCACTTTTGGATACAGACAAAGAACGTGTACTCAGTTTCCTACCATTTTGCCACATTTTTGAACGGGCAGTAATTTATGCATACTTAAAAAAGTCTTGCTCCGTGTATTGTACTGGAACAGATAACTTAGGTGGAGAAACAGGAGACTTACAAACTGTAAAGCCAAATTTTTTCACCACCGTTCCTAGACTTTTAGAGAAAATATATGATAAAATTTACAGCAAAGGACTGTCTCTCACTGGAGCCAAAAAGAAATTATTCTTCTGGGCCCTCGATCAAACAGATAATTACGAGTTTGATAAGCCTTTGAGCGGATTCAAGTTTGCAATCGCTGATAAATTAATCTTTAGTAAATGGAGAGCTGCTCTAGGAGGGGAGCTTAGAGGAATAGTAACAGGTGCAGCACCTATGCCAGCAAAAATTGCACGCGTCTTTAGTGCAGCAGGTATTCCAATTTTAGAGGGTTACGGTCTTACAGAATCCTCACCAACATTGAGCGTAAATAATTTCGATCATGCAAAAATAGGAACAGTAGGCACTGTCATTGCAAGTGTAGATCTACACATAGAATTAGATGAGAATAACTATGGCCCAGGAGCGGGAGAAATCTTGGCAGCTGGTCCTAATATTATGCAAGGCTATTTTAATAAGCCAGAGAAAAATGCAGAAGTGTTTACGGAACTCAATGGCAAAAAATATTTAAGAACCGGAGATATAGGGAAATTAGTGGATGGACCTGGCGGACTTAAATATTTAAAGATAACAGATAGAAAAAAAGAACTGCTAAAAACGTCTGGTGGAAAATATGTAGCACCCGCTCCCATAGAGAATTTACTCAAAGAAGACATTCTTATTGAACAAGTGATGGTTGTTGGTGATGGGAAGAAATTTGTATCGGCACTTATCATTCCTTCGGAAGATGCGTTGAAAGAATTTTGTAAGCAAGAAAACATTTCCTGGTCTTCCATGGATCAACTCATACAAAATGAAGAAGTAATTAAGAGTGTTCAAGCGTGTATAGACAAAGTAAATCCGCAGTTTAGTAAAGTAGAACAAATAAAGAAATTTAAGCTGATTTCGCAGGCTTGGGAGCCAGTAAAGGAAGACGGGACAGTTTCAGAACTAACACCGACGTTGAAGCTAAAAAGGCGTGTAATACGTGAAAAATGTGCCTCCGCCATTCAGGATATCTATTCTGAGTGATTTTACTGTCCGTATTGAGCCTAAATCCTGTTTCTTTCGCGCTATATAATAGACTGAAAGAGTAATATATTATATATTTAGTGTTTTAAAATGCATAATAAACTCACATATATGAGAATCACATTATCTCTCATTTTTATAACATTCTTTGCGATACAAGAAATTTCTGCGCAGTTTAACTATCACAGAACGTATCCCGTTTCTGGTAGATCGGAAATTGCTTTGGGAATAACAACAACTGGAGACGGTTATTATACGTACAACGGAGTTTTAAATCTAGTGAATGAGTTGAGAGCTTTGAATGTGAGTAAACTTGATCTTAAAGGAGAAGTAACTTGGAGTAGAGACCTAACAGTAGAAGATGATTGGGCTTTGTTAGGGGATGGAGAAATTGTGAATCTTGAAAATGATACAATTGCACTTTGTATAATATTGAATCAAATTGAGGGAGAGGAGAATCTTAATGTAATAATTAAATTAGATCCTAATGGTGAAGTGGTTTGGGTCAAAGGTTCAGGAGGCTATGAAGGGTATACTTTGGATCCGATTAATTACCCAATTACAATTAAGGCACGTCCTGATAATTCTGTTGTAGTTGCGACAACTTATACGGTTCAAGGAGAAGCAGGATTGAGTACATATAGTATAGATCCAAATGGAGAAGTAAACTGGTCAAATAGATCTGCAATAACAGATACGTTTGGAGTTAGTTATACCCCAGTAACATTCGGATCCGCAATGGCAGAAGATTCTGCACTTATCGTTGCTGGATATGTTTCTGACTTTGTGTCCTTTGTTGATGCCTCACTCATAAAGGTTGATTCTGTGGGCGAACCTTCATGGATGAAGACTTATCCCGACTCTTTAGGAGGATTAAATGTAGTAAATGATGTAGCTTTTTTATCTGACACAACGTATGCAATAGCAGGTATTAATCAAAGTATAACAGGCCAACAAAATGGTATGGTCATTCGTACAGATATAGACGGTAACTTGATTTGGTCAAAACAGATTGAGCTTGGAGGATTAATGATTGCGACATTAGTAAATAGTATAACGGAGACTGAGTTGGGTAGTATTGTTGTTTCTGGTGTTGTTCAAGATGAAATTTTGCAAACATCAAACACGTTTCAAGTAAAACTTGACAGGAATGGAGAATTAATATGGGGAAAAACATATCCACGAGCATTCGGATTAAATGCACAATCGCCTAATATCGTGCCTATAGCAGAAGATGGGACTGCATACTGGGGTCAGGCAGCAAATGTTACCTCTGCATTCTCTCATTTTATTGTAGCGGACTCTCTTGGGAATGCAGGAGGATCTATGGCTCCAATTATTGACCAATGCGCACAAGAAATACCTGATAGTGTTGTGGTAGATTGGCCAACAGGCCAAATAGACTTGGTTTTAACTACGGTGCAAGACACAGCCATCGTAGATTATATGGCAGAATCAAACCAAAGAGCAATAGGCTTCGATATTCCTACAATTACCTTAGTAGATTCAATGTTCTGTCCAAACGTTCCCATCTTCGTAATAGAAGATGCAACTGTAGAAGGAGCAGATTCGTATTTATGGAATACAGAAGAAACAACACCGACTATAGAAGTAGAAGAAGAAGGTAATCCTATCGTTGAAGTAACAATTAATGATGAACGGGGATGTTTTACATTGTGTGATACAGCAACTATATCTGTTCTTGATTCTACTATGGTGTCCCTACAAGTGGATGATTCAGTGTGGTGCGAAACGCGCGAATTGTTATTGACTGCGTTTCCAAGTGGAGGCTTAGCGCCTTATGATATAACATGGAGTACCGGTGACTCAGTGCCTCAGATTGGAGTTGAAATACAGCCAGACGAAACGATTACCGTGTCAGTAGATGTGATAGAGCAATGTGAAATATTAGCAACACAAACTGTAAATTTACAAGCACCTGATATTGATCCTTCAGACTATACACTCGCTTGGAACATAGATAGATATTGTGCAACAGGCGAAATAGAATTGCAATTGTATGATGGTATCTTTAATAATATCATCTGGTACGATGCATTAGGAAATGAACTACCAGAATTGCAAGGACCAAATCCAGTAATAACAGAATTTGGAACATACAGTTTCACAGCTTTGGACACTTGTAACTTCGAACTCGCAGATATGATTACTGTGCCGAATGGCTTGCCAGAACCACAAGAAATTATGATTGATTTTGATGTGGATCGTGCATGTGCAACAGGAGAATTGCAACTAGAGCTCAATGGTCCAGTTGCGAGTGGTCTGTCTAATGTCAGATGGTTTGATTCTGCAGGTATGGTATTAGGAAACAACCTCAGTGTAATTGTACCTGACTATGGAACATATAGCGTGCTTGCAATTGACGCCTGCCAAAACGAAATTGGAGATGAGATAACAATCAGTCTAGATAATTTACCGACAACAGATATAATTCTAATTGCAGATGATACAATTTCATGTTCTACAGGATTATTAAGAATTCGCATTGAAGATCCTACAGGTTTGAGTAATGTAGTTTGGTCGAGTGGTCAGACAAACGTTGCTGAAATTTTTATTGATGATTTTGAAGCAGAGTACACAGTTACTGCAAATTTCTGCCAGCAGAGTTATACCTCCAATACTGTTTCACCTTCTATCACTACGGAAAATTTTGTAAAATGGCCAAACGCCTTTTATCCAAATTATACCGCAGAAATGGGAACAGACGCGAGGAACAATAGGACATTTGGGCCGTATATAGTATGTCCTCCAGCGGTGGAGAATTACGAGCTGCGCATATATAACCAGTATGGAAATCTAATGTTCGAAACGAACGACCCAACAGAATTCTGGGATGGTACCAAAGATGGTGACGTTGCCCCAGGCGATGTGTATGTGTGGTATGCAACTTACGAAGTGTCTACAATCACGGAAGAGCTCAATGGTACAGCGACTCTGATTCGATAATTAGAGTTTAGACGGATACATGCACTATGATCTTATAATAATAGGCGCTGGTCCAGCAGGTCTTGCTTGTGCTATAGAAGCAAAACGTAATAGTCTAAATTATTTAGTCATTGAAAAAGGAGTGCTTGTAAATTCCATTTTCAATTTCCCGAGCAATATGACCTTCTTTTCCACGTCTAAAAAATTGGAAGTAGGGGATGTGCCATTTATTTCGCACACAGACAAGCCAACGCGCAGGGAAGCATTAGAATATTATAGACGATTAGCAGAAAGCCATGCATTAAATATCCAATACGCAAATAAAGTAGTAGGAGTAGAGAAATCAGATATTTTCAAATTAAAGTCAGGAAAGGGAGACTACACAGCGGATTATGTAATTGCAGCAACAGGCTATTTTGACAATGCCCGCTTATTGGGTGTGGCAGGGGAGAACTTAGACAAAGTCAGGCATTACTATGACGAGGCGCATAGATACATAGGACAGAAACTCGTTGTTGTCGGAGGTGCCAATTCTGCCTGTGACGTTGCCTTAGAGACGTTACAAAAAGGTGCAGAAGTGACGATGGTTATCCGAAGTCATCAACTCTATCAGAAAGTCAAATACTGGATTTTACCTAACATCGAAAACAGAATCAAAGAAGGCTCCATCAACGCCTATTTTAATTCCACCTTGGAAGAAATAAAAGAAAAAACAGTTCGGATAAATACCCCCGATGGAGTGATAGAGATAGAGAACGATTATGTATTGGCAATGACAGGTTATCTTCCCGATTATGAATTCTTAGAAAACCTAGGTATCCAGTTTTCTAATACGCCAGAAAAAATACCTGTGTTTAATAAGGAAACGTTAGAATCCAATGTTCCCAATCTATATTTAGCAGGCGTGATCAATAGTGGAATGCAGACAAGTAAGTTATTTATAGAAAATACGAGAGAAGATGGCAAGCGCATCTTGAAAAGCATTACTAATAATTTAGATAAGGAACTTAAAAGCCCATAGCATTGTATTAGTAGAGTACACAGGAAACCAATTGATCCAGTCAAAATAGGACACTTCACTTTTTTTCTTCCTTTCTTATCTTGTGTCTATGTTTTCCACTAAAATGCTTTCTTTTTACAGAAATCTTGACACCAAGATTCGTCTCCCGAAGGGTATTAGTTGGATTGACCCGTTTAGTCCTGAGGTACTTCAGATTAGTAAAGCATACCACAATAAATTCTATCACGATAATAAGAAACGTACGTTTCTTATGGGAATAAACCCCGGTAGATTTGGTGCAGGAGTGACAGGAATCCCGTTTACAGATCCTATTCAACTAGAATCTGTAATGGGATTAAAAAATGACCTACAAAAACGGCACGAACTCTCCTCCATATTTATTCACGAAATGATAGAGGAATTCGGAGGCGTTTATAAATTCTCTAAAGAGTTTTATATAAGCTCAGTCTGTCCTTTAGGGTTTATAAAGGATGGAAAGAATATTAATTACTATGATGATCGTGTGTTAGAAAAAAGAGTAACTCCATTTATTAGAAAATCTGTAGAAGACCACATCAAGATAGGAGCAAACTTAGATCGGGTAGTATGCCTTGGAATGGGAAAGAACTATAAATACTTGAAGGCATTAAATGATAAACATAACTACTTTGGAGAAGTCGTTCCCCTCCCACATCCTAGGTGGATCATGCAGTATAGGAGAAAAGATAAGGAGATGCATATTCAGAGCTATTTGGATGTGTTGAATAGGATATAGCCTAATAGTTTTGAACAGGATTAAAAAGATTAAAAAGATGTTCAGGATTTGAAGGTTCTTAAAAGCTTTAGATTTTAGACACAATGGCACTCATTCAGGGTTAATGTATTATATGATACCACCTCGTTGGGGTGTAAGTTAAGTACAAGTCATAAAAGACGGAAGTTGCATTATAAATTATATGAGTACCTCGAATATTCTAATGCTGAAATAGATTAATACTAAGCGGGCTGCATTGATTCTCACAAGTGGGAGTGGGTGCCAGCATTCGAGCTTGGCATTTGAGAATCTTGATTTTTTCTTTCTTTTTTATCAAGAAAAAAGGAAAATACTAGCTTAATAGAAGATGAAAAATTCTTATGAAGTAATGGGTTCAAAAAGAGGTAATTACAATTACTAAATCAATTTGGTTTTGAGAATAAAACTTTTTAAAAGCCTGATATGCGACTGCATAATCCACCCTTAAAACTCCCCTCCTTCAAATTCACCGCCGCCTCCACGTTGACCACGACCGCCACGCTTACCACGTTTCTTATCGTTTATAATCTTGTAGGTAGCAGTGAAATTAATGGTACGCGCTCTCCATTGGAAATCTCCTAGTTCAGTCAAGTTACCTATCTGGTTTTCCCAAACACGTTTACGCGAGTTAAATAAATCTCGGGCATTGATCGTAAGTGTGAGTTTCTTATTCATAAAATCTCTACTAACTCCTAGGTCTACAGAGACAATTGCTTTCCGTTTTCCCTGTGTGGTATCCCTTGGGCCTCTGTAATTCATGCGAAGCTGAAAGTCCGTATCGGAAAGGGTAGTAATTTTATTTGTCAGTCTGGACGTATAAGTATATGTATCAGCTGTGAATTCTTCGCCTATATTTTGACCATCCGTGATGGATCTAAAAATACTGATATTTCCATCCAATCGCCACCAACTTAGTTTTGAAAAGGATGCATTTATATCTAAACCGTAATCATCCCTCTCGGTGAGATTCTGTGGAGCAGTTATGGTAGTACCATCTCCATTAGAGATTTGTATTCTCTCGATTACATCATAACTGTGTCTCCAGAATAGAGAAGAATTTAATGTAAAACCTTCCCAATACTTGATGTGGCCTATTTCATATGAGTCAGTATACTCAGGATCTAGATTTGGATTTCCTCCATAGAAGTTCCTGTTATCACCAAATGAGAAAAACGGATTGAGGTACCAGAAACGAGGTCTCTGAATTCTTCTACTATAACTAATTTGAAACGCGTTACCTTCATTAATCTGGTAATTGAGGTGTACGCTTGGGAATAATCCAAAATAGTCTCTATCATTTACTTCATTCGTTTCTTCAAGTTCTGTGACTACATGCGAATACTCTCCGCGCATACCTAGTTGGTATGAAAATTTATCTATAGTGTTTCCATATGTTGTGTACAGCGCAAGAACATCTTCATCGTAATTAAAAATGTTATCAAAGCCTATCAGAGGTACCCACACGTCATCTACGTTGTCTTCCACCTTGTAGTCATTATTGATACTCCTAAGGTTGAGTCTAGCTCCAAACTCTAATTTTGATTCTTTGGTCAAAGGGTTAACAAAATCTACCTGAAATAACATGTTTCTCTGTGCTTCCTCATTAGCAGAGCGTTGAAATTCTATTGGAATTAAAGAAGGTACACCAACGGCATCAAAATTCGTCTGTTCGAAGTCTGAGCTCTCTGTTTCAATGTCACTTCTGTACTGGACAGTGGCTGAAAGTTCTTTGCCATCTTTGTTTAGTCGATTTACATAGGAAAGACCATATTCAAGTCGATG
>Ga0209828_1004424_pt1 | contig 10081 bp, 8 predicted proteins | sample MaitaG_FD_187429 | JGI IMG/M metagenome (GOLD analysis project Ga0209828, IMG submission 187429) | Marine algal microbial communities from Maine, USA - Maine_Asex2 metaG (SPAdes) (version 2) | ecosystem: Host-associated > Algae > Red algae > Unclassified | place: Maine, USA | collected 2015-01-05
TAAGTCTGCAAGGGTAGTCGGGGAGGTACTTGGTAAGTACCATCCCCATGGTGATTCATCGGTGTACGATGCGATGGTGCGCATGGCACAGGATTGGTCTTTGCGCTACCCGCTTATTGATGGCCAGGGTAACTTTGGGCACATTGATGGGGATTCTCCAGCAGCAATGCGCTACACGGAGGCACGTCTTGCCAAGATAGCAGATGAGATCTTGGCTGACATTAAAAAGGACACCGTCGATTTTCAGCTGAACTTTGACGACAGTCTCGAGGAGCCCACTGTCCTTCCATCGCGTGTGCCAAATCTTTTGGTCAACGGAGCCTCTGGTATCGCTGTGGGTATGGCCACCAACATGCTTCCTCATAATCTGCGCGAGGTTGTCGATGGCATCATCGCCACGGTCGATAATCCTGAGATCACTTTTGAAGAATTGTTCCAGCACGTCAAGGCACCAGATTTTCCCACCGGAGGAGTGATCTATGGTCTTCAGGGTGTACATGAAGCCTTCCGGACAGGCCGGGGCAGAGTGGTGGTGCGTGGTCGTGCCGAGATTACAGAGAAAGGTGGCAAGGAGCAAATCATCATTTCCGAGATACCCTATCAGGTCAATAAGGCAAATCTGATTATCAAGATTGCAGATTTGGTGAATGACGGCCGCATTCCAGGGATCTCTGACATTCGAGATGAATCTGATCGACGCTCTGGCATCCGTATCGTAGTAGACCTGAAGCGCGATGCCATGGGCAAAGTCGTGCTGAGCAAGCTATTTAAGTACACTCCACTACAAAGCTCCTACGGGGTCAACAACATTGCGCTTGTCAATGGCCGTCCGCGTACGCTGAATCTCAAGCAGCTTATTGAGGAATTCATCAAGTTTAGGCTAGAGATCATCGTGAGACGCACGAAGTTTGATCTGAAGAAGGCCGAAGATAGAGCACACATCCTAGAGGGGCTGCTCATCGCACTTGACAATCTGGATGAAGTCATTGCCTTGATCCGTAACTCAAAAACTGTTGATGAAGCCAGGACTGGCCTGATGTCGCAATTTTCCCTTTCCGAAGTGCAAGCCAAGGCGATTCTGGATATGCGCCTGCAAAAGCTGGTTGGGCTGGAGCGAGCTAAGATAAAGGAAGAGTACGAAGAAGTTCAAAGGACAATCGAGCGGCTTAAAGCGATATTGAACGACGAGGGCTTGCGACGGGAGATTGTGAAAGAGGAACTCCAGGAGATCCAAGAGGCGTACGGAGATGACCGTCGCACGGAGATTACCTTTGCTGAAGGAGAGATTAGCATTGAGGACATGATCCCGAATGAAGATGTCGTGATCACAATCTCACACTTAGGTTACATCAAGCGTACCAAGGTAGATGAGTATCGACTGCAAGGTCGCGGAGGTCGTGGGTCTCGAGGTAGCAAGACGCGAGATGAGGATTTCATTGAGCATATGTTTACTGCTCAAACTCATAATTATCTCTTGTTTTTTACCGAGCAGGGCCGCTGTCACTGGCTGCGGGTATACGAAATCCCAGAAGCCAGTAAGGCATCGCTGGGTCGGGTGATTCAAAACATTGTGCAGTTGCCCAAAGATGATAAGGTCAAAGCCTATATCATTGTGCAAGACCTCACTGATCGGGATTTTCTTGATAACAATTATATCGTTTTTGCGACCCGCAAAGGATTGATCAAGAAGACGATTATGGAGGCTTTCTCCAGACCACGTGTCAATGGCATCAATGCCATCACCATAAATGAGGGCGATTCGTTGCTGGAAGCACGTCTCACAAATGGCGCGAACGAGATTTTGCTCGCCAACCGCAATGGACGAGCCATACGTTTTCCAGAGGCGAAGGTGCGAGCAATGGGTCGCAGTGCAGCCGGTGTGCGTGGTATTCGTTTGGATGACGACGGAGCCGATGAGGTTGTGGGAATGATTTGTGTCGATCCCCTGGAGCCACCTACCATTTTGGTGATTTCAGAAAAAGGCTACGGCAAGCGGTCTGAACTCGAAGAGTATCGAGTTACAAATAGAGGCGGCAAAGGTGTGAAGACACTCAATGTAACGGATAAGACAGGACATTTGGTCACAATCAAAGCCGTCTCTGAAGATGACCAATTAATGATTACCAATCGCTCAGGGATTGTGATTCGTATGACGCTCGATAACATTCGCGTGATGGGTCGAGCCACTCAGGGAGTGAGAGTAATCACACTGGGAGACGATGATGATATTGCCGATGTAACGGTCGTAAAAGATGCCAGTGATGATGAAGAGGAGTAGGTCGCTGGGTGATCCCTTAACATTTTTATAGATTTGTCTTAACTTTTGCGTAAGAATCAATAGTCTAGGAAAAATGGTCTCTAGTGTGTAGAGATCGTTTTGATCTATATAGTCTCTTTATAAACTTACAATTTAAATTACGATGAGAAAGATTTCGCTGTTCCTTGTCTTGATGCTGGCTTTTGGCGCTACTCAAGCACAAGAGGATTACACCGGTGTTACCGGCAAGAAAGCCATGAAACAAGCCGCTCGACTTTTGAGTAGCTACAACCTTGACCAATCAAACAATGGTGATAAGTTGATCGAGGCCAAAGCTGCCATCGATCATGCAACCAAGCAAGACGACATTAAGGAAGATCCGAAAGTGTGGTCGACCATGGGTGAGATTTACAATGGTCTGGTGGGTCTGGACCAGACGAAGGCGCTCCTGGATCCTGCATATGAGCCACAAAATGCCGCAGGTGGCATGATTGCCTATCAGGCATATAAGAAGGTGCTTGAATTGGATCCGGGCAACAAAGGAGCTTTGCAAGCCTTGGTCACCACCATTGGTTCGATCACGAATTCGGGCCTGGCAGATTATGAAAGGGAAGATTATACCAATGCATTTAATGCGTTTCGCTCCGTATTGGATATCCATAAGTTGCTCAAAAGCAATGATGCCGATAGTCCATTTGATGTCGACGCAGAGCTTGACAATCAGCACTACATCACAGGATTAGCTGCTATGAATGGAGGCGATAAAGCAACCGCCCGTGAATACTTCAACAAACTTTACGAGAAGGATTACGACAAGCCGGCGGTCTACGATGCGATGTACATGCTTACCGTCGACGAGGATATGGACAAGGCGGAAGAGATATTGAATAAAGCTCGTGCAAAATATCCGGAAGACACTGGGCTATTATTTGCTGAGATAAATCACTACCTGCGTCAGAATCGAATTGTGGAACTTGAAGACAAGTTGGTCAAAGCCATTGAGATTGAGCCTGATAATCCCTCGCTTTACAGCACTATGGGTAACATCTATGACAAGAAGTACCAATCTGCTTTTAAAGAGGGAGACATGGCTACATCTGATGCTAATTTCGCAAAGGCGATTGAATATTACGAGAAGGCTGCTGAGGTAAAACCAGATTATTCAGATGCAATTTACAGCATAGGTGCATTATACTACAACAAGGCCGCATTTTATACACAGGAAATGAATGCATTGTCTGAAGACTATTCGAAAGCCGGTACCGAAAAGTATGAATCAAAGAAGATTCAGGTTGAGAAAATGTTTAACGAAGCGCTCCCGTATTTAAAGAGAGTGGAAGTGCTGGATCCGGGAGACCGCAATATGCTAATTGCACTCAAGGAAATATATGCTCGCCAAAATGACTTTGATATGTCTAACGTATTTAAGGAGCGCTTGGAAAAAATAGAAGCGGGAGAAACAATCGAAGAGAGTTACTTCAAGCAGTAAGAAATTTAGAACCCGAGATTTCAGACCGATTTTTGGAAGAGGTAGTTCAGATGAGCTATCTCTTTCTTATTTACCCCATTTCTTTATTTCGACCAGGCCATGCTTTACCGCCGATCGTACAGCTGGACTATCGTGGTTTGCAAGATCTGCAAATACCTCTTCGATTTCTGCGCGAAGTTCTGGAATAGGACCGCCAATTTGCACGATGAGCTTGCATGCGAGCGAGCGAATGGCTACAGGTTCTTTTTCAGACAAGAGGTATTTGAATGATTGATCCAAGATATATCCTGAAATTTCGTCTGGTATGCTTTGAGCCCAGAGCAACGCACGCATGGTATTTCGCCTCACAGAGGGGTGCATTGCTTGCGATATTATTTCGGGGAGTTGTAGATAGTGCTTCTCAAGAAGATGTGGGTGGTTTTCCACGCAATAACTAAGTGGCCAGGCGGCTCTTTGAGAAAGCGTCTTTTTCTGTTCCTCCACACAAGCAAAGAGGAGATCAAAACGGATCTGATCTCCTCCCACATAATTTACAATTTCGAGACAGAGCGATTTAGAGTGCTCCTCCCAGAGTTTTTTACGTATATCCAAAAGGGTGGTGACTTAGGTCAACTCCTCTACATCATCCTCATCAATGATGGCATCATCGACTATTTCACTTCCATCACCATCAAGGTCTTCAAAACCAGGCAACGGATCTGCTGCAGATTCTACCTCCTCGACGACCTCTTCGATGCGAGTTATTTTTGGCTCGGACGAAAGCGCATCAGTCACTTCTTCATAACGACCATCTGCAAATGCATCGGCCTTGGCAAAAAAGTCATCCTTGTCTTCAAGTAAATCTTTACCAAGTATCTCCGATTGTTCCTTGTACTCAGGAGCAGCAGCTTCTTGAGCGTTAAGCCTTTCTGCTTTCTCCAGGGTCTCATCTAGTTTCTCACCAAGATTTCCAGTGAGCTCCTTTGCTTTGTCAAGCATGTCTGCTTTTGCATCAAGCACCTTTTCTCCAATATTTTCTGCAATATCTTTTGTGCTCTCTACAATCCGATTGGCAGAAGAGCCAACGACTCCGGCTGCGGCACTGGTTTTTATTCCGTCTTTGAGATCACTTCCTGTATCTGTAAGATCTGCTGCAATATTCTCAACTGAATCAGAGCCCTGTCCTACGTCCGATATTTTTTCGCCAAGATCGCCGGCTACATCTTTTACTTGATTTACAACATCTTCGGTTTTATCCAGAACTTTCTCACCAATTCCTTCAGCAATTTCCTTTCCCTTGTCGAGTATGTCGCCACCCGTATCCAGAACTTTCTCACCGATGTCTTCTACAAACTCTTTTGCAGTCTCAAAAACATCTCCTGTTTTCTCCTTGACGATCTCCCCTAAACCTTCTGTGGAATCGACAGCTTTATCCCAAACGTTTTCTGCTTGGTCCTTAAGTTCCGACCCAACGTCTCCCATTTTATCAAGTGCATCTCCACCTATTTCTTTCCCCTTGTCCATCGCTTTTCCAGCCGCCGACTTTGTCACAGATTTTGCGCCAAAAATTACTTTTCTAATTTCGTCAAAGAATCCCATGAGTATAGTTGTTTGATATTTCTATCAAGATACGCAAAGACGGCCAAGAATATCAAAAGGAAGAGGGGGTAATTAAGAAAAAGGAGCAGAATTACAACTTTTGGCCTGCTATTTGCTTAGAATAACTGTTACCGTACGGTATACATAATAAATATTATTACTTTTGTTGATTAATCGAAAGAAAAAAAGTACTGATGCCTAGACTTAATTTGAATGATCTCCAAGACCTAATTGCAGGTTATAAATCTGATCTTCGTAAACTCGAATATCAGGTTGGAGAAGTAAAAGGAACAATTTCTGATCTGGAAAAAGATCTGAAAAAGAAATCTAAAACTGCACCGAAGAAGCGCAGAGGTAGACCAGCAAAGGCTGCAAGCAAACGTGGTGCAGGTCGTCCACGTAAAGCTGCATCTGATGCGAAGTCAACTTCCAAGAAGCGCGGACCAGGTCGTCCACGTAAAGCTGCAAGCGCTGCGAAGCCAGCTGCAAAAAAACGCGGACCAGGTCGTCCACGCAAAACTGCAACTGCTGCTGCGAAGCCAGCTGCAAAAAAACGTGGTCCAGGTCGTCCTCGCAAAGCCGTAAGTGCTACGAAGTCAACTGCAAAAAAACGTGGTCCAGGTCGTCCTCGTAAAGCTACAGGTGCTGCGAAGCCACCTGCAAGCAAACGTGGTCCAGGTCGTCCCCGCAAAGTTGCAAGTGCTGCGAAGCCAGCTGCAAAAAAACGTGGACCAGGTCGTCCGCCAAAGGATGCTAAGTAATTAGTAAAGATTACAGATCTTTTCTTCCCAAAGAAGAAAGTATAGACCTCGCAAACTTTTGTGGGGTCTTTTTTTATAAACGAATAAATGCTGCAGCCTTTTGAGCAAGCAGTGAGAGGGCAGATTCCGTATTGATGTTGTGCCTTTTCAGGAATTTGAAACTGTGGTCGGCACCGGGCAGTATGTCCAGGGTTGCATTGGCAATATTATTCACAATTGGTGCAAGTAAATCTAGCTTCGCTAAGGCATCTCGATCACCTTGTAAAAAATACATTGGTTTAATAATATCAGTTAGGTGAACTGCGCGCTCAGTACCGGGCTTTGCAGCAGGGTGTAACGGAAATCCAAAGTAAATCATTTTTGCTATTTGTACATCACTATGCTGTGCCAGGAAGTGAGACATCATTCGGCCTCCAAATGATTTTCCGCCAAGGCTCAACGGTAAGGCACACTGTCGCAGCGCCTGAGAAACTACGGCATCAATCGTTGCGACCGCTACTGGTTTACGATCAGGCATTGTTTTGCCCACCTCCTTGAAAAGAAAATTGAATCGCCATGTCGCAACACCGCACTGCACTAAGGCATCAGATAAGCCTTGCATGAAGGAGTGCCGCATGTCGGCGCCGGCGCCATGAGCAAGAATGAGCAGGTGGCTGCAAGCTGCTGTCCGAGTTGCAATCACACTGGTGGAGCCCAGACCCTCATCGACCAAAAGCTTAAATTCAGATTGAGTCATCGGATACAATTTCGGTATTTTGGCCGATAGTTGGAGATATGGAGAAAGAAACAAATACCGCAAATGAAAATTTGGTTCGTGCCGAGGAAATCTATCGCGACGAAGAATTTAATTTGAAACGTGCCGATGGTTTTTCACCAGAGGTCATTCGTTTTCTAGATACCACAACGTGGGGTACAGAAGATACTCTGTACGAACATAAAAAGACCGATGAGCGCATTCGTGATCTCAATGATCCGATTCCGATACTTGCTTCCATCGAAGATAGATTGTTGGCTCTGGTCGTGCTGGATCGGCGTGAAGTGAGCAATGGTGGTTTTTCCTGTACATCTTATTTTTTTCGATATCTAGCCAGCAACGCTTCTTTTCGGGAGCGAGCAATTGTCGGGAAAGCTGGTCAAAAGACAATGGACATTGTGCGCGAGGGTGAGAAAGAAAAAGCCATTTATTTTGCATCAATCGAAGGGCGTAATCGCCGCTCGTACAATTTCGTAAAAGGGGTGGGGTATGAGCAAATTGCTGAGATTCGTTCATTGGGTTTCAGTCGCTTCTTCCCGCGCAAATTAAATGCTGTCGAACAAGTAAAAACAGCGGCGGTTCGTGAAGAGGTATTGCAACTCTTGCGAGAGAAGTATAAGCACCATAGTTTATTGCATTTCAGCAATCTCTTTAAGCACGATCATGCGTATGTGCTGCGTCGCGATGGCAAGATCAAGGCATTTGTGCAGGTACATGAGGCGCTGTGGGTGATTAAAAAAATCAAAGGCAAACAGGGAGAGATGATTATGAAATATGCTCCGCATATTCCGCTTATTAAACAACTATTTAATCCCAATCGATTTCAGTTTGTCGCTTTTGAAGGACTCTACTACCGCGATAGCTTAAAAGATTTGACTAGACTGATGGAGGCAGCGCTAGCCATTCACGGAGTGAAATCGGCTTTGTTTTGGTTTGATGCAAAGGACCCAATGTATCGCGAATTTACCGATAACGCTAAGCTGGGTATTCTTCATAACTTCGTCAAGGACAACAATGCGTATGTCTTGGCCTCTTTTCGGAACTTCACAGCAGAAGATGAAGAACGAGTGCGCAATGCTCCGGCCTACATATCTGGCTTTGATAATATTTGATTTAACATTGAGACAATGCAATTGACTGGAAAACACACGGTAGATGCCACACCAGAGGATGTGTGGAAATTGCTCATGGATCCCGATACCCTTGCAAAAATTGCTCCGGGTATTGATAAACTCATCTTGGTTGAAGAAGACACGTATGACGCCATCGCTGATGTAAAAATCGGCCCTGTACGGGGCAGTTTTTCTGGCAAGGTTGCGATAATAGATAAGAAGCGTCCTGAGTCGTTCGTTTTGGATGTTGATCAGAAAAGTAAAATTGGAAACGCCAAAGCGCAAATAGCCATCTTACTAGATTCGGTGGGAGAATGCACCCAGGTAAGCTTTGATGGTAAAGTAAAAATGTCTGGACTGCTCGCCCGCACTGGGCAGCGGGTGATCGGGGGAGTAGCAAAAATGCTGTCAAAGCAATTTTTTGAAGCACTCAGTGAGGAATTAAAAAGTAGTTCTAACACGCTATAATCATGTCATTTTCTCGCTGCTTCGTTGGCATGCCAGACACACATGGGCTGCGTCCTGGCAACAGTATTCCTTAAATAGTTACTTTTATCCTTTGAAGTACTGACCGCAAAATCTTTGATCTTACTGATTTGAATATGGGTAAAAAGAAAAAGTCTAAAAGCAAAAAGTCGAAAGGCAAGAAGTCGAAAGACAAAAAGAAGCACCTGACTAAGAAAGCTGCAGCAAAGCAAAAGAAGAGCGATAAAAAGCGCAAGAAGAAAGAAGCAAAGAAGAAAGCAGCGCCCAGTAAGTTGAAGTCCATCACTGCAAGACCTAAGAAAGCCAGTGCACCAATGAAGGCCCTTAAGTCATCTGCTAAACCAGCTCCAATAGGTAGGGGTGGGAAGGTAAAAATTGATGACCTCTTTGCATATCGACTTTTGCCATGGTTACTGAGTCTTTCCAACATCAAAGCCCCAAGTGCTTTTTTGCGCAAGCTCAAGGCACTGCAAACCAAAATCTACTTACTCGACCACTATCTGGAGACAAATTGGAATCTGGAAGAGAAGGAACTTGCCGCATTTTGGGAAGCGATCTATCGTAATCTGGAAGCGTTTGATCTTTCACGAGAAGAGGCAGTTCAGATGGTAAAGCAAATCGAAAGGTATCAATCGCATGAAATAAGTATGCGCGATGATAAATCACCCACCCGTTTTACCATCCGCCACTTTTACTACTACAAATCGTGCGATGTAAAGTTAATGCGTACTCTGATCTATCGTGCAGATCCCAATTTGGAAAAAATCGTGCGCAAGACCGACTGGACTGACTTTGATCTCATTACAGAAGTGAATGATGATATTACAGATTTGCAGGAAGATATGAAGATCTACAATGCAAATCGCTTCATGTTTCAATTGATTGAAACAGGGAAAACAGCAACTGGAAAGGCATTCAGATCATTTATTTCAGAGATCCGAACGTCTAGCCAAAAGCGTTTTGAAAAGAACCAGACCGACCAGGCTCAGTATATTAAGAAGAGCACTCAGACGGCAATCAAGCAGACCCTCGCCATGCTACGAGCACAATTGAGTGCGGCAGATTTGGTGGAAATCAGATTGGCCAAGTCGTTCACCTAGCGATCAACAGGTAAACAAGGTGGGCTTCTTTGTCGTTTACTGAATCATAACTGTATAGATGACTTACAAAAACGTTAGATTTTACAAGTGGCTGCTCTTGGCGACACTAGGTCTTGGGATTCATTCATTGACTGCCCAGTCGCTTATTGATTATCAACACTTGGGTGATATAGATCGTGATTCGCTTACGGCGCTCTTTGCGGTTCCGGCAAAGCAAGAAGTGTCATTGTATAGCATCACCTACGAAACGGACGGCAGTGATGGTCAGAGAGATACCGCCTCTGGTCTCGTAGTTACTCCACTGGAAGAGAGCAAGGGCATCATTTTATATCAGCATGGCACTGCCGCTGGTCGCACACAAGTACCCTCGACACTGCAGATCGCCGATGCACTCATAGCCATCGCTTACGGGGGCCAGGGATACATCGCAAGTGCTCCGGATTACGTGGGGTTGGGAACGAGTCGGGGCTTTCATCCGTATGTTCATGCCGAAACTGAAGCGCAAGCCGGTCTTGACATGATCCTTGCTACGCGTGACCTCTTG
>Ga0209828_1004425_pt1 | contig 10081 bp, 8 predicted proteins | sample MaitaG_FD_187429 | JGI IMG/M metagenome (GOLD analysis project Ga0209828, IMG submission 187429) | Marine algal microbial communities from Maine, USA - Maine_Asex2 metaG (SPAdes) (version 2) | ecosystem: Host-associated > Algae > Red algae > Unclassified | place: Maine, USA | collected 2015-01-05
AGAGCAGAGTACCAAGAAAGTTGCAACATCAAGCGCTGCCAAGAAGGCATCATCAAAAAATAATACTAAAGTTCTGGGTTTACTCCCACCGCTAGAGTTACTTGAGCCCGCACCGCTAAATCAAGGAAAATTCTCTCCTGAGCAATTAGACAGTTTATCTGAGAGCATTCAAAGCACGCTTGGTGATTATGGTATCCATGGCGTTGAAGTCGTCGACCGTTTCCCAGGGCCGGTTGTTACTCGCTTTGAGCTTGACTTACCGCCTGGCACAAAGGTGAGTCGCATTTCAGGCTTGTCAAAAGATATCGCGCGTAGCATGCGGGTGCAAAGTATCCGCATTGTTGAAGTTATTCCAGGTAAAACAACGATTGGTATTGAGATACCTAATGATACTCGTGAGTTGGTGGCGATTAGTGAAATCCTCAAAGCGCCAGTTTATCAAGATTCTAAATCCAGCTTAACTATAGCAATGGGTAAAACCATTGCGGGGAACCCTGCGATTGCTGATCTGGCTAAAATGCCACATGTGCTGGTGGCAGGTACCACAGGTTCTGGTAAGTCAGTTGCGGTAAACGCGATGATTATGAGTCTGTTATTCAAGGCGACACCTGAGCAAGTAAAACTTATTCTAATCGACCCTAAGATGCTGGAACTAAGTATCTATGAAGGTATTCCACATTTGCTAACCTCCGTTGTGACCGATATGAAAGATGCAGCCAATGCATTGCGGTGGTGTGTAGCAGAAATGGAGAAGCGTTACGCAGCGATGTCTTTTATGAAGGTACGTAACATTGCGGGCTACAATCAGAAAGTGCAGGATGCGATAGATCGTGGTGAGCCGATCACCGACCCCAGTTTTGATCCAACCCAATCGGTTGACCCACTCCCGTCAATTTTGGAGCCTTACCCTTATATCGTTGTCGTGATCGATGAATTTGCCGATATGATTATGGTGGTGGGTAAGAAAGTCGAAGAGTTAATTGCACGACTGGCACAAAAAGCACGTGCATCTGGAATTCACCTCATTTTGGCAACGCAACGCCCGTCTGTAGATGTAATCACCGGTTTGATCAAGGCCAACATTCCATCACGTATCGCTTTTCAGGTATCTACCAAGGTAGATTCAAGAACGATCCTGGATCAGGGCGGTGCTGAGCAGCTATTGGGTAATGGCGATATGTTATATATGCCACCTGGCACGGGTATGCCTCAGCGAATTCACGGCGCGTTTGTTAGTGATGAGGAAGTTGAAGAGGTTGTAAGATATCTGAAAGAGCATGGGGAACCCAAGTATCTTGATGATGTCCTAAAAGACACCGGTGGCGCAGCGGCTCCAATACCAGGTTTAGAGCCACTCGCAAGTACAGAAGGTGATGAGCTTTATGATCAAGGGGTTAGCATCGTCACAGAGTCGCGGCGTGCATCGATTTCATACTTGCAGCGTCGCTTGAAGATTGGATATAACCGCGCTGCCTCGATGATTGAGGACATGGAAAAAGCCGGTGTTGTTAGTGAAGTGCAATCTAATGGAACGCGCGAAGTGCTAGCACCACCACCTGTTAAAGACTAAGGTAATAAAAATACATGAAGAAACAACTAATAACGGCAATACTACTAACTAGTATGAGTCAATTAGCCTTTGCTGATGCACGACAAAACCTTGATAACTTTTTCACTAAAGTTAGCAGCATGAAGGGCAATTTCACGCAGCGTGCCTATAATAAAAGAGGCAAAGTGACTCAGAACTCTAGCGGACTTATCTACTTGAGTCGCCCTGGAAAATTTCGCTGGATTTATAAGACACCTGACCCGCAAGAAATTATTGGTGATGGCCGCAATGTCTGGGTATGGGATAAAGAATTAGATCAAGTGACGGTCAAACCGACGCAGCAGGCTGTCTCTACTACACCTATCGCAATCCTTACCCGAAAAGATCCGCCGGGTGCACGATTTCACATTAAAGCATTGCCTAAAAAGGGCGGCGTTGACTGGTTTCAACTGCTTCCTAAACAGAGAAGCCGAGACTTTAAACGGATCGACTTAGGATTAGATTCACAAGGTAAGCTACGTAATATGGTGATGTATGACCAGCTTGGTCAACGCACTGAAATTACTATGAATACCCAAAACAATGTGCCTATTAGCGGTAAGACGTTTTACTTTCAACCGCCTAAAGGTGTTGATGTGATTGGTAAAGCGCGATAACACTTAAACCGCTGTGATGTTGTTTATAAAAGCCACCAATTCGGTGGCTTTTATATGTCAGTATTTTGAAGCTTTCTCAAAATCCAGTTTAACTTTGTTGACCAACTCAGCTGTAAGCGTAATATTGTTTAATTGCTTTACTCAATGAGTTAAGAGTTTCTGAAAACACCTCATCATTTTCTTGCAACAACGTCATACGAAAGCCATCTAATAGCGAACCAAAGCCACTTAGTGGCACGACACAAACCCCTTCAGATCCCATCAATTCATAACAAAATTGAAAGTCGGCGCTAACATTCTTCGATTCATGAGCAGAAGTCGCTGATGTACCTGTTAATAAATCATCAATAAACAGGCGTATCGATTTATTCTTAGCGGTTAGTGTTGCTCGTGGAAGGTTTAGCAGCTCCACTACCAAGTAAAACACACCACCCGGCATGCTCACTCTGACATTAGGCAGCTGATTCAAAGCTTCAACCGCTTGCTCGGCGCGTCGTTGATATTTATCTATTCTTGATTTTAGATAGGGCTTAAATTCAGGCGCATCATAAAGATGTGGCAAGATCATCTGTGGTAGCGTTGTTGAACAGACCTCTAGCATTTTTGCCAGCAATATCATTTTGATAAAGTCCTGAAAGTCTTTATCCTTCTCAGCATTGTAAACTTCAATCCAACCGCAGCGAGAGCCAGGCCAAGGGATGTCTTTACTTATGCCTTTCATGCTAATGCCGGGCACATCACCAATAATTTCATGAAGCAGCGTATTTTCAACACCGTCAAATATCATAGAATGGTAGATTTCATCAAAAATCAAAAAGCAGTCATTGTCTTTGGCAATCTTTACAATGCTTTCCAGCGTTTTGCGCTTAAACACACGACCGGTTGGGTTGTTAGGATTAATAACCAAAATAGCGACGACATGATCGTTATATTTTACTTTATTCTCAATTTCCTCAAGGTCAGGCTCCCAATCATTGTCAGGATTGAGCTGGTAGGAAATAAATGAGCATCCCGCATGCATGGCTTCAGCAGTGGCGTGTGATGGATAAGTTGGAGAGGGCACTAAAATACGCGCTTCTCTAGGTAGATTGTTGATGACTTTATTAATCGCTTCACCCAAACCATTGAAAAACAGAATGTCGTCAACCGTACAAACTTTGTCATTGGAAAAATGATCTAATACGTATTGGCGGGTTGGCAAATAACCTCGGGTATCGGTATATGCAAAGGCTTGGTCAGTCGTAGAATTTGAACGAACAATATCTTTGATCCAATCCGGGACTTTCTCACCCGCAGTGATAGGGTCACCGATATTTTCCCAAACCATCTTAAAATTACCTAGCTTTTCGAGCTGTTTGCCAATCGTAACGACTTCGCGAATAGGGTAGTTCAATAGCTTATTGTCCGCGCGCAACAGATTCTGTCTCACAATGTAAATCCCAGTAATGATCAAGCGCCTATTATTACGTAATTATTGACAGTGGATCAAAAAGGATTGCAAGAATCCCACGATTCATACTCATGATTGGATAGGGCAATGGTTTGAATGAATATCCTGTTGATTCAATGGTTTTTGTCAGGCGATGCTTAGTGTAAACTCAGCTCAAATTTGCCCCTATCGATTATGGAGATATCATCATGAGTGAGCTTTCAAACTCAGCTATAGAAGCACAGCTCAGCGCCGTGCAAGATCGTTATTTAGAAAAAGATATTGTGAGTAGTAATGCGCTTAAGGATATCCAAATTGAGGGCGACAAGGTTTCTGTGCGCATTGAGCTAGGCTATCCTGCGGGAAGCTACCGCAACGAACTGAAACAAGCTGTCGAGGCGTCATTATCTAGTATGGATCAGGTGGCTTCTGTCGAGGTAGCTGTCGAGCAAAAAGTCGCAGCGCATGCGGTACAAAAAAGCCTAAAGCGCATCGAAGGCATTAAAAATATCATTGCCGTAGCGTCAGGCAAGGGCGGTGTTGGTAAGTCCACGACCTCTGCCAATCTAGCATTGGCACTTGCGAGTGATGGTGCAAAGGTGGGGATCTTGGATGCTGATATCTACGGGCCAAGCATGCCAAGAATGCTTGGAATGTCAGGTACCCCAGAGTCAAAAGATGGCAGCACCCTACAGCCGATGGAAAACCACGGCCTGAAAGCAATGTCGATTGGTTTTCTAGTGGAAGAAGATACACCTATGATCTGGCGTGGCCCTATGGTGACGCAAGCGCTCGAGCAGTTGTTACGTGATACTGTCTGGGGAGACCTTGACTATCTTGTGGTTGATTTACCACCGGGAACGGGCGATACACAGCTTACCTTGTCACAGAAAATACCGGTCAGTGGAGCTGTGATCGTCACAACACCTCAAGACATTGCATTACTAGATGCGCGTAAAGGTCTAGCTATGTTTGAAAAGGTTGAAGTGCCTGTATTAGGCGTCGTTGAAAACATGAGTATCCATATTTGCAACGCCTGCGGTAATGCCGAGCACATCTTTGGCCAGGGTGGCGGAGAGAAGATGTCTAAAGAGTATGATGTTGATTTCTTGGGTTCGCTACCTCTGGACATTAAGATACGTGAGCAGGCGGATAATGGTAACCCAACCGTTATTGCTGATCCTGATGGGCAAGTGAGTGATATGTATCGGGATATATCCAGAAAAATGTCTGCAAGATTGGCTGAAAAATCAAAAGATTACAGCAGCAAATTCCCTAATATTGTGATTCAGAATACGTAAATAATACGAGACAGCGGTTATTGCATATCATTTGTGATACCGCCTGTCAGCTTGAAACGATAAAAGTTGTTTACTTAGTATACCAGTAGGCAGTTTTGTTTTAAGATCCAATAATGACTAAAATAACATCAATAATAGTTTTTGCACTGAGCCTTTTTTCAATCACAGCATGCAGCTCAATAGGAACGGGCATCAAGGGTATAGCTGAACCTCCAAGCGTTTCCGTTCAAGATGTCAGCTTCGAACGTTTTACTTGGCAAGGTGGTGAAGCTGTATTTACTTTGCAGTTAAGCAACCCGAATTCTTTTGCATTACCGCTCACGGGTGTTGACTACTCCCTCATGTTAAATGGTGTTGAGGTCGGTCAAGGTTCAAGAGAGCAATCCATACAAATTCCTGCCAAGCAAAGCCGCAGCGTTCAGTTTCCCTTACGCCTGAGCTTTGTTAATATGGCTAGCGTGTTGCCAGGTCTAATGCGACAAGGCACAATGCAATACCAATTAAGAGGAGCGGTTCATCTTCCTCTGTTTAATATTCCATTTACGCGTTCGGGAAGCACCCGACTGAGACCGTGACCTATGAGTATCAAAGCTGATCGTTGGATTCGTCAAATGTCAGAGACACAAGGCATGATCGAACCCTATGAAGCTTCGCAAGTGCGTATGGTCAATGATCAGCGTATCATTTCGTATGGAACCTCTAGTTATGGCTATGATGTACGCTGCGCTGACGAGTTTAAAATATTCACCAATATAAACTCAGCCGTTGTCGATCCTAAGAATTTTGATGAAAATAGCTTTGTTAACGTGAAGTCTGATGTTTGTATTATCCCACCTAACTCGTTTGCACTGGCTCGAACCGTTGAGTATTTTCGAATTCCGCGCAGTGTTTTAACGGTGTGCCTCGGAAAATCCACCTATGCGCGCTGTGGTATTATCGTTAACGTAACCCCGCTAGAACCAGAATGGGAAGGCCACGTCACACTGGAGTTTTCAAATACTACAACGCTTCCGGCAAAGATTTATGCCAATGAAGGCGTTGCTCAAATGTTATTCTTTGAGTCTGACGAAGTTTGTGAAACCTCTTATAAAGACCGTGGCGGTAAATATCAGGGTCAAACAGGCGTTACGCTGCCTCGTACTTAAGCTCTGCCATATCCGTTAAACTGTAAGGTGCTCCATGAGAACTGAAAAGGTAGTATTTGCATTTTTTATAGTCCTTGCGCTGACGCTGAATTTCGGCTTTTTCTTGGGCGATTTTGCAAATGTCGCCCATCACAATGTCTATGAGCTGTTTGCGGCCATTGTTGTCAGCTTGATCGCGACAGTACTCAAGTTCGGGGATCGTACCCATCTCGGTTCGGTATTCTTGGCGACCAGCCTTGTGGCAGATCTTCAGTTAATTTGCGCTGCACTTGTCTGGGGTATCAATTCACAAGGTGTTGGTGCGTCGCTTGATGAAAACAGTCTGGCTACGATTATATCGCTGAGCGGCGGCGCGCTCTTAGCAAACATCATTTCTGTTGTGTTGCTCGTCTCAGAAACGATCAATCTACGTCGCTAGATCATTTGGCACCCTATGCCTAATCTAATTTACCTACTGCTAAGGCGACTACGATCACCGTTAATTACGTTGATCTTAGTCTATGCCATCTCGATGACCGGCTACGTATTAATACCTGGTGAAGATGGCAACCGCGACCCATATCAAATGACATTTTTTGATGCATTTTACTTTGTTAGTTTTATGGGAACCACTATTGGCTTTGGTGAAATTCCTTATGAATTTACCCAGTCTCAGCGTTATTGGACCCTAGTATGCTTGTACGCAACCGTTATTAGTTGGCTGTATGGTATTGGTTCAATGCTGAGTGTATTTCAAGATCCAGCATTTCGCCAACAAACTAAACTTAATCGATTCAAACGGAGTGTTGCTCGAATCAGGCAGCCGTTTTATCTGATCTGCGGCTACGGCGAGACTGGACGCAGGCTGGTGAGGGATCTAGCCAATCATGGCATTCTTTCTGTCGTATTGGATTCAGGTGAGGTTCCGATCAATGAGCTTGAAGTAAACGACCTGGCTATTTCACCGCTCTGGTTGAAAGCTGATGCCTCAAATGCTCAAATGCTTGAGATTGCGGGCATTAAACACGAGCAATGTAAGGGCATCATCTCTTTAGCCAATGATGATCGAGTTAATCTCACTATTGCGATCGTCGGTCAGCTTATCAATAATAATATCCGTCTAATCACACGTGCAGATACCAAAGAAGCGGAGTCCAACATACTTTCGTTTGGTGCTAATGAAGTGATTAATCCCTTTGAAACCTTCGCCTCACGCCTTGCTTTAGCTTTGCATTCTCCTGGTTTATATTTAATTACGGAGTGGACGACAGGGAGGCGCGACAAACAAACGGATAACCTCTCGCTACCGACTAATGGTCGATGGATTATTTGTGGTTTTGGTGATTTTGGCCGAGCTGCTTACCGCTATCTGGATGAAGTCGGTGAGAGCATCTGCGTCATCTCATCAGATAGGCATGGACGCGATGTGCCTTCTGGAACGATTATTGGTAGGCCAACGGAAGCCGCCACCCTTAAAAAGGCGGGTATAGATGATGCTATTGGCATTATTGCTGGCACTGGCAATGACCCTGATAATTTATCAGTGCTAATGACTGCGCATGAGCTAAATCCTAATCTATTTAGAATAGCCCATCAAAATGAAGAAAAAAACAAACCCATGTTTGATGCGGCAAAGTTGGACTTAGTTATGCAGCGAGGTAACCTCATTGCAGACAAGATCTTTGCTTTACTCAGAACACCATTGTTAGGAGATTTCTTACGAATTGTCGGGCGTTTCAAGAAAGCGCGTGCCAATGAATTGGCAAGCCGTATGATCGCTGTGATGGGAGACGATTATCCCGAACTATGGGAAATTTCTGTTATGCCTGATCAGGCGCCTGCACTAGTTGAGCGGTTAAAATCCTCAGAAATACTCATCAAAGACTTGCTGCATGACCCATATGATCGGGAACGCAAACTAAGCACCATGGTTTTATTCCTCAAACGAGGTGACGGCAATGCCATCCTGCCAGAGGACTCAAGGAGAGTAAAAGCGGGTGATCGCTTTCTAATGTGCGGCAATAAAGTTGCTTACCAAAAGCTACAAATTACTACTCGTAATACAGGCTACCTTGAATATGTTTTAACAGGTAAGCGGCTGCCTGATAGCTGGATATGGCGTAAACTGATGGAGAATGAAAAATTTGCTGAGCGCTTTTCACAAGATTCAAGCTAATGCGCTAAATTATAGTGATGGACTCACTTCAATGTTAACTCATTGTCCGATTGATTTCCTTCTGCTTTGAGCAACTCATCGGGTAAGCGGTGTTCTGGTATTTCATAGCCATTATTGTTTTGCCACTTCATGATTAATCTAAACTGGTCAACTGAAGGCTTCTTGGATAATAAGTGACTGTACTGCTTTATATTTTTAACTTCGGCGAGATAGGTAACTGCTTTCATCCAAGCTAAATCAAAGCCCTGAGTTTTTATATTAAACTTCCGAATGTATTTTTTTCCTTCGATACTGCCAGAGACGACAAAGTAAGGAGTGTATATGACTGATGTGTACACTTTTTTACGACCTGGTTTAGGCTTTGCTGCACGTGACTCGCGACGCTTAATATGCCGCACAAACTTCATTTTTATACCTGATATTCCAGTAATATATGCCGAATTTTGTGGACGCTCGAGCTTGAGACGATCTCTTTGGCTTTTCTCAAGCATCGCCTCAAACTCCCATTCGGAGAGGAGCTTTTCAGCTTCTTTTAAAACGATATCTTTATCTTTATCTTTAATGCCTAACCATTTTTGTCTGTTTTTCTTCTCACTAGCAAAGTATCGAGTTACACGGTAGCCTCTGAAGCCAGAAGGGTGGGGAGTTTGTGTGTGGTCATATATCGGCATGTGGTGATTACGCTGAGTTTTAGCTTGTAACTTGCTGTTCAAAACAGCTCTAGCGTTATCATACAGATTTTTATATCTATTGTACTAGTAAATGATTGACTAGTAGCAGGGACTCATATTCACTCATACGCTACTTAAGGAATAGCCAAAAAAGGGCAGCTAAGCTAGCTGCCCTTAGATAAAGTGATACTAGCTACTATGACTCATCTTTCAATGACAGTTCGCCTTGAACTGAAACATTGTCGACAATGTCTTTATTAGGTGGAGCATCCCCAGAAGTTAGCTTCTTGGTAGTAGAAATGACAGCCTTCGGCACCTCACGTGGAGTAGGTGGCATGAATGTAGGAGTTGATGGCTCGCTGCTAATACTACTACGCTCAGCAGGCTTTACTTTCGCTGGCGTCGCTTTCTGAGCGCGTCGAGTCGTCGTCGTTGCTTTAAGCGCTTTTGGTTTCTCAGCTTTAGGCGCCTTAGCTGCTCGCTTAGGTTTTGGAGCCTCACTCTGACTCTCATCAGTGTTTGGAGCTTCTGCCTTCACTTTCACAGCATCTGAATCAGATTTAGTCTGAGCTTTCGAAGACTCAGGCTTAACTGCTGCTTCAGATGTTTTCCGAGTAGTCTTTTTAGTTGTTGCTTTTTTAGTTACGGACTTCGTAGCCGGCTTCTTCTCAGGCTTAGCCAACACATTGTCTGCATCGGCAGGTGACGAAGCACTTTCATCATTAGCTGAGACAGGCGTAGACTGTGATTTAGCGAATTCTGCTGCAGCATTGTCGAAAGTTGCTTCAAACTTTACTTCGGCACTATCAGACGAATCTGCAACGTTACCATCAATATCACTAGCTGGTTTGGCTTTAGCGCCCGATCTTGGTTTTCTGGCTCGTGGCTTTCTAGCCGCCGCTGGCTTTTTCTCTTTCTCAGCTTCAACAGAAACTACTATTTTTTCTTTTTCAGCACTTTCATCCAGTTTCTTGGTAATACTAGCTTTAGCTTTTACTGGCTTATCAATAGCTTCAGATTTAACAGGCTTGTCAATTACTGCGTCATCTTGCTTGGCCGTCACGCTGTTAGTGTCAGTACTCTCCGAATTTTCATTGCCTGTCTTAGCTTTTGGCGAGCGGCGCTTGCGTGGCTTCTTAGGAGCGCTAGTTGTCTCATCAGCCGCTAATGGAATA
>Ga0209828_1004426_pt1 | contig 10080 bp, 7 predicted proteins | sample MaitaG_FD_187429 | JGI IMG/M metagenome (GOLD analysis project Ga0209828, IMG submission 187429) | Marine algal microbial communities from Maine, USA - Maine_Asex2 metaG (SPAdes) (version 2) | ecosystem: Host-associated > Algae > Red algae > Unclassified | place: Maine, USA | collected 2015-01-05
AGATGGCAGGAGCAGGTGCACGAGGCAGATTGCAGGAGCAGGAGTCTTCTAACTAAGACTGTTTCTTTGCTTCCTGAAATTGGATGCCTACGAATTCAATGAGGGCCTCGCGAATTACACCCACGATTTCCAATTGATAAGCATCGCTGCGGTAGTTTTTAGGCAGCAGATAGAAACTACGGAATGCGCTGGCGAGATTGCTCGATCTGGAAAAGCTAATTTCCACATCCCAATCTTGAATGGCACAAGCCACTTCTTTCAAGAAAACTAGATTCGGGAAACTCGTAAAGACCTCCTTTTGCTGGTGAAAGAGCTTGATGTATTTGACTCCAGCTAGAAAAACCTCCGCCTTTAACCTTTGAACAGTCTTCAATTTGTAATCGGAAGTGATTTGTAAAAAATCTTCCACCCACTGAATGAATGAACCATACAATTTAATGAAACTGGTTTTTTCATGCTTCGTCAAGTCATAGAAAAAATGAGACATGCGCAGCCGTTTTTTGCGCTCATTGCTGACTGTGGTTTCAAAGGCCGCACTTTCATAGATCGCTCCCAGTAAGGCGTATTGAGATGAGCCAAGATTCAAGGCTAATTTATCCATCGAAACGACACACCAAAAGCCCTTTTCATTCGCGAAACACTTTACTGGAAATCGCTCCGAGTTGTATACTTTATCAATCAGGCTGCGGTATTCTTGCTGAGAATTCAGAGGATGTAGAATGAATTTATTGAAGGACGGCACATGCATTAGCGCAAAAGCACTGGGAGTAGTTTGACAGACATCGCACTTCCATTCCGAATTGGCTCCAATTAAATTTAAGTCTTCATCATTGGGAGTACAATTGGCACAATAGGTTAGTTGCAGATCATCCAAATCCATTTCACTCGAAAACAATTCCACCAAGACGGCTTCTTCTTCCGAACAAAATTTGATATTCTTAGCGAAACCTTCTTTCGCAGTAAAATCTACCAAGCAACCATCTTCCTCCACCTGCGTGACTACAATTGGAATCTTGTCGCCGACCTTAAACAACTTGGTGAGATGAATTCCTCTGTGATTGATGGCATCTCTACGCATCAATATGCGGGGTAAACCCAATGCTTCGAGGAAAAGACCAATTTTATTACTTATTGAGCAAAGAGTTGCCGTGTAAACTTCTCCCACAACATCAGTAACTCGCGCTTCTTGATCGAAATAGGCCTGGCGGTCGAATATGTACGTCAGTTCTTCGCCATCAAAACGAATTTCTTTCAATTTCACTTTTAAGGCTTCGCCTACGCTAAAAACCATCGAGAGATCACTAACTTGAACAGGAGACAAGTCATCCTTCTCAATAATTCCAGTTCTACCTTCTACGTCTATTTGAAGTTGTTCATCACTTACAGATGCAATATTTGCGTCGTAGAACTCACCAACGGTCAATTCTGAATCACTTTTGCTCTTCTCTTGTTTGTATTCTGCTAAGCAGAGCACCTTATTTAATGGATCTGAAGCGATTACTTTCGATTGCAAGGAACCGTACCAACCGTTTCTAATTTCGCGACTGTCGAAGAAATAGTAGTATTCCGAATGCTTTCCGTGTAATACTATATTGTTGACTTCCGTCCGTGGCAAGGCGACTACTTCATCGTCTGCATAAAAGCTACTCGCTCTTTCTGCAAGCATTTTTGTTGAGTAAGCAAAGACACTTGATTCAAAAGCATCAAAATCATGCAACTCAATTTCATTCAAAACATTTCTCCAAAGTTGCCGATCTCCCTTGCTTAGCTGAATTGCTAAACTTAAAAACTTACTGCGCCGATTCTTTTCAGAGGAATAAGAGGCTAGGTAATTGAGAAAGTGAATGAACTCTAGGATGGCTGTATCCTCATTGTCCATACAGGCAAATCGAAAAGCCTGAAACTGTATCCGAAGTAAATCCCTAAGTCCTGAGTTTGCTATGTATTTCTTTCGGCGTTCGTATGAAGTAAATAGGGGAATGTCAAAACCTGTCGCTTCAATAAGATGACCCAAATGGCGTTTCAAAACCTGTTGAATAGACGGATATAAAATCTTGAATTTCGCTGGCCCTAAAGCGTCGTATAGTTTATCGTAAATCTCTTCGGTCTCTAATTCAGCCAAACGATCGCGACCAATGTAAAATCGCAAAATCTTCAATAGTTTCATTGAACGATCAAGAGACACATGCTTCTTGTCAATTACATTAAATATGAATTCAATTTCCTCATCCTCTTGAATGTACTCGATTGTTTCCAGCCAATTCTGAAGCACAGCAATTCGCTCTTGGGTATTCTCTACAATCTTTTCCCTGACTGTATCATCCACTATGGAGTATTGATATCCTGACTTTAGAATCCATTGTTCCAAAAGAAAAGCCACCTCAGCATATAAGCGAGCATCCGCTAAGTTTCCACTGTCGTAATACTTCGGCAGTTCGTCGCTCAAGTACTGCCCAAATGTAAGCACCCAATAATTGCGAAATTCTCGGTACTCCTCTTGGATTTTTGCGACTCGTGGATCTCCCTTTTTATCCTCACTCATCAAAAGAATGGGATCGAAGACTTTTTTCCTCAATGATTTAAAGGGAATAATGTCTTGAAAGGATCGAAAAAATCGAAGATTCAAATCATGATTGGGCAAAACGCCCAAATAGTACAAGTCTGTTTCCCCTCCTTCAGCCAAAACCAATTGCCTCTTCAAATGGACGGTCATTTCCACATTGTGGAAACACCCAAAGTCATCTTTAACCGTGCAGTAATTCTTCTGGTCCTTTTCGTCTTGAATTTCGAAACGGTATTTCCGCCCAAATTGAAAAAAAGGATACTGTAGAATTTGAACCAGCTCAAACTGTACGGCATCAATGTCGTTGTTTAGGTAGGAAATTTCGCACCAAACCAACTCACCAATTCCCAATGAACGACTCTCCCAATTCTTGATAAAGATCTTGTATTGGTTGCGCTGTAGGTCGAGGGCAATGAGGTAAGGCTTTAAGGACTTGCGTTGGATGCGTAAAATCTCCAGCTGATATGAGGTGCCGGAATTGAATAGGTCAGATATCCGAGGACTGTATTGGGCATTCTGTAAAAAATACTCCTCGCGGCTGCTGGTGATTTTTCTCAATTCGACAAAAACAAAGACCGGAGTTTGCTCTAAGAGAAGCTGCCAATCAAAAGCCTTTACTAACTGACTGTTGCCATGTTCATCATCAAATGCAAAAAAAAGCTCACGTAAGCCGCCATGGGAGCTCATGAGCTTCTTCCCATTACACTTAAATTTGAACAATTGACGGTTTACACTCATCTCAAGGCTTTGGCATCTTTGAAGAACCACTTTTTTCATAACCAACCAGAGCCTAATTGTCGATACTGCCTGAGATTTGGCACTATCTGCGCCAAATATAAACATATCTTGTATAGAAGTTAACTAGTTAAGTGTCCAAATGCCACGATAATCTCCAAAGGCTGACGCATGTAACCAATCGACATTTGTCGAGTCCTAGAAGTACTTAATCAATCAAAGATCCCTTCCTATGCTTCGTTACTTGTTGTGTCTCTTCTTTCTCTTTGGCCTTTCTGGCGACTATCTCAGTGCCCAAAGAATTCCAGCGGCGCAAGGAGCTGCACCACTGAGCAAAAAAGTAGAGCGAACCGCCAAGAAGATGGCGAAAATCAACGTGTATATGCGGATGAATCGTGATATACTCGATATCAAATCGTTCTCATCTATCGACGCCCTTGATCCTCTCGCTCTAGCAAGGGGCGAGATCAGACGAAATGGTGTCAACGATTTTCAACGAAATGGCTTTTACCGCCGCCTCGATCGTTTCGAATTCGATCGTTATTCGCCCAATATATCATACAACGACTACATCTTTCTGAGCAGTCGTCGTGTTTCGCAATACGACCTACTTCGTAGCCTAGACAAACATGCCTCAGAGGGTGAGTTGATTAAGCTTACTGGACATGAGAATCCAGTGGTTCGTGCTTATTCGTTTTTCTTATTGCTGAGTAATCACTATCCTGGCAGTTTTGCTATGCTTAAAAATCACTTGGAAGACGAGCAGATCATTCGGGTATTTGGTGATTACGATGCAACAGACATGAAAGTGGGTGATCACATGGTTCAAATGATGACACCAGGAATGCACGACGATTTCTTGCTTAAAATGACTGCTGAACAAAGACAAGAACTCAATGAGCTGCTGATTGACAACCCAGATATCATTTTGGAGGAAAAGAACAATGTGATGGGTAATTTGCCTTCCACCGCTCAGAATTACGATAAGATAAAAGCTACTGCTTACAAAAAACGCGATAGCGACATGGTGGTTAAGCTGGCGGAATTTCAGCGCGAAGAAGACCTAGAATTTTTTCATTCTTTTTTGAATACCAAAGGTGGTCAGATCACTGGCTTTCAAGTCATTCGTAAATTTCCACATGATTCTTTTTTCGAGGCCCTAAAGCGAGCTCACTCTTTAGAGCTCCCTTTGAAGAAACCTAGCTATGGTTACTTGACTTTTCTCTATCAAGCCATCGCTCAATATCCGGGTGACGAAGCAAGAGCAATGATGATGGCGGGATTGGAAAATTCGCACAAGAAAGCGAAAAGAAAGCACCGTGAGAATATTTGGTTGGCGCTTTTTAAGTTTCCGGATGCTTCACTTAATGACATCAAGGCTAAGACTAAGTTGGATCGTTATGATCAGCGGCGTTTGATGAAGATGCGCAACTTCTAAATCACTGAATTGGCGAATTGGCGAATTGGCGAATTGGCGAATTGGCGAATTGGCGAATTTCAGATACTGAGTTAGTGATTTAGCGAGTGAAATGTGAGCATTTATCCTCGGATATCTGCTAGTTACTTTTGATAGTATTACTTGATCGAGAAATGTTCTTTGGACACCTTGCTCAGCTAAACTTCACCCAAGGGCATTCGTCCTTCGGACATCTGAGTGTTCTTGTTGATGCACTACTTGATTGAGAGAATGTCCTTATACATCTGATTTCTTAATTGTTGACAACACTACTTGATTAAGGAAATGTCTTTGGGACATCTGCTTGTTGATCAAAGGGAATGTCCTCGTACACATATAATATATGTACGGTTAGGTTAAGCTCGCTTTCTCATAGGAGAATCGTTGAGTATCCTAGCCCGACTTTTAATAGTTGTGGATCAAAGCCGATCGGTAGTAAGCATCGATTTTAGTGTTCATGACCACCTGGACCGTGAACGTGGCCGTGATCGAGTTCTTCAACTGTTGCTCCTCGTACTTCTAGGATTTCTCCAGAAAAATGCAGATCGACATCCGCAAGTGGGTGATTGAAATCCATTTTCACGGTCTCCTCTCCTACTTCCAAGATCATTGCACGCATGACGCTTCCATCTTGTCCGCGCATGCTAAGCTCTTTGCCAGCTTCCAACAAGTCCTTTTGCAAAACACCATCAACCATGAAATTCTCCAAAGGCAAATCTGCGAGTTGATCATCACTTTTACTGCCGTATGCATCTGCCGATTCAATCTCAAACTCGAATGTGTCACCCTGCTTTTTCCCGACAATCCCTGCTTCAAAATTTGGCAGAAATGGCTGCACACCGAAAATGAAAGCCATGGGACTTTCTGCTGTTAGCTCTTCGATGACTTTTTTCTCTCCTTTGGCTTCTCGCAAAGTGTAACGTAGAGTTACCACTGATTCTGGGGCAATTATCATAATTGTAGTATTGATTTGGGGATTAAGGGATGTTATTGATTATTGAAGTGAGTCGTACTTGCAGTAGCATTCAATGCACAATTTGAAATTATGTTGGGCGAACCTTGCTGTACGTTCTTCTTGCTGATTGTACTTTACTCGAACAGGCCGTGAAATTCTGCATCGACCGATTGAATGATGCTCCCAAAGTCTTCAGGACTTTCGGCAAATTTGCACTTATCAACATCAATAATGAGCAACTTGCCTACTTCGTAACCATTGATCCATGTTTCATAGAAGTCGTTCAACCTCTTCAAGTAATCGATGCGAATGTTTTCTTCGTAATCGCGGCCACGCTTTTGAATTTGATTGACCAAAGTTGGAATCGTTGCCCGCAAGTAAATGAGTAGATCAGGTGGCTGCAAAAAACGTTGCATGATTTCGAAGAGCGATTCGTAGTTCGAAAAGTCGCGCTCAGTCATCAATCCCATATCGTGCAGATTGGGTGCAAAAATCTTCGCGTCTTCGTAAATGGTTCGATCTTGTACGACCGTTTGATCACCCTTGCGAACCAAGGTGTGCTGACGGAAGCGGCTGTTGAGGAAGTAGACTTGCAGGTTGAATGACCAACGTGGCATGTCGTTGTAGAAGTCCTCCAAATAAGGATTGTGTTCTACATCTTCGAATTGCACATGCCATCCGTAATGTTTGGCCAGCATTTTTGCCAATGTAGTTTTACCTGCGCCGATGTTGCCGGCGATACCTACATGCTTGATTTTGTTTTCGGACACTTACTGGGATTAGGTCGGTTTGCTATTTGATTTCCTCCAGCGATTAAAGGTACTAGATTACTTGTAGAATGCTGACTCTTTCTAGCCAATGAGAAGTCAATTGCGAACAATTTTCTCACTGATTTTGGGTCTTGCGATAAAGCGAGGCCTCCATCGGACCTCGCATCTATAACGACCAACAAGTAAGGCCAAAGTCCTTACTTGTTAAGCAAAGTAGTTGATGCCCATGATTTCGCGTACACCGTCGAGTGTTTCTCGTCCAGATTTACGCGCCGTTTCAGCCCCAGCGGCGGCCACTTCTTTGAGGTAACTAGGTTTACTTTCGAGCTCGGCGATCTTATCACGGATCGGACCGACGTAGTCGACCATGTCTTTACCAAGCTGCACTTTTAAATCGCCGTAACGAATGCTGCAGTCGTTGTAAGCCGCTTCGAACTCAGCCAAGGTTTCGGGCTTTGAAACCAATTGCATGAGATTGAACAGGCCTTGCACCGCATCCGACTTTTGAGCGTTTGGCTCTTGTGGTCCAGCATCTGCTGTGGCTTTCTTCAGCTTCTTAAGAATGGCCTCATCTGTGTCGGTGAGGAAAACGGCATTGTTTACATTGTTGTCGGACTTGCTCATTTTCGATCCCGTGCCGTCTAAGCTGAGAATCTTGATCAACTCTTCCGTATAGCTAAAAGCTTCTGGAAGCACCAAAAAGTCGGTGTCGTAATGGTGGTTGAAACGCTGGGCAAAATTTCGAGCCATCTCGAGGTGTTGCATCTGGTCTTTCCCGACTGGTACTTTGTGTGCTCGGTGCACGAGAATGTCAGCAGCCATCAAAACCGGATAGGTAAGTAAACCGGCATTTAGGGTTTGACCCTTTTGCCGTGCTTTCTCTTTGAAGGTCGTGCATTTCTCTAGTTCCCCTTTGTTGGCGAACATAGCCAGCAAAAGATAGAGCTCTGGAATTTCCGGAACATCGCTCTGCACATAGACCGATGCCTTGTTCGGATCTAGTCCACACGCGAGATAGGTAGCCATGGCTCGCTTAACGTGCTGAGGCAAAACCAGCGGATCGGTATGCGTTGTGAATGAATGGTAGTCTGCTATAAAGAAGTAGCAATTGTCAAAGTCGTCTTGCATTTTGACGTAATTGGCAATGGCTCCAAAATAATTTCCTAGGTGAAAGAGTCCCGTTGGGCGAGACCCGCTTAGTACAGTTTGCATGCTGCGAAGTTAATGCGTTATTGAATTACAGTTACTGAGTTAGTGAATTACAGAGTGACTGAGTGACTTGCGTTGGTCTTGCTGCTCCCGATAGCTCGTGAAGACTCCCAAAGTAAATTGGTGAATACTGCCACTTGCTTCGCAGCTGCAAGGATTGATTGAGGAGGACATAGTTATTGACCTCCTTCTTTAAAGGAAGGAAGGGTTCAGGCGGCTAGCGCCAAGAGAGGGAAGGAAAACGATATGTGAAGAACTGGTCTTTCATCTTAAATGGTAAACGAGAACCAATGGTAAAAAGTTCTTTACAGAAGAAATTTCTGCGAATCTGCCACGATTTTTTAAGATTAGTAATTGTAGCAAGAAGTAAAACCCTCAGCTAGAATTCTTGAAATGGAGGTTTGAAAAACGTTAGAATTTCTATACGAGACCGTGTTCTTTGAGAGTTTCTTGAGAACTATTTGGCCCATTCTATTTTCGTAAGTTTGAATTCCGATTCGTGAGAGCGATTAAAGTTGTTGATATCATGGCAGAAGACAAACCCAGACTTGCGAGGTTGACCGCAATATTGACTCAATTGCAATCGAAGCGAATTGTTACTGCTCGTGAGCTGGCCGAAAAGCACGACGTAAGTATTCGAACCATTTATCGAGATATTAGAACGCTGGAGAAATCGGGCATTCCCATCAACATGGAAATCGGGAAAGGATACTCCATCATGGAAGGCTACAAATTACCCCCCGTGATGTTTACGGAGCAAGAAGCCAATGCATTAATTACTGCTGAACAAATCATTTCGAAAAACCAAGACAAATCGCTTCGAGATCATTGCAAAAATGCCATTGAAAAGATCAAGTCTGTTCTGCAGTATTCTCAAAAAGACAAATCTGAACTGCTCAGTCAACGATTGCAAATACGGACAAATATCCAGACGGAGGAAACAAGCGATTATCTCATACAGTTGCAAACTGCTATTACGAATTACCAGCTCGTCGATTTAGATTACTTGTCACTTCAAAACAAATCGACCAAGAGAAAAATTGAACCCTTTGCATTGATACACACTCAAGATAATTGGATCTTGATTGCCTATTGTCGTTTGAGGAATGATTTTCGAGCTTTCAGACTGGACTGCATGCAAAGCATTTCTACCATAGACGAATCCTTCGAACCTCATAAATTGACGTTAGAAGATTTCTTTAAGGAAGCAAGAAAAAAATGGGAAAGCACCCCTGACATACCCTTGACATAAGGTCGCTCTACTTTTGGATTGAACTTAAATAATCACGACTATGCAGAAAGTAATAATTGAGCCATTCATTGTCATCGGAATCGCTGTTCGAACCACCAATGAGAACGGGCAATCGGGCCAAGACATCGGTCAACTCTGGGGCAAATTCATGTCGGAGAAAATCGCCGATCAGATCCCGAACAAAATTGATGAGAGCGTTTTCTCGATCTACACGAACTACGAGGGTGACCACACGAAACCATACGATACGATTCTCGGATGTAAGGTAGGTTCGCTAGAAACTATTCCTGAAGGCATGGTTGGACAGGCATTCGAGGGCGGCACCTATGGAAAATTCGTGTCGAAGGGCGACTTGACTAAGGGTGTGGTTTTTGGCACTTGGGTGAGTATTTGGGAAGGCGACTTGGATCGAGTGTATACTGCCGATTTTGAAATTTACGGTGAGAGAGCACAAAATCCGAGCGACGCTGAAGTGGATGTTTTCGTTTCGATTAAATAAGCGGCCTTTGTTGATAACGGAAAGAGCATGGTGGCCGACTGCAATGCATGTACACCACAGATTTTCACAGATTTACCACAGATTATGAAAATCAATTTCGATGCATCAAGTGGCTTCTTCAAGGACAAATGAATCGATCTCCAAAAGCCAATGTTTCTCGGCGAACCGATTCCATATCTTTTGACCAATGTGGAGATGCCATGATGTGTGCTCCTACGTTGGGGAATGCCTGAATGCTCTTTTGATTTTCTGGCGTGGAGAAATGTTCGTAGGCTTCTTTCATGGCAGGAATGGAGACTGTTTTGTCGCATTCGTCGTCGCTCTTGTACCAATAGCCCATGAAGATCGGTTGGGTGATTTTTTCCCAAGTTGTAGGTGTCATGCTGTGGTTGACCAGTGACTGCATGGCCAAAAGTGCCTCGAGGCGATAGCGATTGGTAGCGTATTGAGCGCCGCCCTCTGGAGTTTCGTAAGTTCTGTGTTTGCCACCAAACATCAGTCGGAGTAACTGCAGCCCCCAAGGGCCCGTCATGTGTTTTGCACGCGTATCGTGAACGGCAATGTTGGGTGAATAGCAGAGGAGCCCATCGACCGACTCGGGATGTTGCGCAGCCAGGGTAATGCCAAGTGTTGAGCCCGTA
>Ga0209828_1004427_pt1 | contig 10080 bp, 7 predicted proteins | sample MaitaG_FD_187429 | JGI IMG/M metagenome (GOLD analysis project Ga0209828, IMG submission 187429) | Marine algal microbial communities from Maine, USA - Maine_Asex2 metaG (SPAdes) (version 2) | ecosystem: Host-associated > Algae > Red algae > Unclassified | place: Maine, USA | collected 2015-01-05
TTGATTTTTTTCAACTGATATTGAAACTTTAGACTAATAGAATCTTTTTCCATCTTTACAATTTTCAAATTAAATGAACCTAAATCTAAGTACGAATAATAATCTTCAAGTGACTTCACTAACTCTTCTTCAAGAACTTCAAGACTTCTGATCTTGTCAATCATAATTATAAAATCAATACTTAATACTCTAATATCTCTTTTGGTGTAATTTATAAGTTCAGAATTATAGACTTTAATGTTTGGTACAGAAATCAAGTCATCATCATCGTTCAAGATTTTCGTTTTAAATAAAGTCAATTCTATAACCTTCCCTTTCATTTCGTTGGTACTAATATAATCTCCAATTTCAAAGTCTTTAGAGAAACCAAAATACAAACCAACTAAAAAATCCGTGATGTACTCCTTAAAAATCAATACCATGGCAGCAGCTACGATACTCAAGGAAGTAAGTAGGCCTTTAAAATCAATGCCAAAAAGAGAAAATATAAATACAATAATCAATATTGCAATGATCGCCTTAAATATATTCTTTATCCCAAAAATGAAGTTGTCCGAGCCCTTATTGTATATTCCCTTTGTACGCCGATACCACCAAATCATCAATTCTTGCGTAATAATTAAGATTCCAATACCAAGAATAAATTGGATGAAGGAAATACCTAAACTGGCTAATTTTTCTGGATTAAATATAATATCCATACGTTTTTCTCTAATTAAATATCACTAAAACGATGTTTACCCTAATAAGTTTGCATTTTCAAGATTAAGAATTAGAATTATTTCTATTGATGCTCTAATGTCCTCATATTAAACAACTTATAAAATCATGAATGTTTTATTTTCTGATGATAAAGAATATAAAATCAAGTTCAAGGATGGATATGTAGAACACTAAATTTGCTACAATCTGAGCTAGTAAAAATGCAAAACAATATTTAAGTTACAAATATCTCTCTATGGGCATTAATCTAAATACCAAAATTATCGATTTAGTAAATACCAAATTCAGAACTTTACAGCCAAGACATTCTATCCAAAATGCCGAACTAATTTTCAATGAAATAAATAGAAAAATCTTACCAGTTTTGTCAAATCATAGATATAATAACTATATAAAATCGGATGCAGAAAATCTAATTTAGCATGGTGTGGATCAATAAATAGTTGAATAAATCACGATATGATACTTTGGTAGCATAGTTTATTAATCCTTTTTTGTTCATTTGGATTATTAAAGGAGGATTATTTGACACTGTTTTGTGATAAGACATTCCTGCCTAATGGAAAAGAAAGAATACTAAAAACCTAGTAACAATAGAATTACAAAAGAATGTATAAGATTAAAATCATTCTATCTTGATTTTCAAAACATCCTTTGTATAAATTATTTTGCCCTGAATATATCTCCAACCTTTTATTATAAACGGGTTCGGAGATATTGCAAGGGCATTTTTTTAAGGATTTTTGAAAAATAATGGTATTAAAGTATGGTTTTCTCAATATTGAAATATTTATAGCTCCAAATCAAGAGGCTGGAATAAAAGCCGTGCAAAGAAGGCTTTGATAATTAAATATCTTTTTAAATTTGCTTTTTAATCTTAAGTATAATAGCATCTACAAAATTTTATACAACTAAGAAGAATAGTATTTACAAATATTATACAGTATGATCAGAATAGCCCAATATGTATTCATTATTTGTTTCTTTATCATATCTAAACCCGCAATTGCACAAACAAGTAACTCGACCTTAATTAGACATATTGAAAACAAAATAGAAGCCTTAAGTGATCGGATTGATTTGACCCAGAAGGAAAAGCATGACTTACTCTTAATCCTTACAGATTTTAGAATGAAGCAATCTAAGTTGAGTATTTTTTCTGAAAATCTTGATTTAGATTATAAAAATATCATCGATGAAAGAGATAATAAAATATCTAAATTATTGGGTAAAAATAAACTAAAAGTATTTCAATTATTAGAAGAAATTCAAATGATTAATATCATCCAATCTTCTAATGAGATCAACTCCTTTATGGATGAAAATTTAGAATTGGGTGACCATCTCATTAAGTTTAGAATAAAATTTATACTCCCTCAATTATCAGTGATTAGCACTGATTTTTCCAATAAACTCTCTACTAGTGATCTCATAAAACTTAAAAATATAAGATCTCAATTTTACAACAATTTGACGTTTAAAGAATCCAATGGCTCAAATTGGTCTCCACTCCAGCAATTAGACAGCGAGTCTAAAAACGACTTTTTTAACTTGTTAAAAAAATTGGAGCAATTCATAATAGACAATCACAAATCAGTATATAATACAAAAGAAGCTTGGGATAAGGCTCAATATAATATTTACCAAGATTACATCAATGAAAACAACATCAATGCACTACAGCAAGATGAAAAATTGATGGCAGAGTTTCGAGTCAACATGCAAATATTTCATTTTCATTTGCTCATGCTGATTCCTTACGATAGAGAGTCCTACGCTGAAAACTTAAATATTTGCATAACTCAAAAGAATCGAATTAAAGATATGATTTTATCACAAAATGAACTAATCAATAAATAAACTTCAAACAATATAAAATGAGAACATTATTTATTTTTATCGCGTGTATTCTCCTCATGACTTCCTGTGTGAGCAAGAAAAAATATCTTGATTTAGGATATGAATTAGATAATATAACCAACGACTTAAGAAGTTCCAAATATGACTTAAGTGAGTGTAATAAGCAAAAATCACAATTGGAATCACAATTGGAATCAGAAAAAGCAAGGAATTCTAGTTTAGTAGAAAATAAACAAACCATTGACCAATCGAATAAGGATCAAATGGAAGATTTGAAGCGACAAATAGAGGACTTAAAAAAACAGAGAGAACAGCAATACACACAAGTTGGTGATCTTACTGTATTGTCGCAATCTGCTAATGAAAATATCAATCAAACCATTAAGCAATTAGAGCAAAAAGATAAATACATTAGATATCTATTTGATGCAAAGGATAAGGCAGATTCTCTTAATTTAGCTTTAGCCGTTAACTTAAAGTCAGTGCTCAAAAAAGGAATAGATGACGAAGACATAGAAGTAAAAGTGGATAAAACCGTTGTATATGTCAACCTTTCCGACAAAATGTTATTCAATTCTGGAAGTTTTACCCTAACTGCTAGAGCTGATGAAGTATTATCAAAAGTAGCTCAAATTATAAAATCAAAACCTGAACTTGATCTAATGGTAGAAGGGTATACTGATAATGTTCCAATCAGCAGTAGCTGTATGACAGATAATTGGGATTTGAGTGTAAAGAGATCCGCTCAAGTGGTCAGAAAATTACAAACACAATATAATGTAAATCCAGACAAATTGATAGCAGCAGGACGTGGTGAATATAATCGGATATCAGAGAATACAACTGCTGATGGAAGAGCAATGAATAGGCGGACAAGGATCATTTTATTACCAAGGTTGAGTCAGTTTTATGATTTATTGAAACCTCAAGACCTAGACTAATATTTTTGGAAACCATTTAGTTATTGGAAGTCTATATCTAATATTCATCAAATTTAAAACAATGAAATCAGTATTAATTGTCATTATTTTTCTAATAAAGATTAGTCTATTTGGACAATCAGTTTTAGTATCTGGAAGTATCTCCGATGATAAAAACAATAGAAAACTTGATGAGGTATTAATAGAAATTTACAATCAAGAAAGTGACGGATTCTTGACTTCTACTTACTCAGACCAAAACGGAAAGTATGCAGTCGCTATTCCGAAGGAGGGAAATTTTCTATTTAGAATCGAAAGACAAGCCTACTATATCGAAGAGGCTTTTTTGAGCAGCAACAGCGATAACTTCACTCATGATATTAAGCTTACAAGGTTACCTGGGTATGAGTTTGAAGCTACGGTTAAGGAATTGCTTAGTTATAAGAATGGAAATTTAGGAAGAGAACTAAAAAATACTAAAATTGAAATCTATAACAATACGTCCGACAAAGAAATTGTAATCATTGAAGATGACCCTGATAATACTTTTAAAGTCAATTTTGAAAGAAACAATCACTATACCATTCTGCTCCGAAAAAAAGGATATTTCGCTAAACGAATAGAAGTTTTTGTAGATGTAGAGGGCTGTATTCTTTGCTTTGAAGGATTAGGTACATATGCCAGTCCGGAAATAGAAAGTGCACTAACAGAAAACAATCAGCGTGGCAGTATCATAACAGATATAGCGATGAAGAAAATTATTCAAGACGAAAATATTGCCCTGGATAATATATACTACGATTATGACAAATGGTTCATCCGCAAGGATGCAAGACCGGCTTTGGAAAATTTAGTTAGAATCTTAAAGCGAAATCCGATTATAGTAGAATTGGGTTCTCATACAGACAGTCGGGGAGAGGATGAATACAACATGACCTTATCAGACAAAAGAGCAGAAGCAGCCGTTGATTATATCGTCTCAAGGGGCATTAAGTCTTCTAGAATCACTGCAAAAGGATATGGAGAAAGTAAGCTTCTAAATAAATGTTCCAATGATGTAAAATGTACTGATGGTGAACATCAAGAGAATAGAAGAACAGAATTTAAGGTAACCGCATTTATAGAAGAATCCAACTTTGACAACAAGTCTTTAAAAGAGATTTTAAGGCTCGAAAAAGAAGCTGGTAGTAGATTAAAGGAAACTATAAATGTTATGGAAAAATAAGGATGTTATATGACTTTATAATAGTCAGTGAAAGAAATGGATTAGATGGACAGGATGTTTTTGATTCTAAAGATGAATATGATGATATTTTGGATTTATATAATGAAATGGATTCAGATTCAATAATGCAAAACAATATTGAACAAGAGTCGTGAGATTTAGCTAACTAAGATAATTTTTTGAGGGGTAAAGATGGTAATTTACTTCAAAACGAGAACCATCACCTTAATTTTCGAAGATATATTGTACCCTGGAAATATGCTCAAACTTTAAAATAGGTTTGGAGATATTGAAAGGGTACTTTTATTTTGTGAATTTTGGTTTAATAAAAATAATGAAATATGATTCCACTTATATCTGAATTTGGCGCTCAGATTGAATTTATATGCATACTGGTAGTTTGTGTCGTTATAGCAAGTTATATTCTCAAACGGTTTCATCAACCTAACCTAGTTGCATATATCTTGATTGGAATACTAATTAGTCCTAATGCATTTGATTTGATTCAAGAACCAGAAAGCATGAAGTTCATTGGCGAATTAGGCATCATTCTTTTATTCTTTTTTATTGGTATGGAGATTAATCTACAGCATTTTGTCAAAGGCTGGAAACTGGCTTTGTTTGGCACATTAGGGCAAATCATAATGAGTATTCTAGTCATGTTTTTGATTGGATATATATTGAATTGGACCACGACTAGAAGTTGGGTGCTAGGGACCGTAATTGCATTATCTAGCAGCGCTGTGGTATTTAAGTTATTAGAAGAAAAAAACTTATTAGAAAACCCTATCGGTAGACATGTGACCAATATCTTACTTGCTCAAGACATTGCCATTGCTCCAATATTGATTATCATTTCCATCATAGGGGGCAGTCAAGATACAAGCATCACCTTACCTATAATTGGCGGGATCTTATTCCTTTCTATCATGATATACGTATATAAGGTGCAGGAAATAAAGTGGTTGCCATTCAAAAAAGAAATCAAAAATGACCATGAGTTACAAGTTTTTCTTGCCTTATTCTTTTGCTTCTCAGGGGCATTGATTGCCTCTTGGTTCAATATTTCGGAAGCCTTAGGAGCGTTTATCGGAGGATTGGTTATGCATGCAGGTAAAGCTACAAAATGGATACATGACGCTATACATTCATTTCGTATTTTATTTGTCGCTATTTTCTTCATCAGTATAGGAGCACAATTGAAAATACACTTTATCTTTGAAAATGGTCTGGAATTGGCGTTAGTTTTGATTGCCGTATATGCGACCAATCATTTTATCAATACCGTGATTCTCAGATTATATAATAACACTTGGTCTGATGCCATTCTGGGAGGTGCATACTTAGGTCAGATAGGTGAATTGAGCTTTTTAATTTGTCTATCAGCATTCAATGTAGGAATTCTTACAGAGTATGCTTATGATTTTACGTTGGCACTAATATCTTTGACTATTCTTATAAGTCCATTTTGGATTCTATCTACCGAAAAATTAACTTTGAGTAGAAAATAATTCTTCAACCTTTAACCACGAAAAGCTAACATATTGAGCGTTAATGTAATTATGGTGTGGTGAATTAATTAAACAAAAGTCATTGAATATCGGTTCATAAAATAATAGGACAGTAAGATACAGATTATCAATGAAGGAGTCATAAAATAATGGGTTACGCAAATACCACCCGCTAGAAATAGGTGGTTATAGGTCTCAGACTGAAAGTCATTTTAAATATCAGTATTTGGGATTTTTTTAATTCTTATTGTCAGTACTCATTCCGAAAGTTCTCTGAACTTTCGACTCTCTATTAAAAAGAGGGTTATTGTCGGTAATACCTTCTCTCCTGAGAGCAGGTGTACCAAATGCAAGTTGGGTCGGATAGGTCCTGATTGAACGTAATGAGTATTTAAATGAAATTAATCGGTGTAAAGAGAAAGGATTTAAATCTATATTGAGACTATTAAACAGCGATTTATTAAACAGCGATTTATCAGACAAAGGGGCTATATATTTTGTAATGCTTAAGTAAATGCTTAAATCAAAATTTATACATCTTATTAATATAGAAATTAGTTGAGGAATCGATTATTCGCCACAATCTGAAATTGAATAAAATTAATGAAAATAATAATAGCTGGAGCTGGTGCAGTTGGTTTTCACTTAGCAGAACTAATGTCAAGGGAAAATCAAGACATTACCCTAATAGACTTAGACGAAGAAGTGCTAGCGTATGCGAGTAGCCACCTAGATTTACTAACGATTAAAGGGGATGTGTCTTCTACTAAAATCTTAGAACAAGCCAAAGTTTCTGCTTCCCAATTATTTATTGCCGTTACCACCTCTGAAAAAACCAATATCTTATCAGCCATTCTAGCCAAAGAGTTTGGAGCAAAAAAGACGGTAGCCCGTATCCAAAATTCTGAATACTTGGAAGTGCCTCAAAAAGAAAGATTCAAAAAACTTGGCGTAGATGTGCTGATTTCTCCTACCCAATTAGCGGCTCAGGAGATGCTACGACTTTTAGAACGAGCCTCATTTACTGATTTATTTGAATTTGAAAATGGTAAACTTTCTATTGTAGGCTTTACCTTAGATGCCACTTCTCCACTAATCAATCAATCCATTACCCAAATTGATGAAATGAATGAGAATTTCTCATTCAAAGGCATTGCCTTACTCAGAGGTCAAAAAACCATTATACCAAAGGGAGATACTTTATTAAGACAAGGAGACCACTTGTATATTGCTACACCTAAAGAAAATTTGGATGAGGTTATGATTTTTGGAGGAAAGCAACTCCAACCCATTAAAAATGTGATGATCGTTGGAGGGACTCGTCTTGCTATAAAAACGGCCAGTATACTTGAAGACAGATATCGGGTAACCATTGTGATCACAGACAAAAAACAAGAAAATCAATGTCTAGAAATATTGAAAAATAGTTTGATTGTAAAAGCAAATCCAGGTAATATAAACGCTTTAAAGGAAGAAGGTTTAGAAAGAATGGATGCCTTTATTGCCCTTACCGCTAATTCGGAGATTAATATCATAACCAGCCTTACTGCTGAGCAAGTTGGAGTCTATAAAACAATAGCTTTGGTTGATAATATAAATTACATTCATATTGCACAAAACATAGGCATTGATACGATTGTCAACCAAAAACTTATTGCCGCCAATAACATTTCTATATTTATAAGAAAAGGCAAGATTGAGGCTATTGCTAGTTTACATGGCGTGGATGCTGAAATTATTGAATTTGTCATTCATAAAAGTAATCGACTATTAAAGCATCCTGTACGAGATTTACATTTTCCGGAGAAATCTATTGTAGCTGGTGTGATTCGAGGGGAAAAAAGCTATCTTCCAGATGAAGATTTTCGCTTTGAATTAGAAGATAAAGTAATTATATTGGCGCTTCCAGAAGCCATTCATAAAGTAGAAGAAATTTTCAGATAAGTGATAAATATAGGAATTGTCACCAATGTAATAGGGGTTTTGCTCATCGTACTAGGTGGGTTTATGCTGACAACCTTAGGATTTTCATTCTACCATTCTTCAGGTGACAGTGTAGCTATTATTTATGCCGCATTTACCTGTATCACCATTGGAGGAATCACTTGGTGGATTACTAGAAATTCCAGTAAAAATATTGGTAAGCGTGAAGGCTATCTAATTGTGGCTTTAGGTTGGGTAGCAGCTTCTCTTTTTGGAAGTTTACCCTATCTTTTTAGCAACGTAATACCGGACTTTAGTAATGCTTTCTTTGAGAGTGTGTCGGGTTTGACAACGACGGGTGCGTCCATTATTACGGATATTGAATCCATGCCCGAAGGCATTCTATTTTGGAGGAGTCTCACTCAATGGATAGGTGGTATGGGGATCATAGTTCTAACAGTCGCTATCTTTCCTTTATTAGGTATTGGAGGGGTAGAGTTGTTTGTTGCAGAGGCACCCGGACCTACATCGGATAAAATACATCCTCGGATAAAAGAAACGGCTAAGAGACTGTGGTTGATCTATGTCGGTCTTACTGCTTTACTAGCTCTTATCCTATTTATTAATGGTATGTCTTTCTTCGATGCTATGAATCATGGATTAACAACAATGTCAACCGGTGGATTCTCAACGAAAAACATAAGTATTGAATACTTTGACACCCCGGCCATACAGTATCCCATCGCCTTTTTTATGTTTTTGGGAGGTATTAATTATACCGTAATTTATTTTAGTTTAAAAGGCAATTTTAAGAAAGTTTGGCAAAGTGATGAGTTTAAAACCTATGTGATTTTGGTAATGATTTTAGCCATGGTCGTCACAATCATCGTTTACAACGTTAGTGGACAGTCTTTTGAAAAGTCATTTAGAGATTCTATATTTCAAATTTTATCTATCGTTACCACAACAGGTTTTGTATCGGCAGATTACACCTCTTGGACCCCGGCGCTGACCCTATTATTTTTCTCTCTATTATTTGTAGGAGCATGTGCGGGCTCTACAAGTGGAGGTATAAAAATTATAAGACATTTGGTATTCTTTAAAAATTCCTTTTATGAATTTAAGCGACTACTACACCCACGGGCTGTGATAAGGATACAGATAGATCAACAAATAGTTAAGCCTCGAATATTGACTCATATTCTAGCTTTTCTTCTAATCTATATAGTGATTTTCATACTGAGCTCATTCATCATGGGCTTCATATTTGCAGACTTTGAGCAACCTTTGCTGACTTCTGTCGGTGCAGTTGCCACCGCATTAGGTAACGTTGGACCTTCGATAGGAGAACTTGGACCTTTGCACAATTTTGCCCAGGTCCCAAAAGAAGGAAAATATTTTCTAATTTTTTTAATGCTATTAGGGCGGCTGGAACTTTTTACTATTCTGATTCTTTTTACACCCTATTTCTGGAGAGTAAATTAATAGTTTTGTCTCTTGACTTCAAAGTGATTATACTTTTAGAAGATCGGGTATACTCACTTCTTTCTTGGGATAACGATTGGGAATGATTTGACCTATGAGCTATTTGGAATATTCTATTCTGAGAAATTCAGCACTAGCATTTATGGTTGAAGACAATCAATTATGACAGACGAAGCTTTACAAAAATAATAGTATTACACTGATTATTAACATCTCCATTCAATAATATGACTACCTTTATGAAGTTGCTTTTATTATATTTTCTAGCCTTCCATAACTTAATGTATAATTTTTTTTAGACAACAATAGTATGGAAGATGAATTCAAGTTGAAGAGATTAAGTGAAGAAAAAAATAACGATTGGTCGAAAAGATAAGGTTGACTTCCCTGAATTAGGATTTAAAAATATTGACATAAAAATGGATACGGGTGC
>Ga0209828_1004432_pt1 | contig 10075 bp, 13 predicted proteins | sample MaitaG_FD_187429 | JGI IMG/M metagenome (GOLD analysis project Ga0209828, IMG submission 187429) | Marine algal microbial communities from Maine, USA - Maine_Asex2 metaG (SPAdes) (version 2) | ecosystem: Host-associated > Algae > Red algae > Unclassified | place: Maine, USA | collected 2015-01-05
TTCTTTTCCTTCATCGTTCTCGGCGAGAATGTTCAGCACGCAGCAGCCGAGTCTGATCAAGATCGAATTCTGTTCGTCGTCTCCAATGCGGACTACTATGGTGAGTCTGACATTACCACAGCAAACCACTTTACCGAGCTGGTCATTCCCTATGATGTGCTGAGTAAGGCCGGCTATGCCATCGACTTTGTTAGTCCCCAAGGTGGAGCAGTACCAATTGGCTACATCAACGCTTCAGATACAATGATCAAGCAGTACCTCTACGATTGCTCTTTTATGGAGAAACTTGCTCAGACCAAGCATCCAGATGCCATTGATGCCTCACTCTACCAAGCCATCTACTATGGAGGTGGTGGAGCTGCCATGTTTGGAGTAGCCGAAAATAAAGCCATTCAGAACATAGCGATGCAGATCTACGGGCAGAATCAGGGTGTCATCTCAGCACTATGCCATGGCAGCATCGGCATTGCCAATCTCAAGAATGAAGATGGCAGCTACTTCGTAGCTGGAAAAGTCGTGAATGGTTTTCCCGATAAATTTGAGAATAAGGATGCCCGGTATTTCGAAGAATTTGACCATTCGGTAGAAACACTCCTTCAAAAACGAGGAGCTCAGTTCAACTATTCAGAAGAAGGATGGGACAGCTATTTCCGCGTAGACGGAAGATTAATTACCGGACAAGATCCGAGTTCTGCCAAAAAGGTCGCCCAGGAAATCATTCTTGCTCTAAAGGCTGCTCAAACAAAAAATTAATTACTATGAAACACTACTTGCATATACCGTTTGCTCTGCTATTTTTTTTCAGCACGTCACTGTACGCACAGCAAAAATTATCCCCCACAGAAGCACAAATGGAAGATCTATTTGGTGACTGGACGGATGACACCAAACCAGGGCTTGCGCTTTGTGTTTTGAATGATGGCAAAATAGAATTTCAAAAAAATTGGGGTCTTGCCAATGTAGAGCACGGGATCGAAATCGAGAATGAAACCGTTTTTCTCTTTCCCGATATGTCTGAGCAAATGCTGGCATTCAGTATCCTACTCCTAGTAGATCGAGAAGAGCTTTCAATGGATGAGCAACTAGGTGCTAACCTTGACTTTTTGCCAGCGCAATTGCAGGAACTCACGATCGAAGATTTATTGCATCATCGCACAGGACTTATCCCTATGAATTTTGTCAAGACATTGGCTGGTCATCAAAATCACACTGGCACGACAAAGCCAGATCTGATCAACTTACTGGACAAAAAAATGGCAACGGCTGGCACTCTAAATTCCTATGACTACTCAAGAGCTGGCTTGCGGCTGCTCCAGATGATCCTGGAGAAAAAGACCAAAAGTAGTTTCGCCAACTTTGCACAAAAAGAAATTTTCGCTCCACTGCAAATGAAGAGTAGCTCTATCGCACCACCTGGTCAGAGCATACCTCATAAAGCACAAGGCTACGTCAAAAATGAGGAAGGTTTTCAGACCTTTCAGGAGCCAACAAATTACCTCGCCTGTGATCAGTTGTATACGACGTCCTATGACCTGTGCCTATGGGCTGATAATTTCTGGCGACCAAAAATTGGCCATCAAAAGATTTGGCAACAAATGGACCAGTTGATGACCTCCGAGGGCGAACCACTGGAAATGAAAAATACTGCTCAGTATGTGGGCCAGCATAGGTATTGGAATTACCTGGGTGAGAGCAAATTGTATCAAATAGGAATGACCCGATCTTTTGCCGCCAAATTGATCCGGTATCCCAAACATGATCTGGCTGTGGTTGTGCTGGGCAATTTTGGCGAGTACAATGGACACCTTGCTACCGGATGTTCTCAATTCTATTTGCAGCCTTTCCTTGCCGACCCGCCGACGGCAAAAGAGCAGCCAACCTTTCTAGCCACCAATCAGCTAGATCTAGATCAATACTGTGGCAACTATTGGGACTACAAAAACGAGTCCGGAGCTGTCGTTTCATTTGAGAATGACACACTGTTTTATACCCACTTAATATCGGGATGGAAAATAAAACTCGAAACCGTAGCAGATGATCAATTCTATCTCAACCGAAGATCAGGATATGATGTCGCAATTGATACAGAAGAAGGTGAGCTCACGCTATCTATTCCAGGACAAAAGCCGAAGCAATTGATAAAAGTCCCTGTGAATAGTGACTGGCATGCGCATGTCTCAGAGATTGCCGGGCATTATCACAATCAGGAACTAGCCATGAGCCACGAACTCGTAGTAAATAAGGAAGGCATTACTTTGCGGAATAAGCGTGCTATCGATATCTCATTTAAGCCTCTGACCAAGGATACGTATACAAGCACAGACTTGTACTACAGTCGGATCAATGTAGATAGAGACCCTACAGGAATGGTAACTGGTATACGCATTTCCAATCCGAAACTCAAAGACATCTTGTTTGAGAAGCAAGGGGTTCAGTGATCATGGCCGCATCAATCTCCCACAGCGTTGAGACAGTAATTCATCATATTCTTTCTTCATGCCAGGTGATAGAAAGGAAAGTTCGATCAAATCTTTCATCACTTCTCTCTTCTCAATCAGGTTGACTATTTCCGCGAGAATAGTGGTCTCATCTAGGTTCAATTTATCTCTTCCAAAATATTCGACCAAGTGCTCCCTCTTAATCTTTCCTTTTTTTTCCGCCCAAAGGCAAGGCCATCTCTTCTTCTACGCCATCCATGGAGATGGTCGAGTTGAGCAGGTCATACTCAGGGCTTAACTGCACTATTTGATTACGGCTAATAAGGCTAAAATTTTTCGGATGCATGTCTTCATTACCTGTCAAAAAACTAAATTTGTTCTTCTAAATAATTTCCTTTTTTCAAGTAAGGGGAATGTGCAGAAATCATCGATCACTGAAATCAGTTTCTCCATTGAGAAATTATATTTCGTTTTCCTTGTATTATTTGTCAACTGGGCAAAATCTTCTTGATGAACTTTCTTATTTCTACCATACCGATCAAAACGCTTTATAAAATAGTTGAGGCTTCCATCTTTAGAATATATCAATCCGGTGAGTGGAACTTCAATCCCAAACGACTTTGCCATTTTCATCGTCAAATCTTCATTTTCGGGTACCTCCCTAAAGATGTCACTTTGAGGCTTGACAATAAATGTGCCACCACAGCCTACTATTTCTAGTTCTTGCCTTTTCTATACTCCATTAGTGCATTTAGACTCATCTGAATAGCGTCAACATAACTTATTTACTGCAATAGCAGTAAATAATGATGTTTCAGAACGAATTGTTGAGTCATTGCGAGCTCCTTGAAACGTGGGCTGCATGGTGCTGCACCGATAGGCACCAGCAACCTCCAGGAAGGAGTTACACTGTATTGGGCCAATGATTCATCGCATCAAGGATACCTCCCATCACGATGCAGCACAAAAGCCAGAACGCAAGATTAATCAACATTGCTTTTCCCGATCTCTGTTCGAACAGCGCATTTGAAACATACATCGTTGCGAAAATGAGAAACAAGATCACACCATGGAATGCTCCATGCCCAAACGAATCAAACTCCCCTTCCTGTCCGGGCGCATTATTGAAGTTGATAAAGAAGAAACTGAGGAGAAAAGCCATCAGGATCGACAATCCCATCATGACCGGCATATTCCCACTGCGTTGTTTTTCTTCTGTCATGCCGATCGCCTCCATCCATGCCTTCCCAAAAAGCATCGGGCTATACCAAAGAAACCCCAAGACCATGGGCACCAGGGTCGCCAAGACCATGGACAGCCAATTCACATTTTCCATAATAGTAGATCGTTAATTTTTCACCAATAAAGTATGAAAAATCTAGTGCTCAGCACAAATATTTGAAGAAGCTATTTCTTTTCGAAGTACTCGTCAAAGGATATTTGTTCACCTCTGGAATTTGTGAGCTGACCGTGACAAATGAGCGCTTGCCCTGCGAGAGGAAGGCATTGCATTGAGAGCTTCACTTTCAAGAAATGATGATGGAGCTGCAGCTGGAGGTAGAGCGGATTCGCTTTTAATACTTCATAGGTACCATAAAATCGGTGACGCTCGAGTGGATAAGAAGCCCGCCACTGATCTTCGATCATGATCCGAAAAAGCTCGACTCTATTCTCCTCAAGGAAGTGCAGGCGCTCACGATAAGTTACGTAAAAACGCCCCTCCGCACTATTGAAATCTGTTTGTGTCTTTTGGGAAGTTTCAAATACATTCCCTACCAACTGGGCCATCTACGGCAATTTAAACATCGAATATGACTCCCTGGGGTTAAAAACCTTATTCGTTGTGATGCTACTCCACCACCTTCACTTTTACCGCGATCGGGCCTTTGGGACCCTGTTCTACCTCGAAGCTCACTTTATCTCTATCCTGCAGTGCGGTGCCCTCAGTCACATTATTTGCATGGACAAAAATACTATCGCCCGAGTCAGAATCATTGATAAAACCATAGCCCTTGTCGTGATTAAAGAAACTCACCCTGCCTTTGCGCACGGGATCTTCCCAAACCTTCACCTTTTTCGGGATGCCAAGGACAATCTCACTGGCATCGATCTCTTCCTTCTTTACAGTGGGATCTGGTGGAGTGGTGGTAGGATTGCCATCGGCATCCAAATAGCGGATTTGATCACTGAAATCCAACTTACCGCGCTCTTCCTTTTCAAGCTTGCGCTGCTCGCGTCGTTCTCTTTTTTCTTTCTGCTTCTTAAGTCTCTTCTTCTCTTTTTCTCTTTTATTAAATGATTCCTGTGATCTACCCATTCCTTAAATTTCGTTACTAAAAATACCCCCGCAAAGTGCCAGTGTGTATAGAAAATACGCTACTAAATAGACAATAGTTCCCCGAGAGAGCCCTCAAATGTATGCAAAATAGCTTGACTACGGAAGGGTCACCAGTCCTTTCGACGCAGTACGTAGTACCCCAGTGCCGCATTTACTAAGACCCAGACTGAGGCAATGATCACTTCTTTGAGAAGAATGTAATCTTGGATCTCTTGCATCACATATCTCGGAAACGGGATATGATTCAGGTTATTCATGCTGGTTATGGGCAGATACTGAGCCACTGGTCGGAGCCATTCCTTACCATGAGGGGCATAGGTGATGATTGCGCTCACCATCGGCTCGAAAATCAGAGTGTACATGAATAGGCCGACGATCAGCAAGCCTGGTTTCGGAATCAGCAATACCAAGAACAAGGAAAAGACCAGGAAGCTAAAAACCGCCAAAAAATGTGCCAGCAGGAAACTCATCGAGTCAAACATATATTCAAACCCCTGCACACTTGAATAGACGGAAGCGACAACGACACCAATGACCAGCAACAACAAAGTTGAAGCACCCGCTAGTACACAACAAACCAATATCTTTCCCAGAAAAAATTCACGCTTACTCAGGCCATCGATTATGTTTTGCCGTAACGTGCGATAATTGCTTTCATTTGCAATCGAAATAACCATAATAAAACCCAAGAAGATCTTGAAAATTGCTGCTACAAAAGTGATGTTTTGCCAAACATCCGGATAATCATAAATTGGTAAAATACTGGGGCCAATGCCATTAAAATTGGCACCTCGGCTTTCTATGTACTGTAAGAATATTTTTCCCCCACTGCAAATGACAGTCACACATAGCGCATATAGACCAATCAGTATCCAAAAAGGACGGTGGTGTCTTACCTTGAGCCATTCTATTTCCAATAACCGTACCATCTCAAGCCCCCTGATCGGACAATATTTTAAGAAACTGCTGCTCTAAGTCTCCACCTTTTTCCACCAGATGATGTGCAACCATATTTCGATCGAATAAAAATCTATTTACCGCTTGGGTATTCAAATCAGCTCCCGGCGTTATCTTGTACACCCCTTCTTCAAAGGTCAACTTATCTACTCCTGCCAATTCTGCAAGGTGCCTCCCAAGCAATTCGTGTTCGTCGGAGGCAACCTCAATCGTGCGTTGATCACCCAGGGCTTCATCTACCGAACCCTGAAAGAGTTTCGTGCCTTTTTGTAAAACCATAAAATGAGAACAGACTTTCTGAACTTCATCCAGCAGATGACTAGCTACCATTATCGTCTTGCCCATAGCCGCGATATCCCTGATCAGCTGTCTGATGTCAAAAATACCCATCGGATCCAGGCCATTGGTGGGCTCGTCCAGAATTAGTACTGCAGGATCGCTGAGCAATGCCGAACCAATCGCCAGGCGCTGTTTCATGCCGAGCGAATAGGTTTTAAACGGGTCATCACGTCGCTCCCACAAACCCACCATTTTCAATACTCGTTCGATTTGTGTGGGAGGGCATTCCTTTATGCTGGCGACCACTTTCAGGTTTTGAGTGGCGGTCATGAATGGATAGAAACAGGGACTCTCTAAGATCGCCCCAATTTTCTTGCGACTATTGGCGCTTGGTTCTTCACCAAACCAACGGTAGGATCCACTAGTAGGCTTAAGCACATCGAGAAGCAGGCCCAGGGTAGTCGTCTTACCACTGCCATTTGGCCCCAGCATGCCAAACACCATACCCGGCTCAACAATCAGATTGAGTTGATCCAGTGCAGTAATTCTGCGGTATTTTTTCGTCAAACTATTGGTCTCGAGAATGGCCAAATCAGGTCTTCTTTGTTTGGTTGTGCTGAATTGAATCTACCGTTTCTTCCACTTCTGGCCTTCGATCTTCCTTCCCCTCCAGCATCTTTCGCAACTGCTCAAGAAATGGATTATCAGCAAGGACCTTCGGATCTTTTATTTCCCGCTGCAGATCCAGCAGCTTGATAATGTTGATGCGGCCAAAGATCATGCCCATGTAGTATTTGCCTTTGCGATTGCTGAGCAATACCGTCTCTCCCTCAGCTGGCTTGCCCAAGATAAACAACCTATCATCCTTCCCACCTTCGATGGTGAGGTACTCTTCAAATCCTTCATCATCCTCCAGCGCAGCCCTCACCTTGAGAAAATCGTGCTCGGCAAACCGATCCTCTCTCAAGGGAAAGAAATATGCAGATTGTACGTCGCGGACAAGCTCATTGTATGATTCCAGGTCGGCAATATTGACCATACGAAGAGTGCTTGGATAGAGAAAGATGCCTCGGCTGGCCTGATCGGACTTGCGCAGCGCTTCAAGTGTCTTGCTCTGCGCAAACCCGGGACCTGTCAGCAGCAGGCATCCTAACACGATAAGAATGCATTGCAACTCTATTGGTATCAAAGATGTACTGTTCACTCAGTGGATTTCTAATTATTTCTAGTTGCCATCATCGTGCGACCCCATATTGCCAAAATGTTCAAGCCCTCTGATCTTCATCACCTTCGCCATTTTGGAAATTGCACTCAGGTCTATGTCACCAAACAAAGACATGGCAATAAATTCGTTATCTCCTCCCATCACCATCAGGAGCTCACTGATCTTGCCATTCTGATCCTTGATTAGAAAGCGAGCATTTTCATCTTTGTTTTCAACGGTCATCAACTCTTCATAACCCCCATCTCCATTGATCTTTTTGACCGCATCATCATACATCGCTTTGGAATTACTCACATCATCTTTAAAAATGCCCTTAATCCCTTCCAACTTAGAAATGGCCTCGAGAATTTCTTTTTCTTCTTCCAGCTCTGAATCAAGCTCGGTAAAAAGTGAAAACATCTTACTGGTCACCGATACTTTTGTAAAACTATCATCTTGCTGATATGCTGAAAAATATTTGCTGATTGCATTGTCTTGGGCAAATACACTGAGACCCATCGTTAAGACTAAAGCCACCATCGTTGCGTATTTCATAGTATTATTTATTTGTTATTATTATTTTTTAATTCTTAATTTTTTCCATTGCCCCATCAAATTCCTGAATTGAATACGTGTAGGACATCCCTTCATTCATTTTTGTCGAAAAAAGCATCAATGCCTGCTTGGTAAACTCCAGCGCTTCTTCGGGATCATCATAGACAATGTCATTATTTAGTACGACCGTTTGACTCTGCTGGAAAACGGTAAATCCGACTCCCAAAAACAGGACAGCTGCGGCAGCGTATCTCCAGATTCTTATTTTGCGTCGTATCGGAAGAGTGGCCTTCTCCTCTAGTGAATTCATTATTTCTGCTTCAAATCCATCTGGCAGTTTGATTTCAGAAAAATCTTTGAGCGTTTGAAAAAAATCGCAATCATCATCCGAACGTAAATGGCTGCGCAATTTTTCCTCCTCCTCGAGAGAGCTTTCGCCCTCCCAATATTTTTTAAGTACAGTTGGTCTCCAATCCATAATCTATACGTTTCCTAAGTAATTCTTTAATTTTCTTTCTAGCCCGGCATAAATTTACGCGGACTTCCGGCTGCTCCATCTCCAGCATCTCTCCGATCTCTGGATTTGAATAGCCCATCAGGTCTCGAAGTCTAAAGACTTCTTGTTGTCGTTCTGGCAAGTACTCCATCAGCTGCCGAATTTGCTTTACCAAATCATCATGCATTAAGCGATCATCGCTCTGCACATTTGACTTAGGCTCTGCTGTATCTGCGAGATCTGATGTCCTTCTGTGCGCTCGCTGTTTATCAATAATTAGATTTCGAGTACAGCGTACGCACCAGGCCTCCAGATTGCGCACTTCACCCAACCGATCACGTTGAATCCAGAGTTTCGCATAGACTTCTTGCACCACATCTTGAGCCTGCTCGCGATCATAGATCTTACTGATCGCAAAGCGGTATAGCTTATCCTTTAGGGGCAAGAGCTCCAATCTAAATTCATTGGCGGTCATACAAGTGGGAGACGATGAACTGGCTAAGAAATTACAGGAAATGTATGTTTTTTATGAAATCATCGATTAACCGTTATCAATTGCAGATTAAAGCACTGTTTATCAGGAATTTAGCGCGCGACTTTTTATCTTGCCGCAACCCGATTTTTCAAAATAATGCAAAACTTCGTTCTCATCACAGGCCCTATCGCCGTCGGCAAAATGACTGTCGGGCAGGAACTATCCAAACGGATGGATTACCCTCTCCTACATAATCACCACTCGATTGAGCTGGCCATGGAGCTTTTTGATCACGGAACACCCGATTTTAAGCAGATAAATGAAGGGATCAGAAATTTAGTCTTTGAAACTGTTTCGAAGAGCAAAACAGCAGATGGATTCATTTTCACATTGGTTTGGGCCTTTGATCTTGAGGAAGACTGGAAATACGTTGACAAGTTGCGGACTCAATTTCAGAATCAGGGTTGGCGATTCTTCATCGTCGAACTCTTCGCAGATCTTGAAGTGAGGCAGACCCGCAATGCGACCGAAAACAGGCTGACCCACAAACCAAGCAAACGAGATGTACCAGCTTCGCAAAAACGCATGCTCAAAATGGAGGAACGCTGGCAGATGAACTCATCTGATCGCAAGCCAGCCGAGCAAGACTATCTATTCATTGACAGCACCAAGCTAGAAGTTGCTGCAGTCGTCGATCAAATCATTGAGGCTTTTGGTTGGACGCCTACTCGTTGTACCCCGGATTCTGCGTGAGTGCCGGATTGGCATCAAGCTCCTCTTGCGGAATCGGAAACAAAACGTGATGCGGCTGTGCTAGTGATTTACCTCTCTCCTGTGCAACACAAGGCACTAAAGTACCTTGGAGTGCTTTTGAGCACAGGCCAGAACTTCGTACTTTTGCCATATGCAAATCAAAGTTCTCGCTTTCGGTATCGCACGCGACATCCTCGGCTCTGGCGGAGGTTCAGTATGATGTCAGAGAGGCGACTTCCGTAGGTGGCTTGAAGGATCGACTTATGAAAGAATATCCAGAGTTTGAAAAATTACGTCATCTTGCTCTTGCAGTCAATTCCGAGTATGTCCAGGATGACCTCATCATCTCCGAAAATGATGAGGTAGTGATTATACCGCCGGTGAGTGGGGGTTGAAAGACGAGAATTGAGCTCTGAGTAGTGAGCTTTGAGGAAGGGTGAAATGGGGTAATTGGGAACATAGCGACTACTAAGCCTGCCTTTGCCGGCAGGCAGGCGCGGCTTGGGCAGCAATGGTTAAGTGGGTTAAGTGGGTTAAGTGGGTTAAAATGGGTTAAAATGGGCTAAGTGGGGTTAAGTGG
>Ga0209828_1004440_pt1 | contig 10059 bp, 7 predicted proteins | sample MaitaG_FD_187429 | JGI IMG/M metagenome (GOLD analysis project Ga0209828, IMG submission 187429) | Marine algal microbial communities from Maine, USA - Maine_Asex2 metaG (SPAdes) (version 2) | ecosystem: Host-associated > Algae > Red algae > Unclassified | place: Maine, USA | collected 2015-01-05
GTTTTTTAAGTGATCTCCAGATGAGGTTTAAGTAATGGATTTAAGAGACAGAATAGCCCTGGAGGATTTCCTGCGTTGATAGGAGGATTGAAAGTATTATGTCTGGAAGCTTGTCTGGCTGAGAGGTAGGTGCAAAGGGATGTCTTGGCTTTTGATTAGTCATCGTAATAAGTAGCGGAGTAAATAGTAACCAGGTTTGTGTACATTGTATTAATGTTGTATGTTTATTAGATGTTATGCGTGAATCATGAATCGATAGAGTGAATAAAAAACGAAAACAGGATAGAAAAATGTCTGGTGTACCGACGTTATGCTTAATTAAGAATGAAAAAGGAAATAGGAATAGTAATAATCTCGATAGCACTAATAATTAGTGTAGCGAGTCCTTATGCGGTTCTGTTAATTGGAATTCCTGTTTTTGTAATTGGTTTAATTTGTCTTTGGATTAGTAGAACAAACAGAAAGACAAAACTATTATGGTCAGTCATTCCACCAATTTTGTGGTTTCCACTTACTGCAATTTGGTTGTTCATATATAATTCAATTGGTCAAATGAATGCTCAGAAGAAAGATTACTATATCAACGAAGCATTCAGTGGGAGATTGATGATTGTAGAGTCCCAATGTGGTAATGATCCAATAGTGATAAATGATAGATTACAATTTGAAATACCGGAAAATGGTGTGTATTTTTTTAACGACGAACTAAAAAGTGGTCACATCGACAGAAGAGTATTTCTAAAACAAACAAATGGTAAAACTGTCCAATTAGAAGATGGAATATGGCCAACCAAATCAGAAGAAAAGGATACGTTAGGTAATGAAGAAATTATCGGATTCTGGGGAGGAAGTTTCGGAACAAGAACAGATCAGAACAATGACGAATCAAACTTTATAACCATTAATATTGAAACAAATAAAGTGTATACTGAAAAACAAATTTGGAAATTGCATCGAACTCAAGATAAATTAATTGAAGAACGATTAGCAAACTGTGAAAAATAGACTAAGCATAACAAGTGATATGAGATCAGACTTGCTATCGCTACGTCCGCTCCATATCACAACCGTTATCCCTTAGTCGTCATGAAAAAGCATAATGGTAAATATGGAGAATCAAATTTCGAGGATTATCAAAAAGCTAGAATCTTTAAAAAAGAAAGACACACAGTTTACGACATTTGGTTCTGAAACACATCAGTATAAATTAAATAAAACCAAGTCAGAAATTGAGTTGCTTAAATTTGAAGAAACACATGGGATTAAGTTACCAGATGGATATAGAGAATTCTTGAAGAGAATTGGGAATGGAGGTGCCGGTCCTTATTATGGCTTAGAACCGCTAGAAAATTCGACATTGGATGATTTGGATGGATTAGTAGACAAGGAAAGAATAAATCCGTCTAAGCCTTTTAAATTTATGGAAGCATGGAATGAAAATGAGGAATCAGGTTTTAATGAGGAGGAATATTTCAGCAAAGAATTAATGAACGGAGTTTTGTAGATTTCAAATTTTGGATGTGGTATATCTTTAATTGTAATCGTAAACGGAACTGAATAAAAATGAACGACGAACATAAAAAACACAATGATGAAGCTGAAAAGCGAATAATTCAAGATGTTGAAAATATGGGTTTCACAAGGCATTGATTGAAGATGATGGATATTTGCCAGGATTCGTTTACTCAATTGGACTTTACAAAACCTACCAGCATCCTGAATTAATAATCTTTGGACTGAGGACAGATGTTATGAATCACCTTCTTTATAGTCTAGCAGAAGAAATAAAGAAGGGAGTGAAGTTTGAGACTGGGATTGATTGCAACGGAATCATATCGGATTATCCTGTTAGATTCATTGAAGTAGCTAAAGAATACTATTCCGATTATTTAGGCTATAGTGGTTGGTTTTATAATCGATCGTTTGATTTCCCTACATACCAATTAGTTTGGACAGATAGAGAGGGGAATTATCCTTGGGATGAAAATTTTGAAATAGATATTGAGGACCTCTTACGTATGGTGTCCCGGGTGCTTCGCGTATGGCATACGGGTAGTAGCTTACACGGGTAAGGAGTTAGAAGGTCGGTCTATTTTTCTCTTTTTTGTAGCGGAACTCTGATAGGTCTGATTGCCAATCCGGGTGGGTGGAGTTATCGGATAGTTTGTTTTCAAAGGTAAGAAAAAACGGGGATAGTTTTGTTATTGAGTAGACGTAAGTGTGTTGGGAAAGAAGACGGAGATGGCGAGCTTTTTTATTCCTTACACAATTCCACCACATACTCCAAAAGTACCTCATAAGGTATAAACTCAAACTCAGAACTCTGCCTGGCGGAACTTAGTGGTGCCTCCTGCAGTCTCTTAATATATTTTTTTGCGTAAAACTGAAAGCTGTCTTTATGAAAATTTCCTCTTGGCAGATTGATAAGAATTTGAATAAAGCAGTTACTTCGGTACGTCTCATCTTTTTTTAAATATCGGGAAGTATATCTGCTCAACGCTGCCGTTTTGTCGATGATAAAATCATATTTTTTTCTGGCCAGGGCAATCAGGATTTGGGTAATTAAAATATGAATATTGGCCCCTCTTTTATCTTTGGAAAATTCTGGTACTTCATTAAGGTAGCGACCAACTTTAAACTTTGACTGTTTTTCTATACTGTCAATTTTTCTTGCTTCATACAAAAATACGGTATAAGCCTGGATGATCTTCCAGGTCTCTTTGGTTCTATTATTCTTGAATTTTAACTGTGGGTGAGCGATTACCCGCGATACATTTTGGTCAATTAAATGATAGTCCTTCGTATAGGTCAGTAGGCAAAAATATAAATGATTAAATACAAACCAGTTGCCTGTGCCTTCTGTGAGTGTATCTCTGCACTCTACGACTAGTGCCTTCGCTTCTTCGTACTGGCCTAATTTTAGGTAACAGGAAAACTGCTTGATTAAGAATCCAAATAATTGATTTTTTAGACTAAAGGGTTTCGCTTTTAATTCGATTAAAGCTTTAGCACATTCCCTGATTACACTATGGTGGTCATTTATTATTTCGTAACGAAGTACAAAAACAGTATGTGAATTCAAAAGATAATTATATGATTTCGTATTTTTGTATTGTTTCAGATCCTGGCTGTATATTTTTGCGGTAGCAGCTAATTCAGATTTTGTGGCTTTTGAATTGGCAAAATGTATCAACAGTTTTTCGTAGTATTCTTCTGCTTTTAATTCCGCCTGTAGTATCGGCATATATTCGGAAAGGAGATTATTATAATGGTTGAATTTCTTTTTGTTTCCTTCCATGGTAGCAAAATGTAATCGTAGTGTTCTACTCAGATTAATTACGATTTCGGTAAACTCAAATTTTACCGCCTTCTTTATCGTTTTTTCTGCCAAAATAACTGCACTTCCTTTTACCCCTCTGCCAAATAATATTTTTGTGGAAGCCCAGTTTTTGTGACATTGGTAGTATGATTTTTGTATATCCGTATGTTTTGTTGAGTTAAGATCCAGAAAAAAGGTCGCGTTAATTAATTTCTCTTTTAACCTGGATTTTAATTTATTATAATTTTTTTTACTTTCTTTGTTATTACCGTAGAGATGCATCATCGCCTCCTCATCCGTCTTTATTTCTCCGTCTTTTACATACTGAAAAAACAGGTTTATTTTAGTATCAGAAATTTTATTGTTTCCAATTATTTCAATCTTTTTAGGCTGAAAAGTTTTTAATAGGAGTACTATTTCGGGAATAAAATCCATAAAATTGTCTTTTTTATGATGAAAACGGAAATAAATATACGTGATAATATATTGTTAGTCAGTATTTTGTGTTGTTTAGATGTATTTAATTGATGTTTTGTTCGAGTCGTTTATCTTGAATAACTGCCTATGTAAGTACGCTGTAGTTGTGTAATTTTGAAATAGTATTGTTTATGTGTTTTTAATATTAAAAAGTAAAGCTATGAAAACCAAACTTTCTAGTATTGACAGATAAGGAATAACCATTTTATAAACGCAGAGTGGCGGAAAAAGAGGAAGTATAGAATCGTCATTTATTTTGTCAACATTCCCAAGGCATAGAGATGAAATTGGTTTCTTAAATTAAAAGAAAAATATGAAATACCCTTTCCTCTTTCTCGCGTTTTTTTATTCCCTTTCTCTTTGTGGACAAGACCACTACATGCCGGAAAAGAGTGAGTTGATTACAGCAGAGGCTTATAATAAATATAGTACGCTTTTGCGGGAATCTTTAATGGAGTTAGATCTACTGACTCAGAGAAGAGTTTGATTTTTTTAAATCTTACGAAGTGTTTGTGCTCAAAATATTTTTCACAAGACCTTCAAATAGAACAGTTTTACAAAAGCATTTCAAAATTTAATATATGATACAATCTTTAAAGTCTTATAAAGAGTTTGTTACATCTAGTAAGTTACTACCTCTTAATTATTGTAAGATAGAAATATGTGATCATCGAGATTTTATAATAAATAACCAAGTGGAGGCTTCAATATATCAAACTAAAAAAATGCATGTTAGTCTGTTCTATAAGAATATTTCTAAATTTTTAGTCCTTTTTATGCTTACACTTTTATTTTCTAATAAGGCTGAAGCGCAGTTGCGAAAATCATTCTCTAATGAAAAAGAATGGCGGTGGTCTTATAAGGTTTCGACATTAGAGAATAAGAAAAATTATCTTCAGGCAGCATTATACATGGATTCTGTCTTAAGTATTACTAACTCACCTGATCCTTTTCTGTATAAAGATGCTGCAGAAGCATTTTTTTATGCTAAAAGGTCAGATGGCTTGTTAACAATCTTAGAACTTGCGAGAAGAGATTCTTTTTGTGGGGTTTGGGAGGAAAAGTATCTTAGCCTATTACCCAAAATATCAGAACAACAAAAATTAAGTTGTTTGTCAGAGAAAATTAAAAATTTTGCGTTGTCAAATGAATTAGTTACGATGCTTGTTCAAGATCAAGATTGTCGAGGTATTGTGCCTTTATTATTCATCAATACTTTAAAGAAACATGGTTATCGTTTCAATATTGATCCTGTGTATTGTATGGAGAAAGGTATAGAATATATAGATTCTCTTCACGTTAAAAGAGTCAAAGAGATTATCGACTCTACTGGGTTTTACTCAATTGAGGAATTGGGTAAATGGGGAATTGTTGCTATAAACACTATTATTATCCATTCCTGGGATATTGATTTACAGTACCAATGTTTACCTATTTTTCAAAGACTTTATGAAGAAGGGGTAACTGATGCACAGAGTTTCATTATATTGAGTGACACACTAGAGCTTTACAAATCAGGAAAAACTCATTATGGTACACAAGCTTACGTAGACGAGGGAGGTGAGACAATATTTGATCCGATAATAAATGAGGCTGAGGTTAATGATAGGCGCATGAAACTCGGAGTAATGCCGCTAGATGTTTATAAAGCATCTTTGAGATAGTTAATAATTGTTTTTTAACAATTCAAATACTTTTTTATGAAAAATTTAAAATTCAATGATTTTAAAGATCAAACAATTAGATCAAATGATTTAAGCTTAGTAAAAGGAGGAACCGATATAGTTATCCACCACCAACATTAGTTAACATTCAAATAAAAACAATGAAAATCAAAATTTTAATCGCAATGATCATCAGCCTGCTATCGACTAGTATCGGCTTTGGACAAAAACAGAATAAATACGCCGAATTTATTAAAGCGGCTGATAGTTTATACGATTCCAAGGACTTTAAACAATCCGCCGAAAAGTACAAAGCGGCATTTGACCAATTGAACGGAAAAGCATATCCAAATGATAGATATAATGCAGCTTGTTCGTACGCTTTAGCGGGAGACCTGGACAATTCATTTTATCACTTACACTACTTGGCCGAAAACCCAAAAGTTAAATACCGGAACTTGAGCCATATTTCTACGGATACCGACTTGAACTTGCTTCATGCTGATGACCGATGGAATAAACTAATGGCAGTTGTGAAAGCAAATAAACAGGAATATGAGAAGGATCTGGACAAACCGTTAGTGGCAACCCTTGATACTATTTACCAATTAGACCAAAGTTACAGAAGACAGATAGACGAGATAGAAGAAAAGTACGGACAGGATTCTGAAGAAATAAAAAAGCACTGGCAGTTAATTGAAGAAACGGACTCGATTAACCTGGTCAAAGTCAAAAAAATATTAGAGGAACGTGGTTGGTTGGGTCCTAAAGTAATTGGAGGTCAAGGAAATTCGACCTTGTTTTTAGTTATTCAGCACGCTGACATTGAAACCCAAATTAAATATTTACCAATGATGCGTGAAGCGGTTAAAGCAGGAAACGCAAGTGCCAGTAGTTTGGCATTATTAGAAGATAGAGTCGCATTAAGACAGGGGAATAGACAAATTTATGGAAGCCAGATTGGTCGAGATCCGGAAACAGGTGCGTACTATGTTTCACCACTCATGGAACCAGAAAAAGTTAACGAAAGGCGAGCAGAAGTTGGGCTTGGAACCATTGAAGCTTATATCCAGAATTGGGAGATGACCTGGGATTTGGAAAAACACAAAGCGCAAACGAAGAAAATAGAATCCGAAGATAAATAATATGAAATTGCTTAACAGGATCTTCGTTTTTCTACTCTCAGTATATTGTACGGGGTTACGTTTACAGCCATATTCCAAACAAAATATTTGAGTCAGAATCATTGGATCAATCTTTTTTTCTAGCTGCAAATATGAGCTTGAGCGAGAAAGATTATTTTGTCGTGGGTGAAGCACATTCAATCAGTGTAAATGCGGTGATGATGTTTGAAATCATCAAATATCTAAACTCAAGCCAAGGATATAGATACTTTGTATGGGAGGTAAACTATGAACTTAGTTATCTAATTAACGAATACTTGAATGATGGAGATGAATTGTTATTGAAAAAGGCGCTCAGACAATATGGTCGAGATAGGGAAGCGTATCTGACCCTATTTGAGAAATTATATAATCTTAATTTGTCACTGGATGAAAATCGTAAGATAAAATTTATTGGGATAGATATAAATACCAGAGATAAAAGCTTTGTGGCCTCTATGCAGTTTGTAAAAGAAATACTGACTGATGTGAAATATAAAGGTGCAAAAGAATACCTTCATAAATTAAATAACCTCTATACTGGCGATAATAAGAAAAAATTCAAAAAGGAAAAGGCAAAATTAAAAAATATTCTTTCGATCTTATTGGAAGATTTATCGCAAAATAAAGATCAGTGGCAGGAAGAATTGACATCTCGGCATTTCGTATTTGAGTACACCGTCAAGACCTTGCATAAATCGATTGACATTGATTTTAGGAAGAGAGATAAATATATGTATGAAAATTTTAGAACGTTAACAAATCAGTTGCGTAAGGAAAAATTTATAATTTTGATGGGTGCTTATCATACTGACTTTCGGGAAGAAAAAACATTTGCTCATTTTTTGGCCGATAAGGTGGGTAGAGGAAATATATTTTTTTCTACCATGGTCTACGATAATTCCCTGCTAAAAGGAGACTATAATAAGGAATACTTAAAAGAGTTGAATATTAAAACGAAAGATATTATAGCGGACAACGCAATCATTCTACCGGAAAAGGACAACACTTCTTTTGACGCAATCTTTTTCTTTAGAAATTACCCGCTAATGACTAGACTCAAATGATAAATGAGAAAATACAAGAGATATAGAGAGAACTAAGAGGTATAATTTTCTTTATGAAAAAAACTACTATTTAATAATAAAGAGGAATGATCAAATTTTGCATAGGCTTATTTTGTACATTAATTTATTTTAGCAGTACTAATGCGCAGCATACTATTTCAATTACTATTTCTGACGCTATTTCTAAAGATAAATTGGCTTTCGCCAACGTATATTTAAAAAAGAATAAAATTGGGGCTTCTACTAACTTAGCCGGAGAAGCAGGGATTATATTACCCAAGACATTCTCACCCATTGATACCCTGATATGTTCCTACGTAGGTTACCGGGATACAGCTCTGGTAGTTAATCTTGCCGAAACAAAATCTTACTATTTTACCCTTACTACCGACCGAATACTTCTGCCCGAAATCAGTGTCAAAGGTAGTGCAAAAAATTGGTCAGCCTTAAAAATAGTAAAAAAAGCGATTAAAGAAATAGACGAGAACTATCCCTCAAAGGTGAGTTCATTTAAAGGCTTCTATCGAGAATTGGTACGAGAAACAGAAAGCGCCATCCAATTAAACGAAGCCTTTTTTGAACAGAAATATGCCAGCTACCCGCAAAAAAGATATACTAGAAAAGCCTGGAGATCTTACAGTGACACTTATGCTTCGGCTGATTATAACCCATCTGAAAGACATCCCATTTTTCTTAGGGCCCAATATCTGACATATCATACCGTCAATGAGGATCAATGTAATATTGTTGCTGCTAGAGCTAGTAACGATACGGGACAGAGCGAAGCAGAAATTATAGCAGTGAATGGTCCGCTTGATTTACTAGCTGCTGATAAAGTGAAATATTTAGCAGATTTTTTAGACCCAAGACTGGTTAAAAAGTATGCGTATAAGCGGGCAGGTGCTGCTAATATCAATGGAGAGCCTTGTTATATTATTAATTTTAAACCCAAAAATATTGACAAGAATCAAAACCAGGATTTAGGTAAAAAAATTAAGAAGCCCATTTATTCTGGTACCCTTTATATCAGTATAGAGGATTTAGCCATCGTAAAATATGAATGTCAACTAAGCGAAGGAGCGCTTTACAATACTAGATACCAAAAGCATATTCCGACAGGTATACAAATAATCTGCGACTACAAAAAAAACAGTAATAAATGGTTTTTAAATAGTGTGAAAACTGTTCAGAAAATAAATTCTAAAACCTGTGAAAAAATAAATCATAATAGCTCTTTAACTAGAGAACTTTGGGTACAGAAAGTGAGCATAGAGAATTTGAATAGTTTTTCGGGGATTAAGAAAGACCCTTTTATTCATCGTCGGATGGGTAATTTAAGATACTTCATCACTGACTACGATCAGGAATTTTGGCAGCAACCCCCAACCAATTATCCAGCTATTCCGAAAAAGGTCGTCCGAGACCTGGAAAAAACACAATCACTATCTATACAATTTAAAGCCCGATTTTTTCAGGAATCACTCAAAGAGCCTATCATCAAATCTGTCAACGATAGCTTGAAAACAGCATTTGGTTTTGTCCAAGATGATTGGTTGTGGATAGATCGACTTCCAGAAACAGATTTAGAAAAAATAACAAAAAAGGAAAATAAATACTTTAAAAATTTCTTTATTCCACAGCGAAGTGAATTTGGTAAAGCACATCTTAGTGCCACTTCCAGAATCATAAGTTGCCCCAATGATTTGCCACCCAAAGATAACATTTTATACGTTGGTTATGCGGATGACAATCGCTATGGTATATCCTTGAAAAAAGATAGCACCAATACACTTTTTCTGGATTATGACAAGTGGTTATGTGATGACTGTCGTATTTATCAATATAGTCTCAATAAAGATTCAACCATACTCTCTTACCTGAAATCCAGCACAAAAAATGATAAGGCTCCTGCTTTATACCTGAAAAAGTTAAAAGAAAATCAAGCTCCCATCAAAATTGCTGAAGTAGAAAGTTACTGGTGGTTGAGTGCTAATTTAATTGTCTATTCTACTCAGGATAAATTGAGCTACCGAAAAAATAGTATTAAAGTATATGATATTACCAGAGAAGAAATTTTAACTGTTAAAAAGACAGAAAACAATACACAAGAACTGGAATACATCTATACTTCTAAAGATAAACGTCAATTGTTTTTTAATGTCGAAGAAGGACTAAGTAGTCAGGTATTTATGGTTGATAATACTGGTGAAATAACTCCCGTCTATTCAAAGGATAAAAAACAATACGCATCTGATATGTCAGAGGATAGTACTGCATTTTACCTGCTCGTTCGAACGGCAGAAATGACTTCCACTATTTTTAAAAAAGATAAAAAAAATATAAAAACTGAACAAGAATGGACGACCATT
>Ga0209828_1004443_pt1 | contig 10057 bp, 14 predicted proteins | sample MaitaG_FD_187429 | JGI IMG/M metagenome (GOLD analysis project Ga0209828, IMG submission 187429) | Marine algal microbial communities from Maine, USA - Maine_Asex2 metaG (SPAdes) (version 2) | ecosystem: Host-associated > Algae > Red algae > Unclassified | place: Maine, USA | collected 2015-01-05
CCAAAAGATACACAAATCAAGTACAAACAAGTACAAGTCATACACAATGGAATGCCAACAAGTACACAAGCTTCAGGCACAAAAAGCTCGCGTGTAAGTATAGCTCCAATGCAATTCCCTAGCGGAGCTCAACATCAGCCGCATCCCGAAAGGGAGCACACGAGGCTCGTAAACCACCCCGCGCGCGACAGACCGGAAGTACTTGCGGTCTGACGGCCGCAGACGGATGTGGTAGAATGCGTTCGTCACGTCCCAAGAGACGAGGTGGTCGTTTGGGACGAGCGTGGCCAAGAATTGGGCAGGCGCTGGTACTGAAGGACCCTCTTGCGCACGTGCAGGTTGATCAAGCGGAGGTCAACGACCAGCCGTGGCTTGGATCCGTACACGATGAACGTTAGCGACACCCACGGGGCGCCAGCGCCCGCCGCGGGGGAGAGCCTCCGGGCGTACCCCGCAGACACCCAACGCCCGACTTCGGCCGAGGCCCAGACGAACTCGTCCGGGGGTAGCTCGTAGCCCTTGGACCGGGTTTGCGTCGGACGCGACGCCCAGGAAACACGAAATCCGAACTGGATTGTCCGCAGTACCCAATAAGCCGCCCTTATCGCAACCCAAGCCGTCAGCGCCGCCAGCAATGTCGAGGAGGGCGCGTCAGCCGCCGCCGCCGCGTCCTCCTCTCGCTGTAGACGCGCTTGCCGCCGCTTTTTGGGCGGGGGACGGCGACGCTTGCTTGCCTTGTGTTGCAGAGCGTCCCCCGGTAAGCTAGGGGACGCCCCAGACCCCCGGGAACGGCGGGGGGCCGGCACCGCCGACGAGCCACCTTTTTTAGGCGTCCCGGGTGAAACGCCCCCCCTTGGGCGGCTTGGCATCGCCCCCGCGAATGCCGTCGGCATACCGCTTCCCGTGCGCGCGCGCCGCCGCGTGGACGAGGCTGTCGTTCTGGGCCGTGGCCAAGTAGTCGTAGGACGGGTAGCACACGTCCTGGTCGCCGTGCCCAAACACCAGCACCCGCAGCGTCTCGGTCGCCGCCTGGTCGTGGGTGGCCAAGGTGATGACCTTGTACCGTGCCGACACGAGCGCAAACAGCTGGTGTAGCGCCACGCGCGTGTTGACGTCGTAGGCGGACGGCGTCTGCCTCGCGCGCTCGACAGCCTCCTTGCGGCTCAGCGCGCGGTTATGAAGTCGCTGCACGCACGCCGCGATGTTGTACACAAACACCAAGTCGTAGGCGGGCTTGCCCGCGGGCTTGACCTGCACCGTGCCGTAGCGGGTGTCCCCCACCAAGTCGAAGGTGTGCGGGTAGCGCGAGTGGGCCTCGCCTTCGGGCGGGAGGTAGAAGCCGCGGATATCCGGGCGGACGTTGCGGACACGGCAGATCTGGGTGATGTGGAACGCGCTGCGGTAGCGCGTCACGCGGCGCTCGTCCGGCGAGTAGACGTCGTCCGACTCCTCTTTCGAGCCGTCGTCGAGCTCGTCGTCTTCGACAGCGGGGGGATCGCTCCCCCCGCCGCCTCCGTCGCCCCCGCCGCCACCACCGCCGCCGCCGCCACCACCGCCGCCGCCGCCGCCGCAACCAACGCCGCCGCCGCCGCCACCAGTGCCAGCGCCACCGCCGCCGCCGCTGCCGCTGCCGGCGTGCGAGCCCCTGCTGCTCCCGTCGGACGCCGTGCCGTCATCCGCCGGGGGGTCGTCGGCAGCACCAGCCCCCGCCCCGTCCTTGCTGGGCGTCGCCGGCCCCTTGCCGCCGCCCTTTTTGCGGGCACAGGTGGACACTGGGAGGAGAAAGAGCAACCAAGAGACCAGGAAGAAGGCAAAAACGGGGGGGGTGGTCCCCCCCGTCAAAACCGTCGGCACGAGGCCCGGCGCGGCGAGACAAAAGTCAAAGAAGCCGCTCCCCGCGAGGGAGGTAGGCGCCGAGATCGACGCCACGAGGTCCACAGCTCCGTCACGCCCACCGTTTGATTGGTGGACGCCGTTTTTTCACGGTGAGGCGAAAACACAACGGACGTGGGGAGCCGGGGAGCAGCACCGGGAGACGCGGGCGGCGTCGCCTTATGCGGGCTGGGGGTGGACTCGGGCGGCCGACGCGTGTCGCTACGCGCTGGCTGCTGCTCGGGGCAGCAGGTGCCGCCGGGAAATGGATCCCCGGCGGAATCCGATCCCACAGCTTAGTTTCCGGTGAGGAATGGGAACGGGCCTATTCCTCGCGCGTGGCTAAATCTCTTCGCCCCAACCCGCCTAAAGTCAACGCCCGTGGTACGTGCAACCGTCGGACACAGACAATACGGAGGTGTTCTCGTTACAGTCTTGATGCGAATATCGATGAGTGCGGCCCTCGATGACTTGGTTTTCCATCAAGAAGGAGACTTGCACTGAGCATATAACTCGAGATAATCGTGTGACTTCAACAGAAAGTATCGACACGAGGCAGTTTTGCAGAAAAATTGTTTCTGACGCGGAGATCGAACTTGCGCCCCCGTGAAATGTGGGTCGGAAGATGAAGCTTTGAGCAGTACCACAGAACAAGATCTGCGAATATTAAGCAAGTCTCTTTCGAAAATGTAGACGGATAGCCCAGAAGATGTGCAGAAGAACTTCTTTCATTTGATCTGATACAGGTCCGCCAGATTGCTCCGGCAGCCATGAAAGACGGTTCCATAAGCTATCCCAGAGATCATCCTGACGAGAGAGAAGAACGATTCTGAGGAAAACACGAGACACTATCATCGGCGTGATCCTCAAGAAAGGTATCAGGAAAATGCACAACCATGTGTCCCCGCATGTTATGCAGCATGCTCTCGGCGGTCATCTCGTGACAGGAATCGAGCGCTCACATGGAGACAGCTGCTGCCCACATGTCGGGGATGGCTCCGCGACTGTTACGCACATTGTTTTTGGGGATTATTTGCGGTCTGCTAAGTGCGGCTTTGTCCTGAGACGATACGACAAACAGCCTGATGAATGAGATGCCAATCGCCCGCAACGGCTTCTCCATGTATCGTTGTGTGGTCTCCCCCCCGTATTTGCCGTAGAACCACACTGCAGGAAATTTCTGCGGCCAACCTACACGACTGTGTGCGGCATGTTCTTTAAAATCTATTCCATACGACCTGTTGCCATGTGCTCACTTCAAAACATCGAGCACGCCTTTCAGCAGCGCCGTGGGGTCGTACCGCCAATGACACACTGGAAAGCCTAGTTAAGTTTTGCTCAGTTTCCTCCATACACGATCCATGCGGTCCCCTCCGAAATCTTCTGGGGTGCGCTCGCGAAGAACGCTGAAGAGATGGCCTTGCGACCTATGCTTTGTTTTTTGTTGGAGTGCATCGTACCAGATGCACCTCCAACCATTTCGAAGGAAATACAAAGGCGGTGACGTGAAACAATGGTGTGACCTCTCAGCGCGGCAAGCATTGAAAAGCAAACAAACGCACACTATGGGAACAATCAGCCATAAAACGAGACGGCCTTCTCAGAGGGTGGTCGCCAATAACTGCTGCACGCCAGTCGGGACATCAATAGGCATGTTCAGTCGGCCTCTTCGTCAGACAAGTCAACGTCCCGCACTTCGAAGTCCTTCTGTTCATCGTGCATGGACTGGACTATGGCCTTGCGTGCTTCCGCGCTTTCGGGTCGCAGGTACTTGGGATAATCTTTCGCTTCGTTGTAGCCCTTCAGGCACAGAGCATCTGCCGTCCGTACTGAAAACCACACCTCGCTTGGCTCCATCAAAATCAGCTCGGCAATGATCCCAGCCGCTGTCCCAGAGAGGTCCGAACGACGTTCCGTCCTTGTGTCGCCCTCTTTGAGGATCAACTGGTAGCCGATGTTACTGTCCTGCGCGATTGGGTCAGAGAAGCCATCATCTACCGCTTCACTAGTTGGGGATGCTGGCGTCGACAAAACGCGCTCAATCGAGGCACGCTCCACTTCCGAGTCCATGTAGACACCCAGAGTCGTGTGACCAAGCAGTCGAGCAGAGTTTTGGTGGCGGTTTACCTTGTAACGAACAGACTTTGGAAGGGACGTGGTGACTGTGCGTCGCATACTGAACACATTGTCTGCTTTGTAGTTGATCTGAAAAACCGCTTTCTTCACGGTCCTCTGTATCAGGATGCGTACGCAGCGATTTTCGAGCTTGGTTGCGCCGTGCAAGTGCGCAGTGGGCACCATCCAGGAGATGCAGTCGAATTCGGAGGCGCCCTCATTGGGTGCAGTACTAGCAGACTCGGATGCATTGGCCGGGGTGGCACCCACCCTTCTGATCTTGCGCAGCTGTGCCTGCCCGTCCTTCACGAATATGAAGCATACTGTGTCCTGTGTTCAAGCCACATGGACACTGGGCACGCAGATTACCACGAAGACCGTCAGAAGCCACGTTGAAGTAAACAACGTTTCACATCGTACGTCGTCATGTCAAGCGTTCAACGTTCTCCCGCGTCCGCCTCGATCCGGCCCCCAACGTTCCCGTAATCATTCCACATTGACGCATGAAAAGCGCGTGCAGTACCGTCCCTGTCGGGAATTGATGTAGGCGTCACCATACTGGCTTTTCTGTCATCGCGCGTCATACTGGATGCAGTGACTCCGAATTCTCGGACCAAGCCAGCAGAACAAAGACCACGAAGGTGTCGATGGTCTACCGATCGCCGAATGGTGTGACGCACCGCATGTTGATGACCCGCTTGCTCCAGCAGTGGCATGCCCGCAGAGACACACCACAGCGAGGGAGGAGCGAGCACGAATGAGAGATTGTCAGCAGAGTAATTGGGATCAGACGAGTTGATCGCGATCATGTACTTCCTACATCATCGAGGGAGCTGAGTGACGTGTACTGAAGTCCTGGACTATTATGCCCCCGACACGACAACTGCAGAGATTCTATTTTGTGTACCTCTGCGATGCATGCTACAAGCCGCGGTGGGGGAAAGACGCGGGTGCCACTTGAATTCAAATGGAAGAGGAGAAAGAACTGAGGACAGAAGGTGATCGTGTTGCACGCAGAATTGTCCTTATTCAACCCTGCAGCAGCAGCTGTCGGTTCGACTGCAGTGCACGTCCAACTGAAGCTCCTGGCATCCGGTCAGGTCCTGCGGCCGACGACTGCAGTGGTCGTGGCCGGTTAAGGCGGGGTTCGCCGCACAACTCTGCCGCAGGCCGCACCCTTGCTGACCCCTACATGTGGAGGTCTGTGGCACGCTGTGGGGTGCACGGGCGCGGCACCGATGGATCGCCAAGCGTGCTGACGCCGTCCTCTTCTCGCGTGCGCGTTTCCTCCCCTAGAAGCACCTGCCTACCTGAATGCCCTTCACTGCAGCCGGGTGCCCCCAAAGCTTTCCGTGCTTTTTTACACTCGCAGCCCGCCCTGCAGCCGCCCACGCTCTTTGCACGCAGCGGAATCCTCGCTAGTGTCTATTCTACTGCTCCCGAGGTCACAATGAGGCTCAGATGAGACTCAAATGAGGCTCCCTCTCCCATGGCCTGGAAGCGCAATCTTTTTTGAGGCTTCTGGGGCACCACCGCCGAGTTTTCATCGTACACAGCCGCCGAGTTGGCCCACGGGTAGGTGGACTGCGCCGATCTCAGATCTGTCATCACAAAGAGCAGCCGAGGCCAGGAACATGGTCACAGAGTGGCATCAAAAACAGCCTAAAGTGAGGGGAAACGGCTCTAATGAGGATGCCGGTAGAACAGACACTAGAGGTTCCCAGCTTGGCACTACAGCGCGGCGGGCAGGCTCTTGCGCGCCGACATCTTGATCCGCTGGCGCCACTCGTGGAAGTTCGTCTCCGTCAACTTGTCAATCTTGATGCCGCCCATGCCGGTAGCGCCACCGTCCATGATGCCTGCTTGTCGTAGCGCGTCCCGATCTTGCCGAACCTTGCGCGTTGACCGTCACGTATTTGAACCGCATTGCACTCGTCTTCTTCGCACTTGTCGCGACCGCCGCGACGCCGTCTGGCACACCTTGCCCTTGTCACAGCCCCGGCTCTGGGCCCATAACCTGTTGAAACGCAGTGGGGATGGGGGATGGGGGACCACGGTGAAGTGGTTGAGTGGCTTGAGCTTGTGTGAATGTGTGCGAACGTGCTTTGTTGGTTGTCTCTCCAAAGCGCCCCTCTTCCCATCAAGGGCGCTCCTCAAGTAGTCCAAGTCGGAGCACTCAAGCCCACCACGCAGCCCAATCAGCTCGCCCGCGCACGCGCCCGCCCACACCCTAAATCAAAACGCTCACCAAATCAAAGCATCAGGGATCAAAGCAAAGCCCACGCAAATCAAAGCATCAGAAGCGCAAGAACAAATAATGTGAAATAACAAAATTTTCACTCAAAATCGCACGGGTACAAATGTTAAATGCACCAGCGGTCACCAAACCGCGAGGAAGTCGCATGGGTAGCCTAGTGGGAAGTAGGCACCCACTCTCATTATGCGTGACCTTCGAGTCGCGTCCGGGAGTCGGGGGTTCGAACCCTGTCAATACCTGGTTTCTTGAATTTTGCTTTTTTCAGCAGGAGGGCTTACAGCAGCGTTGAGCATGACGTTCCAACAGGTTTTGTGCCGCGGCACTTGGTACGCCGACGTGCCATCAGCGCGGACGTCGTCGTCCCCAAGGGTCAGCCGCGTGATGTCCTCCGCGCGGCGCATCCACCAGAACTGCAGGACGACCGCAGTGAGTTGGTGTCGACGCACTGTCGGCGAGCGTAGCGCCAACGCCGCCAGCTGCCAGGCGACGGAGGCGGGGAGCGGTACGCGCGCCAGCTGAATGACCGGCCGATAGGTAATGCCCGCCCGACAGAAGCCGGCCTTGGCTTCGCGCACCCTGTCGTCGTCACAGGGGTTGGGCTGGTCGGCGGCCAAATGCCGCTTGCGCACGGCCGCGAGAGAGGGCTTGAGCGAGAGGGCGACGACCGACGCGCCCCGCCACAGGCAGCCCACATAGGCCAGCAGCGTCTCCGTGGAGGTAAGTCGTCTCCGTGGAGGCGGGCAGCGGGCAGAGCCCGCGCTGGCAGCAGTAGGCCTCGAAGCGGCCCCACGCCCCATTGCACCGCGCCGCAGTGGTTGCGAACACACTGTTCAAGCGCAGCAAACGGGCGGCAGCGGCATCAGCGCCTCCCCGGGGGCTGGCACGCGCCAACGTCCGACGTTGCGCGCGTTGCCAGGCAGAAGCCCCGACAGAACGGAGAAGCGGTGACGTCGATGGGCGGCGCGGGAGCGGCGAGCTTGGCGGCGGGCCGCTGCTGCCTCGGAGAGCCCCCCCCGCACGAAGCGGAAGACCGCCATACGCCACTTGCGGGGCGGGGCGGGCCGTAACGTGCGGCCGCTTCGGAACAGGCCCGCTGACGCCGGCAGGAGGGTACCCTTCGTCGGCGGCCGAGACCGCCGGGGCCTTCTAGTGCTGCGCGACCCACACCGGCAAGATGACCGTTGCCGTGGCCTTGTCCTTCCGCACCTTCGCGAGGACCCGTTCGACCTGGTTGAAGGGAGGGTAGATCCAGTTGTTCTCCCCACCCCCCCAGAGGACCGAGAAGGCGTCGACTGCCTCCACCCCGGGCGCGTGCCTCAAAGTGTTGAAACGCGCGCACTTGGTGTTGTTCGGGGTGGCGAAGCGGTCCACCGTGTGCACGCCGTACCGCTGCACCAACACGCGGAACACCGGGGTCGACAGCCGCCAGTCGCCGGGGTCGGAGCGCCGCGACAGGGCATCCGCCCACACCTTGGCGCCTGAGGGCAGCCAGGACGCCAGCAAGGTGACGCGGTAGAGAACCGCGACAGCATGTAGGCTCCGAAACTCGGCCATCAACGCCAAGGAGCGGCTGCTGATGCCTTTTATCACATGCATGGCGACCCGGCTGTCGACACGCAGACGCAGCAGGCCCTCCTTGCCGAGCAGCTGCGACCCGAACGCCAACAGGCAGAACCGAACCGCGGAGACCTCCTTGAAGTTGATGTGGACGTCCCGCTGAGCTGCCGTGCAGGACCCCGCCACCGGGAGGAGGTGTTGCCAGTGGCCGCCTCACTCGTAGGGCGAGGCGTCCGTCGTCAACTCTCCCACAGCACGGGCAACAAAGCCCGCCCAACAGCCGGCTCCGTGCGCAGCTTTGAGAACCACGCCAAGTCGGCAACCGCCCCGTGGGTCAGGCACGACACCCGTGCCACCAGAGACTGGCAGTCGTACACCCGCCGGAGGAAGAACCGAGCCGTCGGGAGGGCAAGCTGGCACGATACTGCCAGACCTAAGAACCGCTGCAAGGTCTTGAAGGACAGGCGCCGAGAGCGCAGGCGGGCCGCCGGCAGCAGCGCCTTGGCGCCGCCGACGAGCTTGGCTAGCCGAGCGGGTGGTAACACAACCAGCCGGCGCGTCGTCTCCACCAGGAACCCGAGGAGGGGGAGCCGGGTTGTGCCCACCGCAAAACCCTTGAGCGGGTGGACCTGGATGCCGAGCTGGTTGAAAAGCGACAGGATTTCCACGCGCCCCGCCGTTGCTGCCGCCATGGTCAAGGGACGAGCCCCCCGCCCGTTGACGGCAAAGTCGATGACGTACGCGTTGACCTTGAAGCCGCGCAACCGCAGAGCCGCCACCACTGGCCGCATCATCTTGGTCCACACCCACGGGCTCAGCTGTGAAGCGGGAGGTAGATAGGTGGATGCCTTGGTTTACCTGGATGGCGGCCTTGGGCCCCCTAGGACCACCTGATATACCCCAGGCGACCCCTCTGCCAGTCCCAGAGACGAACCTCTCTCAGTGCTCCTCCAGGCACTTCCACTCTCCGCGTGTGCAGGGCCTGCGGCGCACCTCCCAAAGCGGAGCATGCGCCTCCCCGGTGGTAAGCCGCCCAACGCCGCACAATCCAGTCACCACGCCACGCACAATCCCCCCCGAGCTCACCACGAGAAGGGGGGAGCTCACCAGAAGATACACAAATCAAGTACAAACAAGTACAAGTCATACACAATGGAATGCCAACAAGTACACAAGCTTGAGTCACCAAAAGCCCGCGTGTAACTATAGCTCCAATGGCATTCCCGAGTGGAGCTCAACACTCCCCGAGTTCCATTGGAATTCATGTAAGTCCACCGGAACGGCCGGTATCGAAGCCAGCAAAAGCACTCCGCGCGAATTTTCTTGTAGACGGTATCGTTAACGTCCACCAAAAAAAAGTCGCCGTTAGTCCACAAAAACAAAAGGGGCTCAGTCGACTGCCGCCGACTTGGGCAGCAAGATGACATACCCCAGCCGAACGTTCGGCCACCAGAACCGGCCCAAACAGCCCCAAGCTCTGCGCGATGTTTCTTGTGAACGGTATCGATACCGTCCAATACAAAAAATCGCCGTTAGTGCACAAAATACAAAAGGGGCTCAGTCGACTGCCGCCGACTCGGACAGCAACATGACATACCCCAGCCGGCCGTCCGTGCACCACAACCGGCCCAAACCACCGCAAACCAGATGCCAAACGCAAAGGGCACGCGGCCCGTCACGATGGTCGCTCCGCCAAAGAGCTCCGCCGACCACGGAGGGGCTCAGCACGTGGAAGCAGGACGTGAGGCGGGCGTAGCGCCCAGCCGCGCGTTGCCAAAATCGGCGCCAATGCCAATGACGCGCCGAAACAAGACGAACGCCGGGGCCGGCAGCGGCTTCGTCAGCCCATCTGCCGGTATTTCCACGCTAGGGAGGAAGTAGAACGTCACCTCCCCGCGCGCCACGTAGTCACGGACCATGTGGTACGCGACATCCACCTGCTTGGTACGCCCGGTGGCTTCGGGGTTGTTGACCAAGGCGAGACAAGCCTGGTTGTCTTCCCCCATCGGCACGGCCCCGCCATCGACGCCCAGAGCCGACAGCAGCTTGCGTAGCCACAGCGACTCCTTCGTGGCCATCGCGGCGGCCACGTACTCCGCTTCGGCCGTCGAGGTTGCCACCGTCGACTGGCGCTTGCTTGCCCACGCGATGGGCCCGCCATTGAGGGTGAAGACGAAGCCTGTCGTCGTCCGACGGCCGTCAACGTCGCCCGCCCAGTCGGCGTCGACAAACCCGTGCAGCGGCTCGCTGCCGCCG